>JGI24709J26583_10004002_pt1 | contig 11317 bp, 9 predicted proteins | sample BioPla2DNA1_FD_26583 | JGI IMG/M metagenome (IMG submission 26583) | reverse complement strand
CTGAAAAATATGACAAAAAGGTGTGCGTCATTGACCTTGATTTGAGATTCGGCAATGTCAGAATATTTGTAAACTCTACAACCAACAGAACTATAATCGAGCTGATTCAAGAGCAAGAAATAATACCTGAAATAGCCACTAAGTTCTTGACCAAGGCTGAAGGATTTGATTTTCTAGCTGCTCCCAGAAAAACTGAATTGGCTGAGCTTGTAAATGCAAATCATGTCAAGTCTATAGTCTGGAGTTTGCAGGCAAAATACGATTATGTGCTTTTGGATCTCAAGGCAGAGATTGATGAAATAACTATTACAGCTTGGGAAATATCCAATCTTATTTATTTGATAAGCGTTCCGGAAATAAGCCATATAATGGCCGCTAACTCCATGCAGGATATAATGAATACCTTTAAGTTCCCTGAAACCAAGTTTAAAATGGTTTTCAATAAAATGGGAAGAAAAGAACTGTCCACCAAGGAAGATGTGGAGAGCATGGTTAAGCGCAAAGTTCTTACTTTGCCATATGATCCTGAAGCAGCTATTTTGACCACAAACTCAGCTCAAATGTTGATGACAGCCAAACCTTCCTCTCCGCTCTATGGCGGCTACATGGAATTGGCAAAAGACATACTCGGCGAAGAGACTGCTGCGCCTGCTGGCGGAATATTTGCAAAACTGAAAGCTCTTATTGGCATGTAAAGTATAAGGTATAAGGTATTTGGCTGATTATAGCAATAAGCGGGCGGGCAACTATACAATAATCAGAAAGCTCGGCGATGGCGGCTTCGCTACTGTTTACCTCGCTCAACATACGGTTCTTGAAAAAAAAGCTGCGGTTAAGCTCCTGCTTGAGGAGTGGCTCAGTGAGCCAGATGTTGTTAACCGCTTTTTTGATGAAGCTAGAACAATGGAGCAAGTCCATGAGCACGCCAATATTGTTAAAATCATAGATATTGCCACCATGGAGAAGTGTAAGGAGGAGGGATTGCCTCCTTACTTCATCATGGAATACTTGGAGGGCGAAACTTTAGAGGACGTTATAAAGTCGTCAGAAGGTTTCTCTCTGGAAGAAATTATAAAGGTTATGAAAGCGGCTCTCTCCGCTCTTCAATATTGCCATAATCACGGTATTATTCATAGAGACGTCAAGCCGAGCAACTTCATGTTTACGCTTGACGGTGTTTTAAAACTGACAGATTTCGGTATCGCAAAAGCCCATCAGAATACCAGCAGAACAGGCGAGGGGATGACTCTTGGTTCTACGGACTATATGTCGCCCGAACAAGCCTTGGGAAAGGCCGATCTAGATCACAGGTCGGATATTTATTCCTTGGGTGTCACTCTATATCAAATTGTCTGTGACAGATTGCCTTTTATAGCAGATAATGCCAATGCGGTTGCTTTAAAACACATTCAAGAGGCTCCTAAGCCACCAATAGAAATAAATTCCGTTGTTCCTGAAAGCCTTAATTACTTGATTTTAAAGGCTATGAGCAAGGATAAGACCCAGCGGTATAGCTCTTGCGATGAGATGTCTTTGGCTCTGGATGATGTTCTGGCAGATGTCAAACATCAGGAACGTGCAGCACAGAGTTATCCTAAAACACAGTATTTGGATATCAGTGCCGCTACGAGACCGCGGGAAGCTATCTCTGAGCCTAAATCATATGAGGCTCAGCCGACAGCTCCGATGATAGCTCCAAGCCGTACAACTGTCTTGGATCTTTCTAAGATGGAGCCCGGAATCGAAGATGACGATTATGGAAGAGATTTTAGCTCAACAGGCGCATATACGGGGATGACCCGAAGGAAATTTGCTGTAAGTCCTCCTAAACTTATTGTGGCCTTTGTCAGAATAGTCATCTTTTTTTTAAGCATAGCTGTTATGACTCTTCTCATTATTTTAGGCATATATTTAGGCAGCCAGTTATTCTTGGACTTTGATATAACTCCTCGCGGTGCTTCTGTTTACTTTGTTGAGCAACAGCATTCGGAAAACCCTGAAGAGCCTCCCGTGCAGACGCTTGTTCCTATGGGTATTACTCCTTTGAAACTTACCAGGAAATATGGTGAAAACTTCCGGATTCTAATAGGCAAAGAGGATTATGCCACAGCCACTGTTATAATTAATAAACAAGATTACGGCTTAAGAGAAACTATAAAAATTAAGCGTGTTTTATTGGCTGACAATCCTAAGGACATGAAAACTTTTGATGAGACTTTGAGCAAGCTTCAGCAGAATATTTCAAAGCAGCCTTCTAAGAAGCCGACTAATAAAAACTCAAAAGCTTTCAAAGATTATGAAGAGAGAGAGCTTGCAATTCAAACTGGTTGGAAAACTCTAAAAGATCTTTTGACAGATAATATTGATGATTACCGTTTTCATGAAAAGTTCGTGGAAGTTGCTTCTAAGACTTCCTCCTTGGAGCTGGCAGAAGATTTTTACAACAGTTACTTGCAGTTTGCTACTAACCACTACGTTTCTACATATGCTGGCACAGTAAGCTTTTTACAAAAGAAGTTTGATAGGGCGCTACAGTATTATACAGATGCTTGGTTGATGTACAGAGACGACCCTATATTGCTCAACAAGCTTGGCAATTATTTTTTGACATTTGATGAATTAAAAAAAGACCCTGACAAAGCAGTTTCCTATTTTGAATATTCCCTTTATGTTAATCCTAATCAAGAGGATATAAAAAAACTTGTTGATAAGTTAAAGGCTGAAAAACAGAAACTTATGGGGCAGTGAGGTGAGTTGATGATTTACAAAGCTATCGGAGAGACAAACGTTGGAAGGGTACGCGATCATAATGAAGATGCCTTTTTGGTATCTGAAGCAGGCTCTTACTTTCTGGTCTCTGATGGAATGGGTGGACTGGCTGCGGGAGAAGTAGCCTCAGCTATTACGAAGGAAGCGGTAAAAGATGTGTTTGGTGCGCCAAATGCCTCGCTGCCCCTTGAAGAAGTGATAAGCCAAGCTATTCAGGAAGCTAACAGGCGTGTAAGGGAAGAGCAGGACAAGAGCGACACCAACAAAGAAATGGGAGCTACTTGCGTTATTTTGGCTTTCAGAGACAAAGAGTTTTCTTTGGGGTTTGTTGGCGACAGCAGGGTATACTTGTTCAGAAAAGACTCTTTGAAGCAGCTTACAAGGGATCACTCTTATGTTGAGGAACTTTATGAGCGGGGTTTGATTAATGAGTCAGAGAAGGCTAACCATCCCTTTAGAAATTCTATAACCAGGTATATTGGCAATGTTGACGAAATTAATCCTGAGATTATGTCGGGAGCGGTTCATGAAGGGGATGTTTTTATTCTCTGTTCTGATGGTCTTACCAATGAACTGGAAGACAGTGAAATAGAAGAAATTTTGAAAAATGAGAATGAAAGCTTGAAAGTGGCTGTTGATACTCTGATACAGAGAGCCTTGGAGCATGGAGGCAAAGACAATGTGTCTATAGTCATAGTCAAAGCCTTTCCTGATGAAAGAGAACCTAGCTTCTGGGATACCTTCTGTTCAGCTATTAGGAAGATGTTTAAAAACTAACTAGAAGATACGGCAGAAAATATAAAAACCCTCTTGAGGATAATCAAGAGGGTTTTTTCAGTTCAGTGAAATGGAAATTAGTTTAATTTAAAAACTTCTTTCAAGAGAGAGAACATGCTCCAAGTTTGTTTCTTTTCCATGCCGCCAGCCAAGCTTGCACAAATATGCTTTATAGATTCGAGTATGGTTGAACCGTCACTTGTTCTGGAAAGAACAAAAGGCACGCCCTTGTTAATAGACGGAACAACAATGTCTCCTTCGGAAGGAATAAAATAGCTTATTGCATATGCAAGAGATTTTTCTACTTTAGCGGGTTCTAATCCCATGCTCTTGAAGGCTCTGTTCAAGACGACTTTGACTTTTTCTCGCGGGATATGGAGGCGTTGGAACAAGTCGATGAGGAGTCTCGTATTTTTAACGAAGGTGATTTCCATGGTCATCATAAGCATAATAATGTTGCTTGCGTCCAAAATTTTGAGTTCCAACTCAGTCATCTGATTGTGAGTATCAATAATGATAAAGTCGTAGTGTGGTCTAAGAATATCTATGATATGCGAAATCATTTCTCCGCTTATTTCTTCAGCTAATTCAGGTCTTGGCGGAGGGAGAAGAACTTTCAGGCCTGACTCAGGATGAGTGGTCATTTGTCCTTCTATCATGGTTATGTTGTATGGTCTCTTAAGTTGTTTAAGCTTGTGTATGTGCTTTTCCACTGGAAGGTTCAGCAATATGGCTTGATCGCCGAAAGAAAGATTCAAATCCAATAGAACAACTTTTTTCTTCCAGAAGCGGGCAAGCATTACGGCAACGTTTGCAGAAATAACAGATTTTCCCGCACCGCCTTTTACGTTGTAAAAGGTGATGACTCTGGCAGGCTGACCCTTGTGTTTTGTGACTTCAAGCAGAGTGGATGCNCGTCTTGTATATAGTTCTCTTGTTTCTATTGCGAATTGTTCATAGGTGCCAATGAGACGTAAAAACTCATTTTTTGGTATGAACATGAGTTCGAATTCTCTATAACCAACAAGGGTTGAAAGAGCTTTAGTGCCGTTGAGAAGTTCTACTTCTCCATAAATATCGCCTGGGTCTATATTAAAGAGAGTTTTATTTTCGCCGCCATAGGATTTCATTATTGAGAGCTGACCTTTGACGACAAGTAAAAGATCGTTAATTTTCTCTCCTTCAATTACAATTCGTGTTCCTGAGTTGTATTTTTGAATCCTGCAGGTTTTGGTAAGCTTCATTAGCTCTCTAGTGGGCAAAGTGCTTAGAAAGGAAAATTCAGCAAGGTTTATCATAAGGAACCTTTCACCTTTGTAATTTTTTTTGCATGTACGGCAACATCAAGTTTAACAGATCATTACTTGAAAGATCAATGTTTTATCAATAGCTCTTGTCGCTCTTGCAAATTTTGGTTAGAATGAAATAACAGGCTTGCGGAGGTACAGATGAAATTACAAAAAAAAGCTATATGTCTGGCAGTATTATTGCCAGTTTTGATTTTGTGTTCTTCTTTTCTTGGGGCTGCGACTCTTCCAGGAGAACCAGAGCCTTTTGATGTTATAATAGAGGATTCTGAACCAGGAAAAGTTGAAGCTTCTTCTCTACAAGGCACTGTTAATGCACAAACGCCCATTTCCTCAAAGAAGAGCCCTCTTCCAACGGAAGGCAAGGTTTCGGCAGATAGCGTGAATGTCAGGGATGTGCCTTGGGGCAATATAATAGGCACATTACCCAAAGGAACTCCTGTTAAAATAATTGGCCAGTCAGGAGACTGGTATAAAATTTCCTACAAAGGTTCTGCCGGTTATATTCTTGACAAATTTTTATCAATTCCAGGTGTTGCTTCTGATCCAATTACAAAAGGCAGGGTTTCCGGGAATTCCATAGCTGTCAGGCGTGTGCCTGGGGGCGATGTGATAGGAACGCTTTCTCAGGGTGAAGAAGTTGATATTCTTGGTGAAACCAAAGACTTTTATAGAATCAGCTACAAAGGCAGCGACGGCTATGTTTCCAAAAAATATATAGATAACGCAAAAGGAGCTTCCGCGCCTGCTCCTTCTAAGCCGGATAGCTACGCAAACTCTTTTACTGCTTATATAACTGCCAGCTCTTTGAATATTCGCCAGTCTCCTTGGGGAAAAATAGGTGGAACTTTGAAGCAGGGTGCAGCTGTTAAAGTCACAGGCAAAGTTGGAATCTGGTACACAATAGACTGGGAAGGCAAAACAGCTTATATTCCAGCTGAATATGTTGATCGCCAAAAACCTGCTCCTGGTGCCGCGCCTACTAATAAACTCCCTGTGTTGAAACCGAAGCCTGTTACACCTACTCCCGCACCTGCACCCGCACCTGTGCCTACTCCACCTACACCTTCTGGAAGTTTGCAGCAAAAAGTGGCATCAAGTGCCAGAGCATTACTTGGCAGCACTAGGTTCAGGGGGCCTGAAGTAGATTATGGCAATCTCGCTTGTGCTCAGGTTGCTACCACAGCTTTAAAAAATGCGGGAGCTCTAGATAAGGTTTATTTGAACTGCACAGGTTCTGTGAACGCTTTAAAAGCAAAAGGCTGGGTAGAAGTTTCTGAACCCTTCCGTGAAGGAGATGTTATAACCTGGACTACTTATTTGCCTGGAGATAGTCATATAGGCATTATTGTAAAAGAGGGCAATACTTTCAAGGCTATGAATAATAGCTCCTCTAAACGTACACCTGTTCTTTCAGATCCTCATTCCATGAAAATTTGCAGGATTCTCAGAAAACCTTGAGACAAGAAAGAGGTTCTATTACTTGAAACAATCAAATAAGCTAACATCTTTATTATTTCTCTTCCTTTTTTTCTATCTTTCTTTCTCTCCGATTCTAGCTCAAATTGAAATGCCTAAATGGAAAATACCTTACGGTACTGCTCCTGGAAGCTTGGCTGTGTATAATCTTAAAACCCATGAAAGCTTTAGAGAGTCGGCTCCCTTTGGCCCTCAGGCTTTTCGGGTCGTAGCTGACAAACTTTGGGTTCTTAATTCCATAGGAAATTCTCTCAATCAATATTCGCAAGACGGAAAGTTGCTTTACTCTTTAGAGTTGCCAAAACTCTCTGAAGGGTGTGTTTACTCAGATTTTGCCTTTGAGCCAGCCAAAGAATTGAAAAATGTGTGGGTTTGCAATGATGCTGAGTCTACTTTGCACAAAATCTCTATGGAAACAGGTAAGACCTTGATGCAGCTGGGTGGTACAGGTGAAGAACCAGGAAAGTTTATACAGATATCACAAATTGACTGCGACGATGGCGGCAGACTGTATGTTGCAGATGAGGCAAAACAGACAATATCTGTTTTCTCTTCTTTTGGTGAGCTGCTTCGTCAAATAGATTTTCAAGGCAGCAGATTTGCATTGGATAATAGAGGAAGATTGCACTCTTTGTACTATAGCGACAAAGCTGGCTATTTTCGTAAAACTTTTTCACCTAAAGGGCAATTGCAGAGAACAATTCATATAGGGTTGGGAGCAATGACCAATGCAAGGATAGAGCATGTCTCTAAAAACGGTGACTTATATGTGACTTTTAAACCTGCTGGTATTTATGCGGGTCAAAGAGTTCTGTACGTGATTAGACTGGACGGAACTGTGGCAGAAACATTAATATTTAAAGCCCCTGTTAATGTGACAAGGTTTATTTCAGTCTCTGCTGAAGGCAGTTTATTCCAAACAGATGCCGACTATTTTGAGGCTCCTGATGGAACTTTTAATGTTTTTCAGCTGAAGTAAGGGTTTTAAAATGATTAAACGAATACATGTTTTTTTCTTGATAACTTTTCTTTCTCTCTTTTCATTTGAACTGACTGCTCAATCTATTACCAGAGAAGTTCTGCTTGAGATTCCTCAGAAAATGATTTCCCAAGGTTTGCTTGGCTTTCGATATGAAAATAACCATGTGTATATACTCTCGGAATCAGGCAACTATATAATTTTAAATACAGCTGATCAAAGCATGAAGGAAGGTTCTGTAAAAGTATCCGGTTCCATAGTTGATTTTGATGTTTATAACGGGGAGCTTATATACCTGAATGATGCAGGTTCTTTGGGCGGACATATCTTCAGCGAGTGGGCTTCTCTTTCTTTCAATGCTAGCCGTATAGAGGCTTGCTCAGCAGGACTTATGCTATACGGTTCAGGAGATGCTTACTATTTGCCAAAGAGTTCGGCAGAGGTTGTTGAAATAAAAGATATGCCATTTCTCTTGCCTGTTCAAGACGGATTCTTTTGGACAATGGCTTTGACAGAAAAGGGAAACTGGCGGGCTGATATTTATGATTGTTTTGGCAATATGATGTCGCCTGTTTTTGACTTTGCCTCTACTTATCAGCCTGTGAATTTGCAACTTGGTCCAGAGGGCCCTGATAATGAGCTTTTAATTTCTGGCATTGAGGAAAATTCAAAAAGATTCGCTATATCTATAGGAAATAACGGCAGAATGTTTTGGAAACTGCGTCTGCCAAGACAAGAGGCTCCTCGTGATTTTGCTGTGGATGCTTTGGAACGTATTCTTATAATAGAACGTTCCAGAAGCGGTTTGTCCTTGAATCGTTGGAAGGTTAAATTCCCTGAAGGCTGATTTTAAGCACAGCTTAAAATCAGGGAGTAGGGCGTGGGGTGTAGGGTGCGGGGGGAGCAAGCCCCAAACAAAGACATAGGACAGAAACTGCAGAAAAAACTACAACATTTATTTCTAATTTATACTTTTTAGTTTCTAATTTAATTAAGCTCGCCAACCGCCACGCACCACTCATCACGGTGTGATCTTATAAGCGGATATTGTCTTGTGAATTTTGAAAGGCTGACAGGAAAGTTTTAGAGAAAACAAAGCACCAGCTATTGTTTGCCGTTCTTGCTTTCTTCTGGAATCTCTTTGAAACAGCTAACGCGGTTTCTGCCACTTTCCTTGGAGTAATATAAGGCGATATCAGCAGATCTTATGATAGAGTCATCGTCTTTGGCATCTGCAGGGAAAACAGCGATGCCGAAACTGGCTGTTTGTCGAATAATGTTCCCTTCATATTCTAATACACTAGCTTCAATGGCTTTTCTGATTCGTTGGGCAACATTTTTTGCTCCAGTTATCCCTGTTTCAGGAAGCAGGAGAGCAAACTCTTCGCCGCCATATCTGACAGGCAGGTCGTGAAGGCGCAAGCCAGTTTTAAGAATTTGGGCAACCTGTTTAAGGACTTCGTCTCCTGCTTGGTGACCGTATGTGTCGTTTAACTTCTTGAAATAGTCAATGTCAATCATTATAAGAGCTAACTCATGTCCATAACGGCTTGCTCTTTTTATTTCATCCTTTAGACGCTGCTTGAAGTATCTGTGCAAGTAAAGTTTTGTCATGCCGTCAGTTATTGCTTGTTCATAAAGTTTGGCATTCTGTACGGCAGCACCCAGTTGAAGCGCGAAAACTTGAATTAGACGCAAATCTCTGTCTTGGAATGGCTCATCCGCCTCATTCTCCAAGTGTATAGCCCCAAGGAAGGTGCCTTTATTCATAATAGGAATTAATGCAAAGGTGTCACCAAAAAACTTTTGATCGTTTTCAGTGACTTCCAAAGGAGCATCATGATACTTAATAAGGGTTGATTTGCGATCTAATAAGGTTTTAACAAAGACGGAAGTTTTTTTGTCTATTTTGCCTCGCGGGTTTGTTCTTACTCTTCCGTTGGTTATTTTACTTATAAGATTCAGGGATTGGGTCTCGTCGTCATAGAGCCACATAGAACCGCTGGTTAGTTTTACTATTTCGCCAATAGTTGTCAGGGCCAGATCCAAAAGGGCATGCAGTTGAAGTTCTGAGGAAATAATTTGAGTGGCTTTGTAAAGTATGCTGACTTCGCGTATTTTGTCATCTAAACGGGCATTGGTTTCACGTAAGTCAGAGAGCATAAAATAGTTGTTTATGGCAACAGCTACGTTCCTGGAAAGGGTCTGCAGAAAGTCTACTTCTTCTTTGGTTAACTCAGTGTCTTTTAGTTTTTTTCCTACTACCAAGGCACCAATAATTTTGGTTCTGACTTTGAGAATCGCTATGCTGTCGAGCTGTTCGTCGTCAAAATAACGAGGCAAGTCTTTGAAATGTTCGGTGTCGGTTATTTTAGAAGTTTGGGTGTCAGGAAGCTCTTCAAGGTTTTTATAGACTTCTGGCGGTATGAAAATAGGTTCAGTGTCTTTTTTCAGTTTCCACGAGCACTGAAGTTTTAAATAATGCTTAGAATCTTTTGACTCCAAGAAAAAAATGCCGCCTTTAATTGAGCCTAAAGTACCCAATAAAAGATGCAGCATTGATTTTAGTTGGCGGTCAAAACCAGTTTCTTTACAGAGCTCAGCCCCGATATCACTCAAAGCTCCGAGTATATACTCATATTTGAGATTTTGTTGTTTCAGGGCAGACAAGGAATCCGGCATAATAACAACGAGCCCTTTCTTTTGCTCTAAATGCTTGCTGCAGCTTCTTCTTCTGAGTCAAATGCCTTCGCAAATTGAAGAAGCCCCATCATTTCAAAGGTTTTTTTGTTTGTTGGGGTCATGTTTGTGAAGGCAAGGGTGCCTTCTGCTTCTTCAATGGCTTCTATAACACCTATAAGTATTGATATGCCGATACTGTTAATCATCGGAGAGTCTTGCAGGTTGATAATTACTTTCGTAATTCCCTCGCTGAGCTTTTCCATGCAGACGGCATCAACTTTTTCGGCGCCCAAGTCGTTTAGATATCCGGATGTTTTGATAAATAAAAGGTCATCTTCTGTACGATACGACAGGGAAAACTCATCTGACATATAACACTAGCTCCAAGTTAATCTGACTGATTGATACACAGCTACAGATAAAACTAGCACAAAATGAGCTATAAGACAACTCTAATAATTTGCTATTAAGATACAAAAAACAAATCTATTGTCCGATAGCTAGGCTATGTGGAAATATAAAACTCAACGCAGAATAGGTCTTTTGAGCTTTTTGGCGGTAGCAGCAATTCTTTTGTTTTCTTTGTTTTTTGCGTACAAATACGGCTTGCGAACCCATAAAGATTTTATAGGATTGCGGACTTGGCTTTCTGTCTCGTTTGAAGACGCTTCTTGGTGGATTCATTTGCTATTTGTTTTTTTAGCCTTTCTGGGAGCCTTGGCGGGTTTTCCTTCAATATTTATTACAGCTTTTTTTCTTTTTCTTTCTACTCCCTTGAGGGCATTCTTTTATGTTTCTATTTCACAAGTATTGGCTTCATATTTCGGAGCTTTTCTTATTCGTAAATTTTTTCACAGAGAAGAAAAAACTTTGAATGATACTAAAGAAAAAGAATCTTTTTCTTGGGTTAAGAGTTTTCTGAACAGATTTTATTACATAATACCCTTGAGAACGGCTGACCTTTATACTCCTTGTCTAAATGCAGATGGAAACTCATCTTTTGCTAATTTGCTGGCTGCTTTTCTTGGGATTGGTTTCAGGGTTTTTATCCAAGTGCTTTGGCTTAAACTTATTCTTTTGGGATTTTTTAAGATTCCATTTGACTTGAAAGGAGATTTGAAAACATTTCTTTATCTTAATTTTTTCTTGCTGATTCTGTACATAGTGCAAAAAACGCCGGAGTTGCTTTTATATCCCAAAGAACAAAAGAGTGAGTTTTATCGCATCATTAAAGAAGAGAACTTTGTTTCTAAGGTTAAAAGTGATACAATACCGCAAAATTAAATATTGACGGAGAAAAAGAATGACTCTTTATGAAGGGGTA
>JGI24709J26583_10004001_pt1 | contig 11319 bp, 10 predicted proteins | sample BioPla2DNA1_FD_26583 | JGI IMG/M metagenome (IMG submission 26583) | reverse complement strand
TACGCCGGATATATTAGTCATTATTGTCCGGACTGCCCTGACATGGCCTGTTCCTGGCTACGGATCATACGTCTTACCATTTCTCCACCAACAGAACCGTTTTGTCTGCTGGTTAAATCGCCATTATAACCCTGCTTTAAAGGAACGCCAAGTTCGTTGGCAACTTCCATTTTAAAACGATTAAGGGCTTCCCTTGCCTGAGGAACTTCAACTCTGTTAGAACCACTATTATTGTTACTTGCCATTATTTTCACCTCCGTTTGAATTATCAAAGCAAACAATTAACAAAATCAACTTGTAGGTTCAGCGGTATAAAGTTATTTTTATCCGCAGGTGATTTGTTCTTGTATTGCTTGTAATCATATTGTTAACAGAGTAGGCAAATATTATGATGGTAATTATTGTTCCTATATCCAATGAAAATAAATGAAAATCAAATTAAATAAACTTATTTTAGGAGGGTGCATTATGTGTTATGCACCCTCCCGATAAGTTTTGAAACATCTCTATATTATATTATGAATTAATGTTTTAACGACACTTAATTACCGGTATCCTCTCCGTTGGCTTTATCAATATGTGCCTGCCACTGTGCCATAACCTTTTCTACTGTCTCTGCGGGAGATAATGCTCCTGCATCCAAATCGTATGTAACATCGCCATAGTCAATACCGGCTATCATTGATAATTGAGAAATCATTCCATGCTCAGGCTCATAGAATAACGGTAATGTCTCCTCTACAGCTCTGANATCTCTGAATAGCGGATAGAACTGGGTCTGCCAGTCATCATCATCATAACCCGGAGTGGTTTCAGTATATAGGTTATATGCAAATGCAACGTCTTCGGCTCTTTCTTTATCATGTGTAACCGGCATAACTATTACGTTTTCAGTAAATACGGTCATCATTTCACCCTCAGGTCCCTTCGGGAATATTACGAAGCCCCAATCGTCCTCCATATCCTTCCAGGTGCTAACCTTATACTGCTCTGCACATTGCATAGCCACTTGGCCTTCTTTGAACTTGTCAATAAACCAATCCCAATCCTCTGCATGATTTTCAGGCAGCGGATAATGATAGCCTTTCTCATACAAGCTCCAGCCCCATTCTAAAGCTTTAAGGAAATTAGGCTCGCCTGTTGCATTGTAGAACTTACCGTCTTTAATTCCTATAAATTTAGCGTTGTTAGAGAATACACATCCTCTGAAGAAGTCCTTAGAGAAACTGGCGATACCATATACATCCGGTATACCGTCATTATCAATATCACGGGTTGTTCGTCTTGCTATATCCTCAAGAGCTTCCCAGGTCCATTCATCATTGGCCTGAAGATCATATGGAAGGTCAGGATCAAGGCCTGCTTCTTCTAATAATCTCTTGTTCCAAAATACTCCCAGTCTAGGCTCCATTCTTCCGGTTGCCATACCATATACATGGCCATCCATAGTCATCATTTCTTTAACCTGAGGATTCCATTTCTCCTCGGTAAAATCAAAGCTCTCCAAGGTATCTAAAGGATATAGAAGACCTTGTGTTAATGGAGCAGCAATAAACTTCTGATCCATCACAAATATATCTGCCGCAGGATTTCCGGACATTATAGAGGTGACCACTATCTCTTGATATTCTCCCCAGCTACCTATGTTTTCACGAGTTATGGTAAAATTATATTTTTCCATAAACTCCTCTCTGAATTTCAGAGTGTCTTCCTCCCTCTTGTTGGTAGGTTCAGGATTCGGGTTGGTAGTCCACCAGTCAGCGATTACAATCGTTGTTCCCTTAAGATCTCTTGGCGGTTCTGTGGGTACCGGTGTTGCTGCTTCCTCTTCCTTTTCGTCCTTTTGCGCAACAGTAGGTGCAGCTGTAGGCTCTGCCGGTTCCAGCGGTTCTTCCTTGCTGCCACAAGCTGTCAGCCCCCAAATAAGCATTGAAGAAATCAATATTAATCCAAATATCTTTTTCCAATTACTTTTCATAAAATACCCTCCTTTTTAATATAAGTATATTTTACCATATCAGACAAAAAATTGGAACTATTTTAATCAAAATTAGTATTGATAATATCCCGAAATTTATTGGAATAATAACCCGTTACTTTTTAACATATAAATATATAAAAATACTAAAAGAGGCTTGCTTATGCTCTCGTCACTATCATCGCTTAACAAATTTTTATGGGGTATTCCGATGCCGATTCTGTTGTTTGGTGTTCATATATATTTTACGGTTCATCTGAAGGGCATTCAAAGGCACATAGGAAAGGCAATACATCTTTCAGTAAAGCAGGACGATTGTTCAGAGGGAGATATCAGCGCTTTTGCCGCTCTGACCGCCACCCTGGCGGCTACCATAGGAACAGGCAATATTGTTGGAGTCTCAACCGCAGTANCTCTCGGAGGACCCGGTGCAATATTCTGGTGCTGGCTGACAGGTCTCTTTGGTATGGCAACCTCCTATGCAGAATGCTTCCTGGGTGTACAATTCAGAAGAAAAACAGAGGATAAAACATTTATAGGGGGTCCCATGTATGCTATCGAATACGGCATGAATAAAAGATGGCTTGCTATTCTCTTTAGTCTGTTTACTTTAATTGCATCATACGGCGTAGGTTGTTCCACACAGGCGAGAGCGATAACCGAAACATTCCAAACCCTATGGGGATTTCCTGAATTTATTGTGGGTGTTGTTGTAGCCATTATTGTCGGTCTTGTAATAGTAGGGGGAATAAAATCCATCGGGAAAATCTGCATGAGGCTTGTCCCTACTATGGGATTTTTCTATTTATTCGCATGTATAATCATATTAATAATTAATCGGGGATATATAATGCAGGCTTTTTATATTATCTTAAAGTCCGCCTTCCTTCCTTCAAAGCTTCCTGCGGCAGTAACAGGCGGATTTATTGGCGGAGGCCTAAAAATTGCCGCCAGATACGGAATCGCAAGAGGATTGTTCACAAATGAAGCAGGCCTTGGATCTGCGGCTATAGCTGCTGCAGGTGCCAAGACCTCTAATCCCGCAAGACAGGCTCTGATATCCATGAGCGCAACCTTCTGGGACACCGTTATTATGTGTGCAATAACCGGGATGGTAATTGTCACAAATCTACTTAGATATCCGGGCTCAGCAGAAGGCTATTCCTTCGCCGAGCTTACTACTGCTGCCTTTGAACCTATTCCCTTCGGAAGAATTATTCTGGGCATATCACTAATAGCTTTTGCTATCGCAACCTTGATAGGATGGTCCTATTTTGGAGAAAAAGCAGTAGAATATTTATTTGGAAAATCCGGAATCAATACATACCGCATATGCTATATAATTATGATCTATGTGGGTTCTGTCATGTCTCTAAGGCTTGTTTGGGAGCTTACTGACTTTGTGAATGCACTTATGGCTATCCCTAATCTTATATGCCTTCTTTACTTACGACACAGAATAACACCGTATAAATAATATTTAATAAAATCTACTTATATCCTTTGTATAAGATATTGTCCGCAACCCTAAGAGCCTCATCCTTACCCATCAGTTTGTTAATAATGGACAGTGAGAAATTAATCGCCGCACCCACTCCTCTTGAGGTGATAATATTACCATCCTCCACCACATCGGTATCTTCTACAATACTTCCGGTCATTTTGCTCTCAAATCCCGGATAACATGTTGCTCTCTTTCCTGTTAGAATACCTTTGGCTGCAAGCACACTGGGAGCCGCACATATTGCCGCTATATTTTTGTTTTTCTTATGGAACTCTCTTAATAATATATCCAGTCCCTTATGCTCCATTAAATGAGCCGTACCCGGCATACCGCCCGGTAGAACTAAAAGATCTGCATCATTAAAATCAGTGTCCTCAAATAAAGCATCAGCCATAACACCGATACTATGGGAGCCTGTAACCTTTATATTTCCCGTTATGGATATCATAGATATATCGATTCGGGCTCTTCTGAGTAAATCCACCACAGTCAATGCTTCTATCTCCTCAAAACCGTCAGCAAGAAAAATATATACCTTTGACATATGCTACCTCCTTTTTATATTATCCAATGGATATTTATGTGTATTCTAAGCTCATTATAATAGAAGGAGCATTCGTAATCAAGTAATCGAATGCCCCATCCATTTTATTTTTTAGCTCAATAACATTAGACTTGCCACTCCAACATTTTTGAGAGTAAGCATCGGCTTACAGCTTATATTTCTCCTAGTAGTTTTCTCAGGACAGACCTCCAACACATAGCAATCATCATAAGGAACATTAAATTCAAAGCATCCACAGGTCCCTACCTTTTCAGAGCAAATCANTATCTTTTCTTCACCACATACTTTATAAAGCTTAACGATATAGTAATGATTATGACAGCAGCCACAACCCCATATACAACCCAAAATTTTTCCGGGCTCGATCAGACAATCCTTAGACTTCTCCTTAACATAGATTACCTTTGTTCTTGCAGTATGATAGCGAACAGGCACCCTAACCGGGTATGGTTTATATTCTATCCTCGTTTCCGCGGGCGGGCAGGGAGGACATTCCGGGCATTCCGGACATTCAGGACACGGTTCGGGTTTCGGACAGGGCTCAGGCTGTGGACAGGGAGGACACTCTGCAACTGGCTGTACGGCGGGAGGAGGTGTCGGTTCCCGAACAGGGGTTGGAGTCGGTGCGGGTGCAGGCACCCGTGTCGGTATCCGAGGCATGACCGCCGGTCTGATGCCCATGGAACATAGCATTCGGTGCAAGTATGCTTCCCCATATGGCGGCAGGCACCTCCATATAAATATTGGCGGCATCCTCAAATACATATAATGTACGGTTGGCCAGATTCTCACTACCCCAAAGACCATATTGAAGATGTGCATTATTACCTGTCCTAAATATAACAATTGCAATACTTCCGTTAGGTATTTCAAAACGAAACTCTTTATCCAGTATCCCATTCGGTCTTGCATCGATTACAAATACATTTTGTACAGGGTCATTTCCACGAAGAATTTTCTCATGAAAATGGTCAGTCACTGTACCATTTGCGTTAAGATTTGTAATGCATTCATGATAGAATTCTATGCTTTCTCTTGCATCGTCGAAGAATTCACTGACATCAGCACCGATTCTTGACGCCGGTATAAAACGGGGTACATCATAGCTCGATATGATATAATGCGAACCTCTGTCACCGGGGATCCAGTACTGACTTCCTCCCTGGGCCTGATATAATACTTTTAACTCCTGTATCTGATCATCTGTACCATCCTTACCTATCAGATAAGTGCTTCCTTCTGCTGCTCGAAAATTTCCTCCGGCAACCACATGACCGACTACGACTAACGGCCCCTGCATGGCAATGTTTCTTCCAACCAGAAATCTGACAAGGTCCGGACTATATCCCGTTCCTGTTAAATTTCCGTCATTTCCGTAAGCGAGAGTTAACCCTCTGGGACTGATAAAATCCCTTCCTACTGNGAATGCGCCTTTTGTATCTACAATATTATTGGCATCACCAAAAACTATAGCATTAAAATTAGAGGCAATTCCAAACGGCTGACCAGCTATATCATACCAATTTATATCTTCATATGGAATTCCGGCATATGGCAGATTACCGTTTCTTTGACTGTCAAACATAAGAACCTCCTTGAAATGCAAAATCCTTGCACCCAATATTCTCAATTCAGTTTATTCATCAGAGAAATATTAGTGCAGGATTTCAATTAGATTCTTATGGATAAAGACATTTTAAGCTAGGCTAATCATCAGATGAGGTATCCCTACTGATAATATAAAGCTTAACCTTGTCAATTCTCTTATTCTTAACACTTTCCANCTTGAACACCAGATTGTCAATTTCTATTGTCCTGTCATCCTCCTCTTTTGGTATCGAGCCTATCTTGTCAATAAGATAACCCGAAATAGTCTCATATTTTTCGGAATATAGATTAAGATCCAGCTTATTATTTAACTCACCTAAGGTTAACAGTCCATCAATTATATAGGTATTTGAATCAATCTTTAATATTTTCGGAAGGCCGGGATCATATTCATCTTCAATTTCTCCCATTACCTCCTCCACAAGGTCCTCCATCGTTACAATACCTGCAAACCCGCCATATTCGTTTATCAGTATGGCAATCTGCTTCTTTGATTGTTGCAGCTCTCGAAATAATTCCCTGATAAACTTACTGTCGGGAACAAAATAAGGCTTACGAAGTATCGACCTAAGGTCAACATTAAGCGGACCTTGCTTAACAGCTTCTCTGAGAAAATCCTTAATAAACAGAATTCCGATTACATTATCAATATCCTCATCGTATACGGGTATTCTGGTGTATTTGGCCTTTAGAAGTTCATCTACATATTCCTCCGCAGGCTCAGATATGTCTATGGCAAATACATTTATTCTTGGCGTCATTACTTCCTTTGCCATCTTATCATCAAATTCCATTATGGAATTAATCATTTCTTTTTCTTTGCGATTTAAAACGCCATGAGCCTGGCCTTCCCTAACCAATGATTTTATCTCTTCTCTTGAAAGCATCTCCTCGGCATTGCCTTCATTTAAGCCAAATGGCTTTGTTACGAGATTAGTGGAGAAGGTTAACAGCTTAATGAACGGAGAGGCTATTTTTGAAATCCCTTTAATTGGCTTGACACAAAACATGCTTATTGCCTCTGGTTTCTGTAATGCTATTCTTTTCGGAACCAATTCTCCGAAAACCAAAGTGAAATAAGACAATATTAATGTTATTGCAACAAATGAAATCTTATCTCCATATGATACTCCCATATCAATAAACCATTGCCCAACCGGTTTTGAAAGACCTGTTGCGGCAGAAGCACTGGAGAAGAAGCCTGCCAATGTGATTGCAACCTGAATTGTCGATAGAAATCTTGTGGGTTCATCCAAAAATTTAAGAACCAGCTTTGCACTCTTTTTCCCATCGCCGGCCAGCTTACGTATTTTAGACTTATTTACAGATACCATCGCCATTTCGGCACAGGCGAAAAAAGCATTAATAAGTGTAAGCACAACCAATATCATAATCTGAATGCCTATATGATTAGCACTAGGGTCATCTTCCATTTTATTTCCTCCAAATAGTAAAAATCGTTGACTGAATTTAATTATGCAAAAAATAGTATATCATAATAGAATAAAAAAAACACCAACTTATTAATTCTACGCATTCTTTACATATTACCTTGTCGCTTATGATTGTATTGTATGGCATTTTATAATATACTTATAATACCAAAAAACAAAGGAGGCGAATTAATGTATAATATACTGATTGGCGGCGCCGCAGGACAAGGAATTGATACAACAGTATCCATATTGGAAAAAGCATTTAAGCGTTCCGGTTATTTTGTTTATACAATCCGTGATTTTATGTCACGAATCCGTGGTGGCCATAACTTTATGGTAATAAGATTTGGTAACAATGTAATCACCTCCCATAGTAATAAATTAGACGGAATTATAGCACTTAACGAAGAGACTGTTGCTATTCATAAAAAGGATTTAAAGGAAAACGGTTTTATTCTCTGTGACAGTAATCTGAATGGCGATTTTCCTGCTATCCGTATTCCCATGACAGATAAGGCAAAGGAGTTAGGTAATCCGAGAGTAGCAGGTAGCATTTCTGTNGGAGCCATTTTAAAGCTCTTTGGGATTAATTATGATATTGTCGATGATATCCTGGAAACCTCCATTAAGAAGGTTTACCTTAAGATTAATCAAGATGCTGCCCGCTTTGGCTATGACAGCGTAGAATCCAGATATCCGTTCCTAGGCGNAAATTTCAAGGACCATATGCTTATAAGCGGCAACCAGGCTTTAGCCCTAGGTGCTGTTGCTGCAGGATTAAAATTCTACAGCGCATATCCCATGTCACCTGCCACGTCTATTATGGAGTATCTTTCCAAGCACGGAGTAGATGCCGGATTGGTCATGGAGCAGGCCGAGGATGAGATTGCGGCCATTAACATGGCCATAGGAGCCTCATACGCAGGAGTAAGAGCCATGACAGGAACATCCGGCGGAGGCTTTTCACTTATGGTGGAGGCATTGGGACTATCCGGTATGGCGGAAATTCCCGTAGTAATTGTAAATGTTCAGCGACCAGGTCCTGCCACGGGCTTACCGACACGGACTGAACAAAGTGATTTAAGATTTGTAATATCCGCATCGCACGGCGAATTCCCAAGAATGGTAATAGCACTAAGAAATCATACTGATGCCTTCTATCAGACAGCCCGTGCATTCCACTTGGCAGACAAATATCAGATTCCGGTACTGCTTCTTAGCGACCAGTATCTTGGAGATTCCACATCTACTGTGGAAAAGTACGATATTTCTATGATTATGAGTAACGCTTCCATTATTTCAAATGAAAATGACGGTGACTACTTAAGATATAAAATAACCGAAAATGGAGTATCACCCAGACGGATTCCCGGAAAAGGCAATTATTTTGTGACAGCCGATAGTGATGAGCATGACGAATTTGGATTTATAACCGAAGATGCCATTGTACGTACCGATATGGTAGACAAGCGTATGCGTAAGCTTGACGGTCTGGTAAGAGAACTGGAGGAACCCGATTTCTTCGGAAGAGAGGACTGTGATGTATTGCTTGTGGGATGGGGTTCCACATACGGTCCAATCAAGGAAGCCATACAGATTCTTAACGAAGATTCAGACATAAAATACGGAGCATTGGTATTCGGTGATATATATCCGNTGCCCACTAAGCTTTTACTCAAGTATGCTGACAGGGCAAAATCAATAATTAATGTTGAACAAAATGCTACCGGTCAGCTTGCCGGATTGATTAGCGAAGCAACCGGTATATGCTGCGACAACAGCATTCTTAAATATGACGGTCGTCAGATTTCGGGCGAAGAAATCGTCGGTAGAATGCTTTTATTGGCTGCAGAAGCGGCAGAAGGAGGTAATTATGAATAAATCCTTTAGTACGTATGAAACCGCCTGGTGTCCGGGCTGCGGTAATTTCAGTATTTTAAGCTGCTTAAAAACAGCATTGGACGAACTTGGCAAGGATCCTCATGAGGTACTTATGGTGGCAGGTATAGGACAGGCGGCAAAAACTCCTCAATATATCAGTGCTAACACCTTCTGTGGGCTGCATGGCAGAAGTCTTCCGGCTGCACAGGCCGCAAAAATAGCTAATGAAGGCCTGACAGTAATCGTTAATACCGGAGACGGCGATTCGTACGGCGAAGGCGGAAACCACTTTATACATGCAATACGTCGTAATGTTAATATTACTCATTTTGTCCATGACAATCAAATATATGGGCTAACTAAGGGGCAATCCTCTCCCACTACAGCTGTCGGACACTTAACAAATGCTCAGGCCGAAGGCAATATAAACCACCCATTAAATCCTGTACTTCTGGCTTTAGCTGCGGGTGCAGGCTTCGTAGCCAGATCCTTTTGCGGTGATCCAAAGCATCTTATAGCCATGATGAAGGAGGCTATTAACTATAAGGGATATGCACTTGTAGACATATTTCAAAACTGTGTAAGCTTTAATAAGGTGAATACCTTTAGCTGGTATAGAGAAAGAGTGTATCATTTGGAGGATGATTACGATCCTACTGATAAAGCCAATGCTATGAAAAGGGCTATGGAGTTCGGTGACCGCATTCCTATTGGTATACTTTATCGTGAAGACCGTCCTGATTATCATGAAATGAGCAAAGTGCTTGCAGGCAAAGAGCCTCTTGTGGATCAAATACAAAATCCCAATATACTTAATGATATAATGATGGAACTGGTATAAATCACAATCGGGTAGAGAATTCTACCCGATTTTATTATAAAATCTATAATAATATTCTGTTTCATATAAAACTTCATTACTGTCCTTCATTCTAATTATCATTCATTATAGGCAAAACACTCTGTTACATGATCGTTAACCATGCCAACAGCCTGCATAAAAGAATAAATAATTGTTGATCCGACAAACTTAAAACCCATCTTCTTCAAATCCTTACTGATTTTATCTGACAGCGGTGTGCTTGCAGGTATATCACTAAGTTTCTCCCAACGGTTTTTAATGGGAGCATAGTCTACATATCCCCATATGAATTTGTCAAAGCTACCGTATTCTTCTATAACCTTAATAAACAGCTTGGCATTATTTACGGCAGCATTGATTTTAAGACGATTTCGAATTATTTTCTCGTTAGCCAGGAGCTCCTTTATCTTACTATCGTCATAAAGGGCTACCTTATATGGATCGAATCCATCAAAGGCCTCTCTAAATGCTTCTCTCTTATTCAGCACGGTTATCCACGAAAGACCTGCCTGCATACCCTCCAGGATAAGCATCTCGAAAAGCCTGACATCATCGTGTACAGGTCTCCCCCATTCATTGTCATGATAGTCTACATATATGGGGTTATCACCGCACCATATACATCTTATTTTTCCATCCATAGCATATCTCCTAAATTATCTCCCCAATAATTACTTTCTTACCTGGTTGCACAACTCCTATCAGTGATACCCTATAGGAATATTTTACCACTATTTTATAGTATAGTAAATTCATTAATTAAGATAATACAAAAAAGCCGAGGTCAATTCCTCGGCTACATTTTTGGCTGCACAACTAATTTATACAATATATAAAAACGCTGTAAGCCTTGATAATGCGGATGAAGGGACTTGAACCCCCACGGTCTCCCACTAGATCCTAAGTCTAGCGCGTCTGCCANTTCCGCCACATCCGCATATTCTGTTACAATGAGACATCCGGGACTCGAACCCGGGACACCTTGATTAAAAGTCAAGTGCTCTACCGTCTGAGCTAATATCCCATATTCAGTTCGGGCAAGCCCAGCTTAACTGGGCTAGGTGGATTCGAACCACCGACTGCAGGAGTCAAAGTCCTGTGCCTTACCGCTTGGCGATAGCCCATTACTCTATTTTGAAAAATGAAAAGTCTTCAGTACGAAAGGCTTTTCATAAAGGGTGGATAAAGGGATTCGAACCCTTGGCCTCCAGAGCCACAATCTGGCGCGCTAACCAACTGCGCTATACCCACCATATATTAAATATTACTGTAAAGGTTTNAAAAATATGAAAACGTGCCAGGAGGGATTCGAACCCCCGACACATGGCTTAGAAGGCCATTGCTCTATCCTGCTGAGCTACTAGCACATATGGTATGTTTCCACATATCAAGCGGGTGATGGGAATCGAACCCACGTATCTAGCTTGGAAGGCTAGTGTTCTACCATTGAACTACACCCGCATATTATATCCTATTTTTAATTTT
>JGI24709J26583_10003999_pt1 | contig 11320 bp, 9 predicted proteins | sample BioPla2DNA1_FD_26583 | JGI IMG/M metagenome (IMG submission 26583) | reverse complement strand
AGGCCATTGGGTGATTTGAGCAAGGGGGAGCTGATGCTTTGAACCTGGCGGGTGCCGGGGTTTACAATGAAGATCCTATCAGCTTCGGTATCGGTGACATAGAGCTTGCCGTAGCGGTCGCTTTCCACGTCGTTCAGCATCTTGGCTCCCTCCACCGGGATGCTTTGGCTTATCTTTTTCTCCTGCAGGTCGATCACATGCAATTGAGTCCTGTCCGCCACATAAAGAAAAGGGGCAAGCACCTTCATCCCGCGGGGATTTTTGATTCCCTTGCCAATAAAGAGTTTCAAACGACCCTTGTCGTCCATGCTCAATATCTTGCCATTGCCGACATTGGAAATCAACAAAGTGCCATTGACGCTGTCAAAAGCTATGCTTTCCGGTTTATTCAATTTCGCGGGGCCCAAGATCCTGCCCAGGATCAAGATTGCCAGCAGGATCAATACCAGCGCCGCCAAAATGATTATGATTCTGTTTTTGCTGAGTTTGTTCAACATTATCTCCTTGTATCAGTGTTTAGATTTGATGCTCCAGGTGCAGCCTTCGGGGGTGTCTTTGATCTCGATTCCCAGGGCCGCGAGGTCATCTCTGATCCTGTCCGAAACAGCCCAGTCTTTTTTAGCCCTGGCTTGCGCGCGGTAAGCCAGGATGAGTTCCATTAGTTGTTTGGACAGGTCGGGGACGGAATCTTGCAAAATGCTTTCCAGATTTTGGAAAAATCCCAGCACCCGACCTAACTTGACCAGCATCAGGGCGGCTTGCTCGCGCTGAGTCCGCGGCAAATGCTCATTCCTGATCTGCCGGTTAAGGTCGAACAACACGGCGATGGCTTTGGCGGAATTGATGTCGTCATCCATGGCGGCGATGAAGTCTTGTTCCGCCTGAGACAGGCTGTTATCCTCAACGATGCTGTTTTCCACAAATCCAATGCTCTTCAGCGAGCTGTAAAAGTTTTCAACCGCCCGTTCGGATTCCTCGATTATCTCACGGTTGAAATCGATAGGGGAGCGGTAGTGTTTGGAGAGGAAGAAGAAGCGGATTGCTTCGGGGCTGTGATGCTCCAGGATGTCGCGCGCGTTGAAGAAGTTTTTCAGGCTTTTACTCATTTTTTCGCCTTCGACATTGAGGAAACCGTTGTGCATCCAGTAGTTTGCCAGAGGTTTGCCGGTGAGGGCGAGGGCTTGGGCAAGCTCATTCTCATGGTGGGGAAAGATCAGGTCGATCCCGCCGCCGTGGATGTCGAAAGTTTCGCCCAGGTATTTGCGGCTCATAACCACACATTCCGTGTGCCAGCCTGGACGCCCCTCGCCCCAGGGGCTTTGCCAGAAAGGTTCCCCGGGTTTGCTTCGTTTCCAAAGGGTAAAGTCTGCAGGATTGCGTTTTTGCAGGTTTTCTTCGACCCGGGCGCCTGGCATCTGGTCTTCGGTTTTTTTGCCTGAAAGGCTGCCGTATTCAGGCAGAGAGGCTGTGTCGAAATAGACATCGCCGTTCACTTCATAGGCGTTGCCTTTTTCCACCAGGGCGTTTATCAGCTCGATGATCTCCGGCATCACCTCCGTGGCCTTGGGTTGGTGGGTTGGAGGCTTTATTCCCAAGGCTTGCGAGTCATCCAGAAAGGCCTGGATATACTTGCTGGCGATATCTTCAAAGCTGGTCTGTTCTTCGATTGCCTGGGCTATGATCTTGTCATCGATATCGGTGATATTCTGTACGTAGGTGACGTCATAGCCGCGATACTCGAAATAGCGTCTCAGGACGTCGAAAAAGATGAAGGCGCGGGCGTTTCCGATGTGAAAATAGTTATAGACAGTGGGCCCGCAGGCATAGATCTTTACCTGTCCCGGCGTGATGGGAATGAATTCCTCTTTTTTCCGTTTGCTTTGATTGTATAGTTGCATTTAATCCTCAGTTATAGATCACCAGCCGTTCAGTCTTTTCCGCTTTGCGATTTCCGGACGAGGCTTTCAGCTTGATAAAATAGGTGTTGTTCGCCAGTCTGCCACCCTTTTTGTCCCTGCCATCCCAATGGATTTTATTGAAACCGGTAAGGCCAGTCGTTTTGATGGTGTGTACCTTTTTGCCGGTGATGGTATATATATCCAGTGTGAGGTCGCAGTTTTCAGAGAGCATAAAGGTAAACCAGGTTTCCTTGGACATTGGATTGGGATAGGGGAGCAGACGGTCAATGGTCAGCTCACCGCCCTTCTTAACAAAAAAATCAGTGGACTTAACCGCCGGGCTGTTAAAGTTGTCAAAAGCAATGAGCTGTATCGTGTGGTGCCCTTCCTGCAAACCGTTGAGGGGGTATCTGAGCGTCCCCAGAGTGTGCGAATCCGGCTCATAATTGAAGTATGAGGTTACGGGAACCGCTTGCAGTGAACCGTCCAGGATCATTAACATATTGTGCCCCGGGCTGCCTGTGATGTTGATGCCGTTTTCATCTGAGATTCTGGCAATGAGGGTGGTGTTGGGNGTCACAGTATCACCTGGCCTGAAGTCCATGCTGCCCAGAAAGATTTCTATTTTGGGGACGTCTGTATTTTCCGCTATCACAGCCTGAGAGCTGAGCATGGTGGGGTATTTGTAGTTAACGTAGTCCTGTTTGGCGTCTTCATCCCAAAGATATGAGACAATCAGACCTGTGTCACCTGTGCGCACATCATCGGGAACAATGAAAGAGGCGCTGTAATCACCGGATTGAACAGAGACCTCTCCCTTGAAAAGGTTGTTGCCGCGTTTGCTGACGATGGTCTCATAGTCAAGACTGTCTCTGAACACCGAGTTGAAGGCTTGTATGCTTGCCATTCCGCTGTGCAGGCTGGGGCGGAAGTGCCCGTCGATCTGCACTCTCTGTCTCGCAAAAAGCGTATCGCTTTGGCTATCCTGATTGAGGCCAAGCACGGTGATCAGGCTGTCTCTGACCGGGGGAACTACTTTCAGTAGTGGATCGCCCAGTAAAACATAGGTGGCATCGTTGTCATCGCTGTTGGTGTGTTGAAATTTGGCTCTTGCGATGGAATATCCTAACGAGTTGCGGTTGTTTGCCAGGTTGTGCAGCAGGTTTTCCATCATGGGGCCGTTGCCGTAGGAGGCGCTCATTCTGGTGGCGGAGTAGGAGGCGATGGCTCCCACATTGTCTTGCAGCACCAGCTTTTGCCCCAGGCTCTCGTAGCCCCAATAGTCAAAATGGGAAACCTGGCAGGAGGCTGCCATGAAGAACGGCAGCTTGCCTTGGTTTGTAAAGCGTCCCATATCGGTCGCGCCGTTGANATAGTCTTCAGCTCCCAATTTGTCATAGGATCCGTGTCCGATATAGTACCACACCAAGCGGCCTTCGTTGATGGCGGCGATCATGTCNTCCCGTGCCTGAGGCTTATTCTGGAACTCATCATACTCATACAGCCAGGCGAAAATCTTGTCCACCAGTATGCTGGGATGCACTTTATTGCCGGCGGATTCGACCTGTTGTGTGTGGACATTTTCATGCGTAGCGCTGCCATTGTACAGGTCATCGGCCAGGAAGACCATCGAGTTGCGCCACCAGCCACCCTGGGGTTCTTGCACATAGCGTTGGAAATTGCCCAGCATGTTGTTTAACTCATTGAGGTTCCGAACGGGATAGCGGCCGATTGCAACTTCCGGATACGATGCCTGGGTGAGCATGACAAAATAATCGTCGGAAACTATCGCGTCTTTGCCAGTCCCCTTCTGGAAGACCATGATTTTATTCTTTTCAGCGGCCTGTGAAGAGTAGTTGCGCCAATCGACGGTGCCCAAACCCAGCAGGATAACAGAAGTCAGACGGGGAGTAGGGAAGTTGTGATAAACATGGCGGATGAACTGGCGGATTGCCACTGGGTCGGGATGTCCGCCGTTGAATTGGGTGATAATATCTGACTGCCTTACCACCAGACTCTTCTTCCCAAGTAAATCCAGATGCATGGATGCCAGCGATTGAGCCTGGCTAAGGAATTCATCCGGGGTGATGATCAGGTTGTCCACGGCGCCCGAAGGAGAGGCAATATCTGCCGGATTGACTGCAGTGATGTTTAAGGGAGCGTATAGCTCGGAATCTGAGCTTAAAATGTAAGTTGTATTAGACACTCCAGGGGCTACGAAATAAAACCCGTTCTCAGCCGTTCTCAAGGGGACTATATCCGTTTCCCCAAAACCGTTGATTCTATAGACCCAGGTATTCGAGTTGCCTGTGAAATTATAACGGACGTTTTCTCCGTAATTAAAGGCTAACTGGTTGACCAGATACTGGCCTGTTGACTTATTGAGCAAACGCTTATAATCCACCGTGATCCAGTTTAGAAACAGATTGTCGGCGCCGTCTCTGATGACTTTTATCCGGATCGTGTTTGAACCATTTTGGAACGATGAGGTGGGTTTGAAGAAAATGTATTCCGGATTGCCGCGCCACCTGAAGGTGATGCCGTTCAAAGTGTCGGCTGGAATGGGCTCTCCGTTCACATAAACTGAAATGTTGTGCCAGAGACGGGATGGAATATCCTCCTGTTGTATCCAGAAGCTGAGGTTTTGCGAGCTGGAAGTGTCCAGATCCTGGAGGTTGACCTGAAACTCATACTCGGCTGTCGTGTTGCCAAACATGCGGGTCATATACCAGTCAAAACCTGCCTGTTCCCTACGATGGCTTTCGGTTTCCAACCGAAACTGCTCGTTGTGGCTATTGCTCTGATTAACCCATGTGGTGTAGGCAGGAAGTTCCTGCATTCTCAGGGGCGTGCCGCTGAAACCGTTACCAAAGGTTAGCCAGTAAACGGTGTTGCCGGAGTATGGATTGTAATAGGTGGCATGTGACTGCAGGGTTTGATTCTTTTTTATCCCGTTCCGGTTTGTGCCATAGAATACGATATAATCCTGCGGGTCAAAGCTGCCATCCTCTGCTCCGACCACCCGGATCGGTATTTCACGGAATTCCGGGCCAGGATTGTTGATCAGGTATGGCAAAAGCTCCCCTCCCGTGGTAAACAGGCGAAAACTGGCAGGGTCAACTACCGATAGCGGAAAGCTGCTTAGCTGGTTGTAGCCCAGCTTGAACATGCCATCCCGGTCTGTCTCCAGGCGAATCCAATGGTCAGACCGGCTAAAGTCGGCATAGTTTATAGTTTCTTTGGCTGCGGAACGCCAATGGCGAACCTGGTTGGGATTCAGCATATCCGATAGCATCAAATCGCTCAACTCATCCGGTTCAGCCGGGCTTTTTAGACCGGTGTTGCCCAAAATATCTATCCTGATAAGTGCCCGGGTAGTGACATTCAGGTTGTAAGCGCCATCGTAAGAAAATGGATGGATCTGTAAGGGAACAAAGCCATACCCGCGGTATGTGCCGTGGGGCAGGGTTTTAAGCAGGGTTGTCGGTTGCTCAGCATAAAGACGTTCGTTGATGGTGTATCTGTTTTCTGAGATGCCATCCACCATCAGAATTTCGGGTACTGGCGCAAGGCGCTTGGTGAGTACCTTGCTTTCCACGCTCGAATCCAGTATCGTGGCCGTGATGTCTCCAGATGGCGGAATTCCGATTTTTACTTCCGCATGAGGTATCAGAGGAGATCCGCTCACTGATGAGTAGTACATTCCAGACACTTGAATCCGCAGCGTACCATTTTCCTCTGACAGATTGTAGGCATCAAGACGATACTCGAACAGGATGCTGGAATCTGTTTGTTGGATTACGGTTACGGTCGCTCCTAACAATGTTAGCGAGAAGATGCTCACAACGAGCAGAAACCAGCCTTTCATGCTTTCCTCCTTTCTTTAAAAATATGCTCCAGAAGGTAGATCAGGCCGTAAAGAATAGCCATGAATAAGAAGATTCCGCCCATTCCCAGGGCTGAGATCTTAAGGGCGCTGACAAAGTTTTGCATTACCATGGTTTGTGCGTCCGGAGTCATCAATATACCTCGACTACTTTTAATAGTGATAAGCTCTGTTGTTGTGGATCATAAGGGCACGATAGATCTGTTCCACAAGGATCAATCTTGCCATCTGATGCGTAAATGTCAGCTCAGAAAGACTTAACACCGCATCTGATCTCTGTTTCAAGGTCAGGTCAGTTCCATAGACACCGCCAATGATAAACACAACACGTTTATTATGAGATATACTAACCAGATATTCAGAGAATTCAAGCGATGATTTCATCTGGCCTTTTTCGTCCAACAAAATCACATAATCATCAGGCTTGAGACGCTTGAGGCAGTTTTGCGCTTCTCCAAACTTCACGGCTTCGACGCTTCCTGCTTTGCTGATGCTGACATCAGCCAGTTCCAGGATTTCCAATTTTGCCATGGGAGACAAGCGTTTCAGATACTCGCCTATGGCCTGTTTAAGCCAGGCTTCCCGGGTCTTGCCAAACTGGATTAAGCGTAGATTCACCGCTGCATGCAGGTCATGGCCATGGCCATGCAAAGCACCTTCAGCTCTCCCCGGTCTGCGCGGGAGGGTATCAGGATCGGAGCTTTGGTGCCCACCACCACATGGGCAACCCTGTAACCGCAATAATGGGTGAGCAGTTTGCCATAGATATTACCTGCCTCGATGTTTGGCACAATCAGCACCTCCGCGCGTCCGGCGACAGGTGATTCTATGCCTTTGAGCCTGGCCGCGTCTATGTCAACCGCGTTATCGAACGCCAAGGGGCCTTCGATGATACACCCGGGGATCTGGCCTCTCTCATTCATACGTGAGATGATGCCGCATCGACCGTTGCCTGCATCTTGGGGTTCACTATCTCGACAGCCGTAAGCATTGCCACCCGAGGCGTTGGGCTTCCAAAAGCATGAGCGACCTTGACGGCGTTCTTGACAATCGCAATCTTCTCTTTCAGATCAGGAGCGAGATTCACCCCTCCGTCGCTCATCAGCTTGACCCCGCTGGGATGCTCATAAGCCAAAACATCGGATATGACGTCGCCCAGGCGCAGCCCCTTTTCTTTGTCCAAGGCCGCACGCATCACCATGCCAGAATCTGATTTGCCTTTGAGGATAATATCCGCCTTGCCCTCGTTTACCAGTTGGACGCTAAGTTGGGCTGCTTTTACCAGATCATCGCCTGTATCTGCTATCTCAAAGCTCTGTTTTTGTTCTGGAGACATTTTTTCCAGCAGAGCAAGGATTTTTTGTTTGTTGCCAACCAACAGGCTGTCGGCCAGGCCCTCTTGTTTGGCCAGGATCGCGGCATCCAGAACGGATTCGGTATGGGCTCCCGCAATCACTACAGTGGCCTTTACTTTCCCATGGACGTGGGCTTTCATTTCGTCTAAATTCTTAAACATTTATTCTCCTTTGTGGCGAGTGTAAAAAACACCGGTCAATGCGTGTATTTCTCGATGAAGTCATCCACCAAAGAGTCTTCATCGGGGCTCAACTGAGCCAAGATCTTGCGTAGCGCTTCTTTCTGGATTTGGCGAACCCTTTCGCGGGACAAGCCCAGGGTTTCAGCGATCTGGGCAAAATTCTGTGACTCTTTGTCTTCATTCAAACCGAAATAAGTGCGGATGATATCCGCCTCGCGATTATCGAGGCTGTCTATTGCCTTGTTCAACTTTTCATGGATGCGATCCCGGTAATAGATTTTCTGCGGATCTGTGAGATCTTCATCCCTCATCATGTCTCTCATGGTGAATTCCTGGAAGTCGCCGGAATACAGCGGGTCGTCAAAAGAGGTGGTTTCCACCAGTTGCCCCCGCAACTGCTCGATCGACCTCTTGGGAAGCTGCATTTTCTCGCTCAGCTCTTCTTTGGTGGCGGCTTCCCCGGTTTCCGAATAGATGCGGTCTGAAGCTGCTTTGATACGATGGACGGAACTNGCTTTGCCCATTGGAACGCGGATCAGGGAGCTCTTTTCGGACACTGCCAGCATGATGCGCTGCTTGATCCACCAGATGGCNTAAGAAATCAGCTTGATACCTTTATCCGGATCGAATTTCTCGACAGCCTTGATCAGGCCGATATTNCCTTCGCTGATCAANTCTGAGAGGGACAANCCTCTATTCTGNTAGCGGGATGCTATCTTGACCACAAATTTCAGATTTGCCTGGATCAGCTTGTGCATCGCCTCCGCATCCCCATCCCTGGCCCGGAGTGCCAATTCGTGCTCTTCCTCACGGCTTAGGGTTTTGTAATGCGAAATCTCTTTCAGGTAGCTTTGCAGCGCTTTGTCTGCAAAAACGCTTTCTTTCTTCATGCCATCCTGCGCTTTGTTCTCAATTCAGCTTTAAAACTTTGCGGGGGTTGATCGCTTTACCCTTGATGCGATATTCAAAATGCAAATGTGGCCCGGAAGCGTTGCCTGTGGAGCCCACATAGCCAATCAACTGCCCTTTGCTCACTTTTTCGTCCACTTTCACCAGGTTGATGGAATTGTGAGCGTAAACCGTCATCACGAAATCCGGGTGTTCAAGCACTATTACATTACCATAATTCCCCTGAACGCCGGAAAAGACCACCACCCCGTCCAATACTGCATATATAGGAGTGCCGGTCTTGGCAAAGATGTCGATACCCTTGTGAGGCCTGCCATGGCGCAAGCCAAATTCAGAGGTGACCCTGCCGATGGTGGGGATTGCCAGATCATCCCTGATCAAGCCAGACTTTTGCAGTTCCGCTTCGCTGATCAGGGGGCTTTTCCTACCCATCTCGCTTGGAGGAGGGGTGCCTGCCAACCAGATCTTCTGGCCAACGCTGATGTCGTTGCTGCTGAGGTTATTCAACTTTTTCAGTTCATCAACCGTCATCCCGTTTTCCTTGGCTATCTTGTAGAGTGTGTCCTTTCTTTGCACCACATAGATCTTTTGCACGATGGTGGTATCCGGTTCCGNGGCTGCCCTGGCTGGCGGGCTTTGCTCCGGCTGAACCGCAATCTCCGGTTTTGGAACGTCATCCTCTTCAACNCCGGGATCCTTGATCAACAGCCTGTCGCCNGGATGGATGCTGTANGTGACNTCATCCATGTTGTTCCAGGCCAGCAGATCCTTCAAAGCCAGGCCATGATTTACGGATATGCGGTAGAGGTTGTCTTTGGGCTGCACCGTGTAGTAGTAGCTNTCCGGGAGGTCTTTGGGGGGTGTGGTTGTCTGCGCTGGTCTGGCGGCAGACGCTAAGTTCTCATTACCGGTTGGGGGCACTGGCATTGCTNCGGATGGGGGTGCTNTCACCTGTGTTGGCTGACTGCTTCCCGGTTCTTCTATCAATTTGATCTTAAGTCTCTGGTTGATAGATAATCTGTTGTCTGGAAGTTGATTAAGTTCTTTGATCTGTTCAATTGTCACACCGTAGCGTTTACTTAGAGAATACAGGGTTTCTCCTTTTTTCACTGTGTGAAGCTGATACTTAGCCGCCACGATAAGCGGAAAAAGCATCATCAACAACAGCAGCAAGACACGAGACACAGGCCCCCGTCCTTCGAACCTGTCATTTATCTTAGCGTCAATGTATTTCAAATTCTTTATATTCAATCGCATTGTCCAATTCGCGTGCTTCCATATCCCGCACCAGGATAAATCCCCTGCCGGCACGCAGATATGTGCAGAACAGCTCAAAATCCTCCCCGCGCCCTTGGGCGAGGATATACACCGAGCCGTCTGCTTTGTTTCTCACGTATCCCCGGATGTTACAGAGTCGTGCGCATCGGCATGCAAAGTGGCGAAAACCAACGCCTTGCACTCTTCCACGCACATCGATTTCCCATGAAGGCATATTACAACTCCACTTCCGGCATCAATACCGTGTATTTGGGATACGGTAATTTGTCAAGCATTCGTTTCACGGATACAAAAAGCTCTCTTTCAGTCTAAGTAGAGATTATTGAAAGCAATAATAGCTTTGTTCCCAACAACACATTTTTTAGACCGGCACAAAGGCTGAAATCATTACTGCGCAATAGTGGAAAACCTGCTCCTTTCCGCCCTCATACATTGATCGCTGATTGATCACTAATTGACCGCTGGGCAATCGCCGCGCTGGAAATTGCCTGGCGTTCAATGGGCGGTCAATGGGACATGAAAGCGGGAGGGGGTCAGGATGGCTTGCAATGCTTGCGTCTCCAAGCATAAAATGCTTACCTTTCCGATTTTGTTTCATAGCTCCGTCCTTTGCTGCTACTGGCTTTGATGCCATCATCCTTAGGTCATCCCTCACCGGGTTAAGGATGACCCCAGGATGACATAGTCTTAACTGCCACTCACGCATGAGGGCGATAGCGGTGCCGCCGCATACCGATGCGTCCTTATCGTTTATGAGCTTGGAATTCATACAAAGCTACCTGCCGGTAGTTGGCTCCAGGCCGTCAAAGGCGCCTCTCAGTCCCGCCGGGAAAGGTGGCTTTGAATATGCTCGCTGCGATNCCGGGAATCAGATTTCCTCGGCNTCCTGTCCATATATTTCTTTGAAGCGTTCATTTCCGATATCCGCNGGCAGGCCTTCAAAAACAATTCTGCCATCCTTGAGGGCGATCACACGGTTTCCATAGCGTCTGGCAAGGCTTAAAAAATGGAGCGAGCAGATCACGGTGATGCCTTCACGGTTGATCTCGCCCAGATATTGCATGATGGAATCCGCGGTGGCTGGATCCAGGCTGGCGACTGGCTCGTCGGCCAGGATTACGGACGGTTCCTGCATCAGGGCGCGGGCTATGGCCACCCTCTGCTGTTGGCCTCCCGACAGTTGTTTCACCTGGCGTTTGGCAAATTCATGCAACCCGACTCTCTTTAGATTATGGTAAGCCTGTTCAATTTCTTCCGCCTTAAAGGGTGAGAAGGGGTTGTGATATCCCAGTCTGCCTGTGAGCACATTGGTGAGTACGCTCAGATTCTTAACCAGGTTAAACTGCTGGAAAACCATGGCGATATGCCTGCGATAGCGTCTCAATTGGCCAGGTTTGTAGGAGCCTACCGGCTCTCCGTCAAAGAGGATACTGCCGCCGCTCGGTTCGATCAGGCGGTTGATGCAACGCAAAAGGGTGGATTTGCCGCTGCCGGACANGCCCAACAGGATGATGAAATCACCCCNCTGAACGTCAAAAGAGACGCTNTCCAGCGCGTTGGTCTTGCCGTCGTAACTCTTTCTCAAGTTTTGAATCTGAATCTGCGGCATCGTCTCTTCTACTTCAGCAATNNGGCAGGATCCATACCCATGGTTTTCAGTGTCTCGCGCACCACGTCATAATCCTCATCAGTGGCTCGGCTAAGGCCATCGATGTCATACAGCGCGCGCAAGTTTTCCTTGCCTTCCTCGCTGGAACTGTATTTTTCCAGGGCGGCAATCAGCTTGTTCTCGATAACGGCGGGGAAGTTCTT
>JGI24709J26583_10003997_pt1 | contig 11326 bp, 8 predicted proteins | sample BioPla2DNA1_FD_26583 | JGI IMG/M metagenome (IMG submission 26583) | reverse complement strand
TCAAGGTCTTGCCGTAGTTCGGTATCACCCAGGAGGATGTTGTCTTCAATGGTGCCGCGGAAGATGTAAGAATCCTGCAGCAAAACAAAGCAGTTCTTTTTCCACCAATCTTCGGCTATTTCGGTGGTTTTGGTGCCGTTGATCAGGATGCTGCCTTCGTTGGGATGCATGATGCCGTTTAAGAGATCAAAGAGGGTGGACTTACCGGAGCCCGTCCGGCCCACCAGGACGTATTTCTTGTTGTCGGATAGAGTCAGGGAGGGGATGCTGAGCTCGAATTTGGACTCCGGATAGGCAAATTTCACATCCCTGAACTCGACATTCAGCGAGGGCAAGTCCGCCGGTTGTTGCTGTGGGCTGTCCACTTCGATCGCAAGCAATTCTGCTATACGGTCCATGGCCGGGATCCTCCTGTGGTAGTCGTCGCTGATGGCGATGCAGATGGAATTGAGGTTGGTTATTATGGAGGAGGATACATAGAAGACGGCAAACAGCGTTCCCAGGCTCAGCTGTCCTTTGATGACTCCGTAAACGCCAACCGAGAAGAGGATTACATACACTCCCCGATCAAAAAAGTCGTAAAGGGAATACAGCACATTCTTTGCTCTGCCCGTCTTCACGCCTGTGGTACTGACTTCCTGGCTGGATTTGCTGATGTTTTTCATGAGAAAACTCTCCATCCGCCTCGACTTCACTTCCTTCAAGCGATGGAGGGGCGAATAGGAATCGTCATACCAGGTCTCGACCTTTTCATCGTGCTCACGATCGTATTTATCCACGTTTTGCACGCTTTTTCTGATCAGCAGATAATACACCGGCAACACCACAATCACGCCCAGGATGCCCCAGCCAAACAGGATATACATGACGACGAGATCGACAATAAACCGGATCAGCAGTGAAATCATTCTGGTGGTGCCGTATACGATAGCACCCTGGAGATGGTAGCTGTCTGTGCTCATCAATTTGATCAAATCCGATGAGCTTCTTTTGCCGGAAATATGGTAGGGGAGTTTGACAATTGCTCGATATACTTCGGTTCCCATGGCGGAATATGCCCACCAATCGAAAGTTGTCAAAACCTTCTCTCTCCAAAAGTTGACGAGGACTTCAAGGATTATCAGCACGACATACAGGATCACAAAAGCTAACAGCTCAGCTCCGGGCAAGCTTCCCAGCCCGTCAACTACGGTTCTGTAAATAAAGGGAATGGGTGCAGAAAGCAGAGCTGCAAGCAGCGCCAGAAATGTGATCTGCAGGAACTCTTTGCGGAAACGATGCTTGATAAACCAAATAATGAGAGCTCTGTGGCTCATCTTCTTTGTCATTGCCGACATGGTGTTACCTCCTCGGATAATATCTTGGTGAAACTTGCGAAATCTGAAACGAAGCTAAATATCCCGGGCACAGCTTGCGCCGAGAGTGGGAGTTCTGAGCCCTGCAGCAGGCTGGTAGCGAGTGGTAAGGCCACTATTAACATAAAGATACGCATAATATACTCCTATGGATATAAATGCGGTTTGCAGATTCGGGTTGAATCGGTATTGCAGGTGTTTGTTTTTGATAGATTCAGCTACTAACGGGAGCTACGCAGCCGTTTGGAGACGGTGCAGCCCCGCCTTTTGAGTGTCATTGCTCAAAGCACGCCATACAACGATCTATCGTTGGTTGCTCATTTTAGCACCATCCCGCTTGACAATGAAGGCAAAAAGAGCCTCTCTCTGAGCCGGGGCGGCTCAGAGGACTGTCATGTTTCGTACGGGCCTTTATGTTAATATTCATCATGAGGCGAAGATTACTGAAGGGTCATTTGTTGTCAAGCAAGAATATCACTTGCCAGAAAAAGAGGCTTTTCTTAGTGTGCGTCAAAATCAAGATTACAGGAGCCTAACATGTTGTTATCCAGCTTTTTAAATCCGCGCACCATCCTGATAGAGCAGGATAAGCTTGAGCGGGAACAAATCTATAAAAACATGATTGAAGCGATATGCAAGCATTACAATGGGGATGTAACTACCTGTGATGATACGCTGCTGACCAAGATACTGGAGCGGGACAAGGAATCCAGTGTAGGCTATCCCTCGGGCTTGGCCATTCCACACGTGCGGTTGGACGATTTTAATGACACGGTGGTGTGTCTCAGTTTTTTGAAGCATCCCATCGATTATGAGGGCGTGAAGGTGCGCTGGATTGCCATGATTCTCACAGATAAGGCATCCTCGAGACTGTATCTGAACATCGTTGCAGGGCTGCTGAGAGTGTCTAAAGATGCGGAGTTTATGGGGCGGGTATTTGCGTGTGTAAATGAGCATGACATCTTTGTGGCTTTTGACAAAGAGAAGATTCAGATCAGCAAGGGCCTGCATTTAGAGGACATCATGACTCCCAATCCGATCACGGTGGGTCCTGACTACACCTTGGGAAACCTCAATTCGTTGATCAATAAGTATGGCCATGCCGTTTACCCGGTGGTGGATAAAGCCGGGCACTTTTTGGGCGAAGTGCATATCCTCAATCTGCTGAAGATAGGTGTGCCGGATTATCTCCTGAGTATAGACAACCTCAATTTCCTGCAATCGGTGGAGCCCTTGCAGAGGATTTTTGAGCAGGAACATACGCTGCTGGTGCAGGACTTTATGGATAAGGAGCCGCCTACTTTGGAGCCTTCGGCTTCGATCATCGAGACGGTGAGCATGATGATCCATCATCAGAAACGGGTCTTCTGTGTGGTGGAGGGTGACATTCTCAAGGGTGTGATTGCAGCCAAAGATATAGTGAGAAAGGTGATAAGGGCATAATAATGACGATCTTAATGTTAATCGCTCTGGCCATCTTTGTGGCGACCTATGTACTGATCATCACAGAGTGGGTAAACAAGATGTTGGCCGCCATGATAGGCGGCTTTGTGATCATCCTGGTGGGGATTTTGCCTCAGCAGGAAGCGCTTTTGGCGGTGGACTGGAATGTGATCTTCTTTTTGATCGGCATGATGATGGTGATCTCGGTGCTCAAGAAAACGGGTGTCTTTATGTATCTGGCGATCAAGACGGCCAAAGTGGCACGAGGTAAGCCCCTGTGGATCATGATCTTGATGTTTTTGGTCACGGGCTTCCTCTCCGCTTTTTTGGGCAGCGTGACCACGGTGATGATCCTGGTGCCGGTGGTGATGCTGATCTGCGATGAGCTCAAGATCTCGCCTGTTTCCTTCATCATCACAATGGTGATCGCCTCCAATATGGGCGGCGCAGCTACAATGGTGGGCGATCCTCCCAACATCCTGATCGGCAGCGCCACATCTTATACCTTCTTGGACTTCATCTTCAACCTCACGCCGCCGATATTGATTGCATCCGGAACCAGCGTGGTTTTGATGTATCTGATCTACCACAAAAAACTCAAAGTTACAAACGAAAATAGAGCGCGCCTCTTGAGCTATAAAGAGGATACGCTGATCACGGATAAGAAGCTCCTGATCCGCAGCCTGATCGTGCTGGGCCTGATGCTGCTTGCTTTGGCGATGCAGAGCGTTTTGCACATAGAAATTGCCACCATATCCATGACAGCAGGACTGGCGCTGCTGGTGATGAGTGATCGCAAAGAGGTGGACAACGTGTTGATGCACGATATAGACTGGATGACGCTGTTTTTCTTTATTGGACTGTTTATCTTAGTGGAAAGTCTGGTGAAAACAGGGCTGATAGGTCAAATGGCAAACGCCATCGTGGAATCTACAAAAGGAGATACCAAAAAGGCATCGATGATGATACTCTGGATGTCCGGACTACTCTCCGCCTTCATCGATAACGTACCCTTTGTGGCGGCGATGATCCCTATGGTGAAAACGATGGGAAATATGCTGGGAAGCGCTGTGGATATGCACCCGGTGTGGTGGGCGCTGTCTCTGGGAACCTGCTTGGGCGGTAATGGGACGCTGATCGGAGCATCAAGCAACATCGTGGCGGTGGGTATCGCCAACCGAAACGGTTATCGCATCACTTTCAAACAATTCACTGTCATCGGCATACTCTTTACAATCAATACCTTGATGGTTTCAGCGCTGTATATCTTGATTCGGTATTTCTGGATCAGGGGGTTGTAGGAGGCTGCGCTCGCAGTTGTCAGCGAGTGAGTTGTGAGTTGTGAGTGCTGGCGCAACTTACGAGATGCGAATGTTTTACCCTTCAATTCGCACACTTTATAGCTGTTTTCTTTTCCCACGAATGAACACGAAAGAAAGGATTAAAGGGTGGTCTTCTCAAGCTGAGAGTGTTTTGCGGTATGGCAACCGCCCTTATAGACCAAGTGCAGACGAATACCCGAAGAACGCCTACTGTTTTAGTAGGCATTCCCTGGCTCGTTCCGGCATCTGAAACCGCAGGGGTTTTTGAAAAATTTGACCTCGGGGCCGGTTTTGCGAAAACAAATCCGCCTTCTAAAACGTCGATTTCATGCGGCCTCCCTTAGGGGCTCTTATGGGTCTCCTTTGGGATCCACAAGTAACCCAAAGAAAACCCAAGAGTTACGCATTTGAGCGCCGAGGAGATCCCAAGGTGGGGCGAGCCCGGTCAAAAGTCAAAGGTTGATACGAGCATCGGTTTTTTGAAAACAAAATTTGGCCCTTAAAGAGAGGGTTTTTCCATCAACATCGGCGATGCGATCTTGTCTCGTCACACCCACCCATCCTGATTGAATGGGTATATTACGGAAGGGCTTTTATCTAATCCCTGGTTTCGTAAATCTTCTTTTTGCGGAGGTGTTCCTGATAGGTGGCGGAGAAGTCGTTGCGTCCCTCGCGGTTGGAGACGAAGTAGAGATAGTTGTTTGGCTTGGGGTTGATCACAGCTTGAATGGACTGCAGGGATGGGTTGCAGATGGGTGTGGGCGGCAGGCCGTCGTTGAGGTAGGTGTTGTAAGGCGAGGGGATGGCCAGGTCTTCGGCTGTGAGCACCTTGCGCTTGATGCCCTGGGGCTCCAGGATGTAGTCTACGGTGGGGCAGGATTGCAGGCGCATACCGATGCGGAGTCGGTTCAAATACACGCCGGCGATGAGCTCNCGCTCGTCCGGATGTGCGCTTTCCTTTTCCACGATGGAGGCGAGGATGAGTTTATCATAGAANTTGGGTATCTGCTTGGGGTTGATGTCGTGCTTCTTCAGCACTTTGAAGAATTCTCTCACCGGGATNCTGAGCAGGCTGTCGACGGGTGATTTGATGTCNAAGATNTAGGTTTCCGGGAGCATGAAGCCTTCCAGGCTGGTGAGGTTCATGCCGGTGAGCTGCTTGATGAATTTGGGGTCTTGAGCGCGGGTGAGGAGCGAATCATACTTGGCCAGGCCGCTGGCATCTATCCTTCTTAAGCTGCGGTAGAGGGAGAAGCCGGGGACGATGGTGATGCGGATGGCTTCTGTATTGCCGTCTTCCAGGAGCTTGATGGTGTCTATGAGGTTGAGATTGCCGCCGAAGCTGTAGGTTCCGGCTTTGAGGTTGCGGTCGCTCTTCCTGAGCTTGGCCAGGAGCGTGAAGAGCTGTTCGCTGCGGATGATTCTTTTGTCTTTGAGCGCTTTGGCGATGGTGGCGGCGTTGTCTCCGGGTTTGATACGCAGCACTATCTGGTGGGATCTCAGGGGCGAATAAACGGTCCAGAGCAGCCAGGCTGCGAGTGTGAGCGCTAAAGCGAGGATGATGGGGATGATGATTTTAATTGCTTTCATGGTTTTCCAAATAACTTTTGAGGATCATGGTTGCGGCCATGGCATCGCGGGCAGATTTGCCTTCCTCCCAGCTGAGGCCTATGGTTTTGAGAGCTTCATCTGCTTCGGAACTGCTGTAGCGCTCGTCCCAGAAGACAAGTTCGGTGTCTATGTATTTCTTGAGTTTGAGGCCAAAGGCTTCCACTTCCAGGGTCTTGGGGGTTTTGCTGCCGTCTATGGCCCAGGGCATTCCCAGCACGATCAGGGATACGTCCTGTTCGGCGATGATCTCCTTGAGCCGGGTGACAAACTTTTTGAAGCCGGAATTGGGGAGGGTGGCGAAAGGTTTGGCAAAGATGCGCAAGGGATCGCTGAGGGCTATGCCTATCCGCTTGCTGCCGTGGTCTATAGCTAAGATCCTGCTCACAGGTAGGACTCATCCCTCCAGACGGAGATATACCACCTGTCGCCAATGGGTTCGAGGTAAAATCTGGCCACGCCGGTGGCGTTGAGACTGATATTGGAGGCTTGGTAGTAGAGGGCAAGACTAAAGTGGCAGCCGATGATAACCCAATCTTCATGGCCGATCTCGGGGTCTTTTTCCCAATCCGATTCGGGCGGTATCTGCAGGCGTAACTGGATGTCGTCGGGAGGGGGATAGAGGCCGTCTGAGGAGCCGCGGTTGAAGAGGTTGTTTGTAAATTCCACTTCCTCGTCGTAGCCCCACCAGGAGTCTTTGATGCCATCGCCATTGACGTCTATGCCGATGAGGCTGACCTCCGAGGAGATGAGTTCAAAGCGGAAGTGGGGAGCCAGGAGCTCCTTGTAGAGGTCTATATTGCGTTCTTTATAGGCTCGTTCCAGGTTTTGGAGCAGTTCTGTGGGGGTGGTGTTGAGGATTTCCTGGATGGATTCGTCTACCAGCTTGGGGCAAAAGGGGTTGCGGCAGCTATTGAGGAAAATGCTGAGACAGATCAGGATGAGGATGGCGAGTCTATTGCGAGTGGTCATACTTGAGCTTTCCCCAGGTGGGCAGGCTGCTGCTGCGATAGTCGTTCCAAAGGTCTATATACCAATTGCCGAGGTCTTTTTTGAATCTGATCTCAAGATTGCCTTCATAGGCTTCCGCTGCGGACTGGTCTTTCTTGTAAACCTTGAGGACGTAAGAGCGGTAAATGGTGGCGTCCGAGGGGTTTATCAGGTCTGCCTGGTTTGGGATTTCGGTGAGCCGGAGGCTGAGGCTGTCGCATTGGTCATGCAATGAAAAGAGCATATCCTGCTCCTGCTCACGGCCCCAGATCATGTTGATGCCATAATCATTCAAGTCCTGCGCTGCGAAGTGGAAGCGGTAGCCGGGAGTGAAGAGGCTGCTGTATTTTACCACGTTGCGGGCGTCGCTGTAGCAATATTCGAGGTTTTGCAAGCAGGCGCTCCAGGTGGTGACAAAATTGTTCCACAGCGGGGGCTTGGTGGGAGGCTCGGCTTCTCTCACCTTAAAGAGCTCGCAGCCCATCAGCGCAAGCATAGCGAGGATGATAACGGCAACTTTCTTCATGATGCCACTGTGACAAACCTTGTAAACGTGTCAACAAAAAAGTGGGTTTTATTCATTTTGGACTTGACAAAAAAGGCTGTAATTCACACTTTGCCTTATGGCCTCAAGAAGCAGGTCAGGCAAATAAATAAGGACCCCATTAATGGATATGATAAACAGTACTGATAAGACTTGGAGATGCACATGCTGATCGTGGCGATGATTTTGCTGGCATTGGTATTGCTGGCGAGTGCGTTTCGCAAGCTGAATGTTCCCGTGATCATCCTCTCCTTGATGATTGGGCTCATCTTTGGCAGCGATGTAACGGGGATCATCCATTTTGACGACGCCTTTTTTGCCAAAGAGGTGGCCAACCTGGCCCTGATGTTTATCCTGTTTATCGGGGGATTTGGTACCAAGAAGCAGGCCTTTAAACCGGTGATGAAGCCGGTTATGCTCCTGGCTACCGTGGGCGTGGTTACCACGGCGATCATCACGGGAATAGTGTTTCATCTCATCACGGGCTGGCCCTTTTTGCGGGCACTGCTATTGGGCTCCATCATTTCGTCCACAGACGCCGCAGCGATGTATGCCATCTTCCGCAACAGACCCATCGAAACCAAGACGCGTACCGTGCTGGAGCTGGAATCTGTGGCAAACGATCCCATGGCAATCGTGCTCACCACGTTTGTGATCAGCCTCATCATGGGGAAGACCACCAGTACCTGGCTGGCTATCCTGGATTTTGCCTGGCAGATGGTGGGGGGAGTGGCTATAGGTGCGTTCGTGGGTTATGTGGCTGCCTACTTTTTCAATAAGATCAGGGCGAGCGAGACGGATTACTTTTTCGTCTATCTAATCGCCGTTGTACTGCTGAGTTATGGCCTTGCGGATCTGGCTCACGCCAGTGGCATGCTGGCCGCCTTCTCCGCCGGATTCGTGCTGGGCAATAGCAAGATTCCCTTTAAGAAGGGCTTGCTCTCCTTCAGTGATACGCTTTCATTTATCACAAACGTGGCGCTGTTCATACTCCTGGGGCTGTTGGCGTCCCCGGGGAGCTTCCCCAAGATCTGGGGCAAGGGTGTGCTGGTGTTTCTGATCATTACCCTCGTCTCCAGGCCGATAGCCGTGTTTATCTTCACTGCCAAAGCAGGGCTGACGCTCAAGCAAAGGGTCTTGATCGCCTTTGCAGGTATCAGGGGTTCGGTGCCCATCGTGCTGGCTACCTATCCCTTGGCCGCGGGTTTGGACCCCGATCGTGAGATCTTCAATATGGTCTTTTTCACGGTGACGCTCTCCATCATCGGGCAGGGGACGGGCATCTTCGCACTGGCAAAGAAGCTGAATCTGCTGAGCAAAGAGAAAAACGCCGCACCACGACTCGTGGAACTGGTGACCGTGCAGGATACNAACTACGAGATTGTGGAGGTTCGCATNGATGAAGAATACTATGATGGCTCCTGCCTGATCTCGGAGCTTACCCTGCCCCCGGGTACCCTGATAATATTGATCAATAGAGTGGGCGAACTGATCACTCCAAGCGGGAAAGTGGAGATACTGCCCAAGGATATTCTCACCGTTTTGGTGGAAAAACAGCATATCGAGATGCTGCCGGTGGAGATACTCAAGAGCTTTGTGCGCAAGAAGATAAAGAGGGATGCGTAGGGATGGAGGAGCTGTGATAGGTGTGTGTAAAAGTTTTGTACTTGACAATTTTATCAAGCTTAAATTCATTAACACCCAAGAGGATTATGTAAAATGATAGAAGTATTAGAACAAAAATGTGTTGGTTGCGGAGCGTGCACGAGTGCATGTGCATACGGCGCAATCAGTCTCGTAGATCAAATTGCAGTTATCGACTTTGATAAGTGCACACTGTGTGGTGGATGCGTGGATGTGTGCTCCTTCGACGCCATCGTCCTGCGCAAAAAAGCAGCCGTTGAGCTGGATAAGAGTGAATATCAGGGCATCTGGGTTTTTGCCGAGCAGAGAGCCGGGGTTTTGGCACCGGTGGTCTTTGAGCTGTTGGGCAAAGGCCGTGAGCTTGCCGATGAGATGGGCTGCCAGCTCAGTGCTGTGCTGCTGGGACATGAGATTGGTGGTTTGACCTCAACGCTGATCGCACATGGGGCAGACCAGGTGATCGTGGTGGACGATCCCGAGCTTGAGAATTTCAGAGATGAGAGATATGCTCAGGCAATGACCACACTTTCCCGCAAATACAAGCCTTCCATCATCCTGGCAGGCGCCACGGTGATCGGCCGCTCCTTCATCCCCAGAGTGGCGGTGAATTTGCAGACAGGGCTCACGGCGGATTGCACCGGCTTGAGCTATGATGAGGAAAGTGGCAACTTGTTGCAGACACGTCCTGCCTTCGGTGGCAACATCATGGCCACCATCATGACTGCCAACCACAGGCCGCAAATGGCAACGGTGCGTCATAAGGTGATGGATGCCCTGGAGCCGGACGAAAGCCGCAGCGGAACCGTGATCGAAGAGACAGTAGACTTTGATAGCGAAGAAGAAATGAGCACCTGGCTGGAATTTGAAAAAGAGAAGACCAGCCTGGTGAATATCACCGAGGCAAACATCATCGTCTCGGGCGGACGTGGCTTGAAAGAAGCCAAGAACTTTGCCCTCCTGGAAGAGCTGGCTGAAGCGGTGGATGGGGCAGTGGGCGCTTCGCGTGCCGCAGTGGATTCGGAGTGGATCCCCTACGCTCATCAGGTGGGGCAGACGGGTAAGACCGTGAAACCGGGCATTTACATCGCAGTGGGCATCTCGGGTGCGATTCAGCACTTGGCGGGGATGTCCAGTTCAGACTATGTGATTGCCATCAATAGGGATCCCGATGCGCCTATTTTCAAGGTGGCGGATCTGGGAATTGTAGGCGACCTCTTTGAGATCGTACCAAAACTTACGAAAAGGATTAAAGAGTTGAGATAATGCTTATCAAACCCGCTCTGAGCGTGGTCACCGCTGATCACGTGAAGGCAGATTTTGTTTTGCAATTGGCATTGGACGTAGGCGAAGAACAAGAAGTGGTGGAACTGCCCAGGACTGTGGCGTATGTTCCCCTGATAAATTCGCATGACCACTTGATTGGGAATTGGGTACCCAGGGCCGGAGACCACAGGCCCTACCCAAATTCTCATGTGTGGGTGGAGGACATGAAGGATTCCTTCAGCTTCCGTGAGCGTGATAGCTTTTGGACTAACGATGGGTCTTTCAATTTCAATGAAGCACGGGCCTTAAAGATGGCAGCTTTGGGGTGTTATAAAAACCTCTTTTCGGGCTGCGGCAGAGTGATGGATCACGCCCCCGTGCAGGATGAGAGCTACTATCACAACCTGCCAATTCATGTGATAGATTCCTTCCGGCAGTGTCATTCCCTCACGTTGGGTAACTGGTGGGGCGGTGGCACGGCGAGCGAGGAAATGGAGCTCAGCAAAGGCAAGATGCCCTTTGTCATCCATCTGGGTGAAGGGATAGACGAGGTGGCGGCTCAAGAATTTGCCACCTTGGAAGCTCAGGGGCTGCTGCAGAAAAACTCGGTGTTGATCCACGGTATAGCCTTTACCAAAGAAGAGTTGGCAAGGATAGCTGCAGCAAAGGCTTCCGTGTGTTGGTGTCCGGGTTCAAACTACTTTCTCATCGGGCAGACGCTCAAGGTGGAAGANGCCCTTGAGGCAGGTGTNAACGTGGTTTTGGGTACAGATTCCACTATGAGCGGAACCGTCAATATGGCCTCAGAATTCAATGTGGCGCGGCAAAAGCATCCGCAGATCAGCGCTCAAACTCTGTATCGGATGGTCACTGAAAATGCGGTGAAAGCGATGATGCTGCCGCAGCAGTACGCCTCCCTGCAGACTGAGAACTGCCGCGATCTCCTGCTGGTGGATCAGGTGGAGAAAGACCCCTTTGAAAACCTGATGAACCTCGATGCAGAGCAGATCAAGCTCTTTATCGTGAATGGAAAGGCGCTGATGGGCGACGTGAGCTGGGCGGAGGAGCTGAACCTCGATGAAGATGACTATAGCTTCTTCAGAGTGGGCAGGAGGGAGAAGTTTGTGATCGGCGACCCCATGGACATCAACGATGAG
>JGI24709J26583_10003996_pt1 | contig 11327 bp, 10 predicted proteins | sample BioPla2DNA1_FD_26583 | JGI IMG/M metagenome (IMG submission 26583) | reverse complement strand
TCCACGTCGCCGTGGACACCCTTGCTCTTGGCTAACGGTTCCTACTACCAAGCCCGTAGTGGACTTTCACCACCAAGTTGTTGCCCATGCTGGGCACACATCAAAAAAGCAAGTTCTACAACTTGCTTCACAATGTTTCTTCCACGTTTTCTTCACCTAAATAACATACACCCAAAACAGCAACTTCATTCGTTCATTCAAAGATATAAGCTGGCATGTCAAACCTTCGTTTTGCATCGTTCTTTCATATTTCAAATAAGTCTGGCAACCCATTTAAGTCTTTTAGTACCGCTTGGGTATCAAATTCCAAAAACTTATCCCATTCTGTTGTACCGGTAAGAACTGCAGCAAAATCAACATCTGCATTTTGTGCCGTTTTTGCATCTACAACGCTGTCTCCCACAAAGATAGAATCTCCCCTTGCTTCCCCCAATACCGTAATAGCCTTTAATAAGCCCTCGGGATTCGGTTTGTGTGCTGATACGTCCTCACCGCCTACTATTACATCAAAATAATGCAAAAGTCCGTCCCTTTCTAATATGTCTTCTATCCTGTATCTGAATTTTGTAGAGACAATACCAGTTTTAAGTCCCATGTCCTTTAGTCTGCCAAGGACGTTTTTGACAGTATTATATACTCTCGTACCGTCCTTCATGATCACATCCGCTCTTTCCTTGAAATAATTTCGAAATATTTCTGCATTCGACTCGGATGTATCTCGGCTTAATTCCCTATAGGCATCCGCAAGGGTAAGACCAATAGTCCTGCATATGTTATCCGGTGCAGGCACAGCATAACCCATCTTTCGAAGAGAATAGCTTATACATTCAATAACCGCTTTAGACGAATCAGCCAAGGTATAATCAAAATCAAATAATACTGCTTTGTATTTTTTCATCTTTCACCTCAAAATATCCCAATTTAATAAATTTCCCTTGCCAGTAAACTTACTGATGCCTTCCTGCCAACCTGAAACCGAAAACACTTCCACAGATACCTCCAACAAGATGAGTCAACTGTGAAATATTGTCCTTTACCAAAATACCCCTCATAACCTCTCCACCTAGGTAAATAGCAACAACCAGAATAAAAGTTAGCGGTATTTTACCTTTTTTGAAATTGACAAAGGAACTGAGCAATATCAGCATGAATACAACACCACTGGCTCCTAAAAGGTGAACATTCTTAAAAAGAAGAATGTTTAGCATTCCTGTAATCAGGGCAGTTATTGCAATCATATACACCATATTCTTTGACCCATATTTTTCTTCGAGCATTGGACCTAGAAGCAGTATAAGTAAAAAATTGTTTATATAGTGCTCCCAATTTAAATGTCCCAGCACATGTCCAAAAAGCCTGAAATAGAATAAAATATCCAGCGGACTGCTGCGGTACACCGAAAACAATAATGGAGTTGAATGACCATCGGTTATTATTTGAAGTATTAATGCTACTAGCGATAAAAACGTCATTGTAAGAATAACTGGTGAATTATAACTAATACTTTTAAAAACATTCTGTAATTTTTTTGACATATTACCCTTCCTACCCCTTTCTGTTCAACTGGTGTGTTTTTTAAATGCGAATAAAAAACTTCTTCTTAATTAATTTCCAATTAATACCTGCACAGGAGAAAAACAATTATCCACAGTTCCTCCGCCCAGTTGACCAAAATCATTCTTCCCCCAAGCCCATATAGTTCCGTCTTCTTTTATTGCTATTGTACTTTCCATCCCAGCCTTTATCGACTTCACCCCGGTAAGACCTTCAATCATAACAGGCGTAAGAACCCTTTTGACCGTTGTTCCGATTCCCAACTGCCCATACTCGTTTTTGCCCCATATCCATACTGTTCCATCTCTTTTCAATGCTACAGTATGGTTACTTCCTGCATCTATCGCAATTATATCCTCTACGCCCTCAACTTTGTAAGGTTGTAGGCAATATTGGTCTGAATTGTTTCCTATTTCACCAAAAAAGTTGCCTCCCCATGTCCAGACTGTACCATCATCCTTTAATGCCACAGAATGAACCCCTCCTGCCGCAATTTTAATTATCCCTGTAAGACCCTTTGCCTGAGTTACCCTATAATAGCTATAATTATAGGTGTTGTGGTGATGTTGTGTTCCATTTCCCAACTGTCCCCATACATTTTCACCCCAAGACCAAACAGTGCCGTCTTCCCGCAATGTTATTACATGCCCCTTTCCAATATCTGCTGCCTTTATGTTTTCAAATCCTTCAATATTCCATGAAATATAATCAGCATTTTCCGATGATTTTATTGGGGGCAATGAGTGAAGCCAAACCGAGCCATCGTTTTTTATAACAAGGGTACGGGCAAAACCTGCTATTACAGTTTTTATGTCAGAATGTGTTTTAACCTTAAAGGGAATTGTGCAAATTCTATCTTCAATATCCGAAGGAAATTTTATATTGTCTATCAGTTGCAAGTTATAATTGTCTCCCCATGCCCACAGTGTACCGTCATTTTTTAAAGCCAGCGAGTGTCCTATTCCCGTCCCTACTGATACTATATCCGAAAGTCCCTCTATCATCACCGGCTCCTTCGTACCCGATAACTCACCAAGCCCTAGTTGACCTTTGCTATTGTCCCCTAAAGCCCATACCGTTCCATCTTTTTTTAAAATTATCGAATGGGATAGGCCGGATTCGAATTCAACAATTTCTCCTAAAGGATTCTCCTGCTCTTTTGGAAATTTATCAATAAGTTTTAGAATATATCTTTTAAGCAATGTTAAATCGGTGGAATCTATAAAAGTATCACCATTTAAATCCGCCGACCATAGAGCATCCCCAACTGGAAGCTCCTTTATCTTTTGAAGCAAATGCCTTTTTAGCACAGTCATATCCGTTGAGTTTATTTCGCCGTCCCCATTGACATCACCAATTTTATCCAAATTTGAACTCAACACGGAATATGTGGTGCCAGTTAATGCCTGCACTTGATTATATGCAGTAAAAACAAAAGCAGCAAAACACATAAATGGCAATAAGAAAAAAAACTTCTTTATCATACATTTCCTCCCCTGGTAAACTATATAGTTTATATCCGTAGTTAGAAAATTACATTATTATTCTACAAACTAAGACCCGAGTATAAAGAAGCTGCAAATTAACTGCATCAAGATATAACCTATTTTGACTAATTCAAATTAACTATAAAAAAAATAGAGTATATATTCAATAACTCTATTTTTATTATACTACTAATAACGGATATATAAAATAGGTTTGTGCATTTTCCTTTAGTTTAACCAATATACCTTTTCAGTGCCTCCTTATCAACACAATATTCATAAGCATCTTCTTGGGATATACGCTTTTGATGATATAAATCCGCTATGGATTTATCCATAAGCTGCATACCAAATGATGCACCTGTCTGTATCATAGAATTAATGCTTGTCCCACGACCTTCTCTTATAAGATTACTAATAGCAGGAGTAACTACCATTATCTCTAAAGCCGCAACCCTACCCTTACCCTCAATGTCGGGAATCAATCTCTGGGATATAACAGCCTTTAATGCACTAGATACCTGAACCCTTATTTGTTGTTGTTGGTCTGGTGGGAAAACGTCAATAAGCCTATCCAGCGTTTTTGCAGCACCTAATGTATGGAGAGTTGAAAGAACCAGATGCCCCGTCTCTGCTGCCGTGACAGCTATACTAATTGACTCATTATCCCTCATTTCTCCAATAAAAATAACATCCGGATCCTCTCTTAATGCTGCTCTTAATGCATTAGCATAGGATTTGCTGTCTTCGGATATTTCCCTCTGATTTACAATACACTTATTATGCTCAAAAACATATTCAACAGGATCCTCAAGAGTCAAAATATGTCCTTCTTTTGTTGCATTTATCTCATTTATTATTGATGCCATTGTGGTGGATTTTCCACTTCCCGTAGGCCCGGTAACCAGTATCAATCCTTCTTTTATCTTGCATATATCTTTTATAGCTTGTGGAAAGTTTAGCGACTCAAGAGTAGGTATTTTTGAAGCAAGTACTCTAAACACTAATGCCACAGAACCTCTTTGGAAAAAGATATTCACCCTGAATCTGGATAAACCTTCAACACTCATTGAAAAATCAATCTCGCCTACCGACATAAGTTGTTCAAACTTTTCTTTATCCGTGCAAGTTTTAGCATACTGCATTGTACATTCCTTAGTAAGAGCTTCTCCCTCTATAGGACGCATTCTACCATTGATCCTCAAGGATGGTGCCCTTCCAACCGTAAGATGTATATCGGAAGCCTTGTTTTCGACACCTATTCTCAAAATATCAATTAACTCTATCATAATGCTTTTTCTCTCCTTATGAAAAAGTATTAAATGTTCTACATATATTTTATCGGCAATAAACAGAGGTAAATTACTGCTTAATAAAAGAATAGCATCATTTTTCATCGTAAGATATGTATAGAGCTTCTCCACAAGAAGTTATCCAGTCACAAATATTTTTTTCATTGTCATTGTTTTTTTACCCATTTTCCGTATAGGAAGAGTACCGAACCTACAATCAGTGTAATGCCCATTACCACCATTATAATCAATAGCTGTTTTGAAACTATTATATGTGGAGCAATGAAACCTAAGAAAATAAGGCTAATACATATTAACAATACCAATGCAAAAAAAGCTGAATAAACCTTGAGACTATTAATCCAAATCAAACTTACATCTGCCTCGCACGCACCACCGGATAACATTTGCTTCGATTCTTTTTCAAGCCTTTCAAGCCTTCTTGCTGCCAGTAAAAGCATAACAATTATCAAAAACATGAAAGCTGTGATATGCATGGAGAAATGCTGGGTGGGCTGCGAACCAAATACTTGGGTAACCAGCTTTGAATGGGATAATACAGAAGGTGCACAAAACACCATACTAATAATATTCACCGCAACTAAGATCCTTTTGTAACCTATGCCGATTATAACAAGAGCAATTACATTGGTTATAATAAATGTTTTTACATAGCTATTAAGTATATGCACAGAATTTTGGTAAATCGGTGTATAAAATAAAAGGATAAAAGACATAGCATAAGCCACTAGAGCAAATGCAATCCTTAAAGACAGAGTCCAGTTTTTCACTTTGCCGCCACCACCTGTTTTAATAATGCTCCTGTAAGGCTTTCCTTTGTTGGATTCCAATCAATCCATATGCAATTCTTACGGATGTCTTTTGAAATCACTCTATTCATTGCCTCAAGCACATTCGATGCCAGTGTTTCATACTGATTTTCAGCCATAAGACCATATCCCATTATATTCACTACTACAATACTTGGACGATATCCTTTCCGAAGTGTAGTATACTTTGACATTATATTTATGCCCTTAAGGATTTCATCATAATTATTTGTACAAAACCTTGTCACAACTATAAACAAGGGTCTTAAACCAACAAAAAACTCCCTGCATGAATATACGGTTTCTTTAAGATTTTTTTTATGCATTTTCGGACTTAAAACTGCAGGACTAGAATACTTGATTTTCATAAGCTCCCTAAGTATTTTATACAGTTGCTGTTTTCCCGATCCCTGTTTAATAAAAACATTGCTGCCGCCATAAGTATGGAAGGCTACGCTGCAGTTGTGTCCCAAGTAAAACTCACTTAGGCTGTATACAGCTTCAATTGAATACTCTTTGACATTTTTTATATTGGATCCGAATGCCATTATCCTCGACGTATCAAGGAAAATCCATACGGTTTTTTTCCCTTCCTTCTCAAACTCGTTTACCACAGGCCATATATTGCCTCTTAACAGATTTCTCGAAGTAACCTTCCAGTTTATTGATTTAAATGGATCTCCGGAATAATATTGCCGGATTTCTTTGAACTCCTGCGTTGTCATCCCCATAGAAGCCAGTGCCCCCTCCGGCAACGGTACGCTGCTTACGGCAGTCATTCCTCTCACCTTTTTCAGTTGTAAAAGTCTTGGAGTAACCTCGACGGATAAATTGTTTCCATACATTCCATCCATATAGTAATTACATACAATATGCCGGGATTTCCATAACGTTGCCTTTAATAAATAGGTTCCCGATGTGGTGCATTTTATAGTGTAGCTTAAACAGTGCTCCAAAGGCTCAAAGCCCTTCCATAATGCACAATAATTATTTCCACTCACAAGTTCAAAGTGAGCAGGAACAACGTCACATATCTCTATAGGGCCAACTCCAGAATTTATCCGTATTTTTAAATTTACCTCAAGTTCTTCGTCAACAGCAACCCTGTTTTTCGATATTGTCTTTTTTATAATCACATCATTAGAAGCTTTGAGATAATAACCAAAAGCCAGTAAGCACAAAGGTATAACAGAAACAATTATCAGTATATTGTTGGCTAAAAGAAAGCCTCCACAAAGCATCAATAAAAATAAGGTGATTATTTCGGAGATATATTTCGGCATTTATATAAGCCCTCCTACCTTTTCTCTGGTATAGCTTTTGGGAACATCTATTTTGTTTACTATACTCCTTACCACTGCTTCCGGAATCCTGCCTTCCATTATGTGTTCTATATGAAGTATCACACGATGAGCCAGAGCATCAACAGCTAAAAACTTAACATCATCAGGTATTACATAGTCTCTGCCGCAAATAAGGGCATGTGCCCGTGCAAGCTTCAATAAGGCCAGTGCCCCCCTTGGACTTGCCCCTAACCTTACATTGTTATTGGTTCTGGTGTTGCGTACAATTTCCGTAATATACATTAGAATATTTTCATCCACAAATACTTTTTCCGCTTCCGCCTGAAGAGCCAAAACCTGATTCATATCTACCACATGCTGCACATCATTGGTGGGATCGTCTTTTCTCCACTCAAGTCTCCTTTTTAAGACCTCGCACTCCTTTTGAGTACTGTCTAAATACCCTAAGGATAATTTCATAATAAACCTGTCCATCTGTGCCTCTGGAAGAGGATAAGTTCCTTCCATCTCTATGGGATTTTGTGTAGCCATAACAGTAAATGGCGGTTTTAAGATATAGGTAGTACCCTCAATTGAGACCTGTCTTTCCTCCATCGCTTCCAGTAATGCAGACTGGGTCTTGGGCATAGCCCTATTGATTTCATCAGCCAGTAAAAAATTAGTAAATATAGGGCCTTTCTCTAATTCGAAGGAAGATGTGTTGCTTCTCCATATTTTTGTACCTAAAATATCCGAAGGCATCAGATCCGGAGTAAACTGAATTCTTTTCCATTCACAGCCTGTAACCCTCGCAAATACCTTTACAAGCAAGGTCTTTCCAAGACCCGGGTTGTCCTCAAAAAGTATATGTCCCCCAGCTAAAAATCCGCATAATATTTTGTTAAGAATTGTATCATCATCGGTAACAAATACCTTCCCTATTTCTTTAATAATGTTTCGGCATTGTGTTTGAATCTGTTCTGTATCCATAGAAATTACCCCTTCCATATAATTCTAAACTGTGTATAACTTTCTCCATAACTATCAACCGATTTTGTCGGTTTTTCTCCTCAATAACAATGTAGTTCTTCCTTGTCGTTAAAGAGGGCATCTCAAAATCTTTACAGTCCACCAAAGGAGTTATAATGCTACTTGCCACCCCTATCGGAATTCCTGTTTTGTAAGTCATATAGTAAAGGCAAGCTATTATTCCTCCCTTGTTGCCATTATTAACAAAGTCATCAATACAATTTGAGACATTGGTAATATCCTTTATCTTTTCAAAAGAAATTTTCTGAAGATGCTTACTAAGATTTTGCTCTGGTTTTCTATTTGCAATTCCTGATAATTTAACCATCAGAACAATGAAAACAATTATCAAAACAATAAAAATAAATATCCATGACACTAAAACGGCATCCCCCATAATATCCCTCCTAAAATCAATCAATAAATACATAATAAGCAAAACCGTAAAAAATTTCGTTTTATGGTTGGTTCTAAACCATAGAACAACCCTACTGATTATCTGGTTTTCCATAAAGTCTAATAATGACATCATCTCAAAAATAACAAGAACAATAAACGAAAAGAAGATTAGCTTACCTATTGATATATTAAGACCAATTCCCAAATAAACTTTCGGATAAAGGTTGGCAAACATAAAGTAAATTGTGATTCCGGCAATCAGATATGAAACAGACTTTATCAAACTTCCCTCAAATACCCTAGCGTTGTATAATTCTGAAATTCTGCACACAATCACCGACACAGCCAATATTAGTATCCCAATACTTGCTATCCTTACTGAACCATTGGGCAATAAGTAAAAGAAAAAAAGAAATACAGCAAAGCCAATTCCCATTATGAAGCAGGAATCGCTTAAAACTTCCGCCCATTTACCCTTCAAGTAATAGCTTACAAAATGTTTTAAAGCTATTCCCAGAAGAAGTGCCCCAATGGAGTATATCAAAAAATAAAAATTTTCCCGGATACTATACCCCGGAGCTGATGGTCTAAAAAATAAAACCACTGTTATTCCAATATACAATAAAAGCACTATAGGATAAACCATTAACTTATTTAATGTCACATCCGCAGCCAATTTCCCTCGTGCTTGCATTTTATTCCTCCAGAAATTTATATATCGTTAACTTTGTAAATCGTTAATAAATACATAAAATCTTTCATAATCCTTTCTTGCAATATCTTTATTGCTGTACAAAGCCTCCTCCAATATCGAAAAGGCACCTTCAAGTATCCAATGCTTGTCCTCGGGTATCCGGTTCTTTATCTTATCACGAATCTCTCTTAATGTCATCACCGAACTAATATCCGGAAGAACTCCATAAATACCTTTAAGATAGTTCTTACCGATAGCAATTATTTCTTCCCGGTAAACCACTATCCTTATATCTTTAAAAGCCGGTAGTTCTTTATCCTTACAAAGCTTAATCCTAAAATTCCCTTTTTGGTGGAAATTGCTCCAAAACTCGCCATTATTCCCTTCACTATCAAAAAAACTCACTAATAGCTCGTCTTCCACACCCCATACAGACGGGAAACCCTCAGCAATTTGTGGAAAGCGAATATAGCACATACCAGTCTCTAAGTTTTCCATCGTAACATCATAACCCGAATCCGGATCAATGGCAATGTTCCCCCCACCGGTTTCCAGTGCCATCTGAACTTTATCTTTAAAGAAAAACAATCTCTTTTTAATCAATATACATATAATTGCAATCATGGCAACAAAAATAACCAGTGCCAATATAATCCTTGACCAGTATATCTTCCACATAAAAAAACTTTCTTCCACCCCGGAGGGATAATAAATGTCAGTACCTTTAAAATCAACATTGTATGCCAAATTATATCCGCTTACAAAAAAGAAATTCCGATCCGGTGACAAGCTTTCGGGAAGCTCTATAATCATTTCTTCAGTAAAATTTCCATACTCATCAGAAACCGCTGTCTCAAAAACCTCAAGATTACCTATGGATATATTCATTTCAAGTCCGGGAATGCCCTTTTTTGAAAAGCTATCAAAAATTCCCCCTGACAAGCTAAAATTTTCCCTCCATATATTATCCTGGTGTTCCATTTTGATAAAAGTATCCGAAACCACTTTTAATTCGGGATCACTCGACGATGTCCTATATTGATCATTTTCTAAAAGTTCGGCTACCAGTTGATATTTTCCCGCATTGGTATCGGCAGTTACATTACAAGATATCTCATATTGTCCGTGTGCTACCCTTGCTTTTGTGTAGGAAAGGCATGGCTGCTCCTTATCCTCTTTAACATAAATAAGGACAGTCATGTCATCAATGGGACTACCATATATATCCTTTACAGTGCCCTCTACTGTAAACTCAGTTCCCCGCCTTGCAGTATCGTCGGCAAATACTATTTCGGTCACTGTCTCTATTGGTGGTGTATAAAAAGGCTCATAAGCAAAAACATCCATCGGCACCCATCCATAATCCTTAAACTTTATTTCCGGGTAAATATATATCTGATCCGCATAAACCACCTGATACGGAACTTGATCCAAAAGCCTGTATCCCATTGCAAGCCTGCAAGGAATACCGGCAGCCCGCAAAAGAAAAGTATAAGCCGATATAAAATCTAAATAATTTCCTTCTTTTTTATTTATTAAAAATTCTGTAATTCCATCAGCATTCTGGTAATTATTCTGAATATTATTGTTCAAAGCATAGTTATTCAGTAAAAACTGTTCAACGTTATATATAACATCATAATCGTTGCTGCATTTCTCTAACACTTCATCAACTATTGAATCAATATATTCATTGACAAAAATCTCATAGGGATAGTTATCCTCCGTTTGAGCATAAATAAGATCTATTTTAGAAGGAGGCTTCTCATATTTCATTTCGTAAAAATCCTCAACAATACCCTCTGAAAAATAAGTTCCCGAGTTTTTATATTCCAATATACTTAGATCATAAATCATTTCAAAATTGCCTGACACTACTGGCATATAACCCTTAGAAGACTCAACAGGCTTAATTTTTATGGAGTTTTCCGCATAATTTCTGTTCTTATTAACTCCAAATTCAAACTTCTCCACCGGTTCTTCCTGAACCATAACCCAACGGTTATCATAGTAATTTTCCATAACCATTACCCTTAAAAAAGGGTAGTTCGGTATACCCAGAACCTCGAAAGCAGCAATATGAGGTCGCCTTTCGTCACCCATCGCAATGGTATTGCCTGGCTCTTGCATACCAAAAGGCATATCAGGCAATGCATCATTTCCTGAAATATCTATATTAGGAATACCTTTAGGAACAACACCTCCTTCCGGCATACCACCTTCTCCGGATATAATACCGTTATTTCCATCCCGCCCATGAATCCGGTTTTTAGGCATATCTCCAAAGGGATAGTCCCGATCAAAACTACCACTCTTTTTTTCTTCACGCCTTCTTTGTGCTCTTTCTTTCCACTGTTCAAAACTGTCAGCGTAATCGTTATACGGCTCCTGTCCATTATTTGTTGGATGATTCCGGTTGTTTTCGCTATCATTCTCTGCCTGGGACCTGGTTTCGACGTTTTCACCCCCGCTAAGTCCTGGGTCTGGCAAATCCAACATGTTTATAGCTTCCGTAATAAGTAGTACAGATACAAATACAATGGAAAGAAAAATCGCCAAACCTATTAAGTTTTTTCTGCTGTCCCCATTCATTTTTTCCATATACAGTTTTAATTATATAGGATTTTTATTGGTTTGTACATCTCAATCTTGTATAATACCCACGGTAAAAGCATGAACCCATCTCCTGCCAATACTCTCACAAGAGAGTTTTTTAAAATGCCATTTCAGCATTTAATATTCAGGCAAGAAAATCATTT
>JGI24709J26583_10003989_pt1 | contig 11346 bp, 9 predicted proteins | sample BioPla2DNA1_FD_26583 | JGI IMG/M metagenome (IMG submission 26583) | reverse complement strand
GCCTGTAGTAACACTTATCATCAAACCACTAAAGCTAACAAAACATATTATCATATTCTCAATTGGATATGAGATAAGTAGTTCTGGCAAGTCATACATTAAACGCCAAGTATTATATATGACAACCGGGAAAACTAATTGACCAAATGTTATACCAGCTAAAGATCCTATAATTGTAGCTAAAAATGCATATAATACATATTTCCCAATAATTTGACCTTTGTAAAAACCTAGAGCTCTAAATATTCCTATTTGACCTCTTTGCTCGTCTATTAGACGTTTCATAGTAGTCATGCATATTAATGCTGCCACCAAATAAAACAGCAGTGGCAATATTCTACCTATTGATTGCATTTGTTTAACGGTATTTTTAAACATAATACTTGAATAATGATAATCTCTATTTAAAATCATCCATTGAGCATCTGGCAGTTCCTTCAATTGCTGTCTAGCTAGTTTTAATTCATTTTCAGCTTTTTCAATTTCATTATTAAACTTTATTAAACCTTCTCTATACTTCTCTAAACCATCCAAGTATTCCTTTTTGTTAATATCCAACTCTTTTTGAGCAGCATCAAGTTGTTCTTTACCATCTGCAATTTGTTTTTTGCCTTCCTCTATTTCCAATTTAGCTGCTTCTAAATCTTTTTTGCCTTGAACAAGTTGAGTCATCTGAATGTAGGTGACTTCAATTGATCCACCTGCCATTTCATCGATTTCATCCATTGCTATTTTTGTCGGACTTGTTTCACCATCAGAATAATCATCTATATTTTCAAGAATTGTTTCATTTATATCCACAATATTCTGACAAGTTTCAATTGTAATATTGCATGTATTAATTCTATTTTGCAAATTTTCTTTTTGTGAATTTAATTTTGCAATCTCTTCAGGGTTTGTTTCTGTTGCCAGTTTGTTGTTTACAACCGTTAACTGTGATTCATATTCCTGTTTTAGAACCTTGTTTTCATTAATAATTAATTTTAAATTATTATTTTGATTGATAATTTCAGAATATATNTTATCGCCTGTTTCATTTTCTATTTCCCCAACTCTTTCTAATGCTTTATATGTTTGATATAGAGCTGTGATTTNATTATAAACTTCATCAATACTCTTACCTTGAGCGGTCTCTATCTCATTTATAGACTCATTAACTTGTTTTAAATTAGCATCAACAAGTTTTTCGTTTTCTTGCAGTTTCCTTTCATTGGCTTTTAAAACCATACGATTGTTATCAATTTCCATCTGAGCTAAAATCAGCATTAAATTAGCATCTTCTAACTCCATCTTTGCTGCTTCTAATTCTTTTTCCCCTTCAGCTTTTCTTTCTTGAAACAATTCTTCGCCTTCAATTATTTCGTTTTCAATCTCAACCAATAATTTTTCTTTTAAAAAATCTTGCTGATCTAAGGTAATAATTTCTAAATCTTCTCCCTTTTTATCAACATAATTAAAGTACTCATCAGTAGTTGTTTGAAACTTTTGAGCATCTCTAACTGATAAATAAACTGTTGTATAGTAATCGCTAATAAAATTTACTTTCGGAATGTAGAAAACATTATCTAAATCCAAGTTCTTTAATAAAGAAGTCGATAAAAACAGTGACATATATTCGCTACTTTTAACCTTACCAACTATTGTAAACTCCGTATTTTTAATCACTTCAGTAACATCAGAATCTTCTAAATAGATTGTTATTTTATCGCCTATCTCAAAAACAGCAAATTCTCCCACAACATATACAGCTTCATCTGCTTTCATTGGCAGTCGACCTTCAATTAGTTCAAATTTGTTTACATCACTTTCCAACTCTCTTAATCTAACTATCTTTTCCCCATTATCTTCAACATCAATAATAACATCTTGCATTTTTGAAGCAAAAACACCATCAATAAAATCGACTTTTTTAATTGCTTCTATATCTTCATCACAAAATCCATATGGTGAGAAAAGTTGAATGTCGTGCAGATTGGAATCAATATTGTATTTATCAACACTATTTCTCATTATTATTGAAGTTGAAAGTAAGCCCATCATAAAACCTACACCGATAATGACTATGCTAACCAGTGATAAAAACCTATTTAAACTTCTTTTTATTAATCTAAATGTATCTTTTGTAAACATTAGTATTCAATATCCTCTACATTCTTTGGATTTTCATTAATTTTAATATCCCTAATTGTACCGCTTGCTACTCGAATGACTTTATCAGCCATATCAGCTAAAGCAGCATTATGTGTAATCATAACAACTGTCATACCATGATTGTTACACATATCTTGCAAAACTTTTAAAACCTGTTTCCCAGTAACATAATCTAATGCTCCTGTTGGTTCATCACAAAGTAAAAGTTTAGGATTTTTAGCTACTGCTCTAGCAATAGCTACACGTTGCTGTTCACCACCTGAAAGCTGTGAAGGAAAATTATGCATCCTATCTTGTAAACCAACAATTTTTAACACCTCTTTTGAACTCATTGGATCTTCTGCTATTTGAGTAGCGAGTTCAACGTTTTCTAAAGCTGTTAAATTTTGGACCAAATTATAAAATTGGAAAACAAAACCNATTTCATGGCGACGATATTCACACAACTGCTTATCATCAGCATTAGAAATATCGTTATCATCAACAATAATAGTCCCATTTGTAGCACTATCCATTCCACCTAAAATATTAAGTATTGTTGTTTTCCCAGCACCTGAAGCACCTAAAACACAAACAAATTCACCTTTTTCAACTTCAAACGAAATATCATCCAAAGCTTTTATTTCAACTTCTCCCATTTTATATATTTTTGAAACATTTTTAAACTCAATAAAACTCATTTTAGTCACCTAAACTCTTTCTAATATCAAATTGAAATAATGATAGACAACTTTCTAAATACAATTTTGTTACCTTTTTCATTCTATCTGTATCCAATTCACTAATAGCAAATATTTCCTTTAATCCACTAAACAAACCCACTGCATAACTTTGAGCTAAAACAGATGCTTCCTCACCAAATTCCTTTATACTATTTCTACCCACAAGAAGATACTTTGTTAAATTTGCACACCAGTTAACAATATTGTCATTAACTTCTGAATGCATCATCAAAATATTAAACTCAACCTTGTGTTGTTGATATATATCCACCATCTCATCAACAAAAACATTAATCTTCTCTTTTAAATTTGCTAGGTTGTCTCCGCTCAAATCAAAGTCTTCAGAATAGAAAGTAAGTTTGTCATTTGTTACTTTCTTTAGAAGTTTATCTAGCAACAACATTGGCTCAGAAACAACTTGCACATTTAATTCTTCCTTACTAGAAAAATAACGATATAAATTACCAGCTGTCATCATGCATTTTCTGGCAATAGATCTCATGCTGGCTTCTTTATACCCTTTTTCTAAAAATTCTTCTTTTGCTGCAGCTATTATTTTATTTTTAACTTTTTCTCTTGATAATTGCGTCATAATAAACTCCCGGACTTTATTATACAACCATTTTTCCTCTTAGTAAACACCTGTTCATTATTTATACTTAATCTTTACTTTCACTTTACTTTTTGACAAATTAAAATATTAATTTCATCATTTTAAACTTGTTTTAAGAAAAAATATATCATTTAGAATTGTTGTAAATATACCACAAAAATAAGAAGGACAAAAAGAAAAAGACAATAGCCATTAAACCATTGTCTTTCATTTAATTTTTTTAATTTTCCCAACTTTTTATAATAGTTAGTTCATCAATATCTTCTAATATCTCAAAAGCTTTTTCATAAGCTTTTTTAGTGATAAAGGTTATACATAACTGATTATCTAAATATATGCTGTTAAGATAATCGTTATCAGAGATTACAATCACGTTACTATAATAATATCTCCCACCAACTAACATGAATACTTTCTTCAAATTTTCTGTCTTACTAAAGTCAATATTAAAATGATTATTATATTCTGAAGTTGAGTATTGTTCATCGTTAGTTGCATCTAATCTAATTACAAATACCGGTGTTCCATCCTTAAGCAAAACATAATCATGCATATTTGACTCTTTCATTAGTAATGTTTCTTTATCCATTGCAACTGAACAAACATAAAAACTAATAGGGGAAATCAATTGATATCTTATGCCATTTTCTTTATTGTCTGCCAGATAATCAGTTTCAACTATATCAATAGCTTTTTGTCTCATCTTGTTAACCTGTTCTTCAGATAACTCAAATTTTTCAACCTTTATATTTGTTATATAGTTCATTTCAATACTATCGTTAAGATAGATTTTATCAGAACCCATTTTTATACCCTTATCGTTTTCTTCAATTACAGTTCCAGTTATAAATCCATCTTTGTATTTAAAACTCCTCAAAAAATATTGTATTTCTTCTGAATAAGAAAGTTCTATTTTAGCAAGAAAATTTTCATCACAGAACAAGTAGTATTCATAAACTGGTTCTTCACTTTGAACAAGTAGTATTCATAAACTGGTTCTTCACTTTCTGGATAAGAAATATAATATTCTTTGTTTTCATCATATAAATTATTAATTTCTAAATACTCCTCAGCACACGATTGAGCAAATATCTTAAGTGTCTCAGTTTCTTCATTAACTACTATTTTCTTGTTGCAGCCAGCCACAAGTAAAAGAGTAAACATTACTATCATTATTTTTCTCATTTTTTCCCTCCTATAAAAAAGATATTTTTCAAAATCTTCTTAACTTCATTATATATATAAATTCAAATATATTTAAATAAACTTACAAACTTTTTTTATTATATGCCTTAAACCAGTTTTCAATAAAAGTATTTACTGACTCATCCGTTATTGGACTTAGATACATCAAGTCTGCGATATCTACCGGAACTGTAACTGCTCCAATACCATTTCTAATTAATTGTTTTACCTGATTGGTATTTTTTAATGAAGCTGCAATAATTTCACTATTTAAACCATTAGCATCTAGCATTTCTTGTAAAATTATCGTTTCTTCTATACCATCGGTATAATTACTCATCTTGTTAACATATGGAGCTAAATATTCCGCTCCATTTAAGGCCGCTACAAATCCTTGATTGGCATTGAAAATCGCAGTAGCTAATACCTTAATTTTTTCCTTGTGCAAGGTCTTTATTGTTTTTAACCCTTCTGCAGTAACTGGTATTTTTACTGCAATATTTTTTCTTAAGGAGGCAATATACCTTCCTTCTTTGACCATCGATTCATAATCTGTTGAAATAACTTGCACAAATAACATTTGTTCTTCCTTCAACACTTTATCAATTTCATCAATTACTTCCTTAAACGGTTTGTTTTCTCTAGTAATTATTGTTGGGTTGGTTGTTACACCCCAAACATTTAAGATTTCAGATAGTCTTTTAATCTCTTTCGCATTAGCTGTATCAATTATTAATTTCATCTTATCACCTCAATATTTTTATTCGTATAAATTTACTAGTTTGATTGCGATATATTCTAAGTCAAATCTATTTACTTGATTAATTAAATCTAGCTGTTTTTTATTATAGTACCCGTTTAGTGTTCCTGTCATTGCTCCAACGATGGTTGCAATTGTATCAGTGTCATTTCCAATATTTACTGCCGCTATTACCGCTTTTTCTACATCACCTTCACTGGCTGCTAAAAGTCCAAAAGCAGTTGGCACTGCTTCAGCAGCTGATAAACCACAACCAATAATTTCTGATAGTTCCTTCATTGCTTTTAACATATCATCTTTATATCTTCTGCCAATATTAACAGCTACAAGTATTCTTTTATAAACTGAAGGATTTGCTAATTTAATTCCATGTTTTTCTCCTTCTAATGCACCTTTCAGTCCTGCTTCAATCATTGAATCTACTGTAGTGTCTTCGTTTAGTGCTTGGGCTACTGCTGCTGACACAGCACATGCTCCACTTAAAGCTGTGCTATTATTATGCGTTGGTTTACATATAATAACGGCATCCTTAATAGCTTTATTAATATTGCCATTACTTGCTAAAGCAACTGGAAAAATTTTCATCGCGCCACCATTTGTTCCTTTTGAATTATCATATGCTGGTTTAAAAACTTTCTTGTTTTCCTCTTTTCCTATTATTCTATTAATTGCTGCTTTTGTCGTTGGACCAGCAAGCTTATAATATGGTGTTTTTGACCAATTTATCAGCGCTGCATGAGCAGTAGTGTCATTTATTATACCTTTATGATTTATTATTGCCATTGCTGTATAGTAAGCTAACGAAAAGTCATCCGTAACACTTCCTCTTTCAAACCCATGAGAAAAAACATCGTCCGGTGGAGTAACAAAATCCATCACAAAACCTCCGAATTTTTCTTTAATTTGATTCATATTTCTTGTTTCAGTAGCTGCCCCCATAGCATCACCTACCGCTGCTGCCAATAATCCACCTAAAATCTTTTTATATTTACTCATGATTTTACTTCCTTTTTACATAGACATTATAACAAAAAAAGACAATTAATCTCATTTATTCAAATAATTTCTTGTCTTTCTTTAGTTTAAATAATCTTTATTGTTTTTCTTGTGGTTTTTTATTTAAGTATTCATCAATTTTTTTAACCATGTTTTCAGGCATTTCTCTAGGTACTGGAAAAACATAACTGTTAATTACTCTTTCTGCAAACACTTTGACAAACTGTGCTGTGCGATATAAGTTTTTTGAATCCATAAAAAACAATTGGTCGTGTCTATCATGGATATAAGCCTGTCCTAGTCCTCCAAATCTAGCGAACGACACAGTAGGTATTTTTTTGTCTGCAAAAGGCATATTATCGGAAGAATAAATATCTTGCTTAGTTTTTATTTCAAACCCTACTTCTTTAGCTAAATAATCAATGTAATTTACTAAACACTTTGGTCCAGTAACAACTGCTGAGTCAGTTCCTAAAACAGGACCTGCTACATCTACATTAATATTTAAAACAATGTTTTCTAATATATCTTCATGATCTTTTACATAAGCCTTTGAACCCAGCAAACCTCTTTCTTCAGAACCACACCAAACAAATCTAACTGTTCTTGCTGGTTTATTTTCTAAAAAGTAATGATGAAGTTCCATTAATATAACACTTCCTGCTCCATTATCGTAAACACCAGCAGAATATTGTACTGAATCATAATGAGCTGTAAAAATTATTGTCTCATTAGGATGAACTTTGCCTTTAATTTCAGCAATTACATTTTGTGAATTTACTTTAAATGTTTCTTGTTGAATATTAATAGTTATTTCTTCAGGATTTTCTAAAACTAACTGCATTGCATCATGAACAGTCATATGTACTCCTGGTAAATTCCCTTTTTCTCTTAACTGTTGTCTTAATTCTCTGTTTTCTAAATCTGTATCTTCTCTAGAATCTCTTAATTCTCCTGAAAAAGTGATAAAACCAACAGCTTTTGCTTCAACCAGTTTTTCATAAGTTTTAAATCTTAAATAATCGTTTACTAAAACTATTTTCCCTTCACAATTTTTTAGTCCTACCTCATTATCAGTTGACAAATAATAGAAAGGTGCTGTTAAGCCATTTTCATCAGTGTTAGCGCATTGATAATAACCTGTTACAGCATACTCTTTGTTTGCTGTTTTCAAAAGTGCAACTTTTACTTTTTGCCAGTCAACTTCAAATTCTTCAATAACTGCTTCATTACCAGCAGCTTCTACTGTTTGTTTTAATATTTCAGCAGCTTGTCTTTCTTCTTTTGAACCACCTATTCTAGTAAAACCAATCTTTTTTAACAAATCCCATTGTCTTTTTTCATCAATCATAACTATTTACCTGATACCGCAATCTTTTTAATCAAAATTGAAGGCACTTCATAACCATTAAATTGTAAATTTAAGTCATTTCCAACTGCTATTACATCATTAAAAACATCAAAAATATTTCCAGCAACAGTAATTAATGATACTGGTTTATCTTTTTTACCATTTTCAATCATAAATCCACTAGCGATCAAAGAAAAGTTTCCTGATTCTGGATGCAAGCCTGAATGAACCCCGCTTATATCATCGATATAAATGCCCTTACCTAATTTTTCAATAAGTTGCTCTTTATTTAACCTTCCTGGTTTCATAGCCACATTAACTAATTCAATTCCTATTTTTCCTCTTGACTTGTAGCCATTCCCTGTTGACTGTACTTGATCTTTATATGCTGTTTGTAAGTTATAAGCATATGTTTTTAACACTCCATTTTTTATTAAAGTTTTGTCATAAGTTGCAACACCTTCATCATCAAAATATCTGAAAAATGGGTTTTTCTTTAACGGAGATTCAGTAACTGTAACTTTGCTTGAACAAACTTTTTGTTCCAATTTATCTGCTAATAAAGATGATTTCTTTTGAACTTGTTCAGCTGAAACATTTGATAACAACGCTTCTAAAAGCGAACTTGTTGCACTTGGTGAAAATACACATTTGTATTTACCTGAAGCACATGGTGCTGAACCAAATTGAGAAATAGTCTTTTCAACAACTTCTTTGGCAAACTCTTCTTGGTTTAAATTATCTAAATCACTAATAAAACGATAAGCAAAACCAACCTTTGTTTCACCCATTTCATCATTAGCTGTTGCTGAACTATATACTAAAGCATAGTTAGTTTTTGAAGTAAGTTTTAAGCCATATGAGTTTAAAATTGTGTATTCTTGCGCTTGTTCATGATATTGAGTTTCAACATTTAAGATTAAATCACTAGCACTTTTTACTTTTATATCTAATGATTTGATTTTTTGTAATTTTTCCTGAGCTGTAGTAATAGCTAACTTCTTGTTAAAGACATTTTTCTTTTTATAAGACTTTGAACCTTTAAAAATGAATGGTTTATCTTCACTATCTAATAACATAGCATTTTCTTTAATGCGAGAAATAATATAATCTACGGTGTTTTTATCAAACTTTTCGCTTTCAGCAGTTCCTATTTTGCCATTATAAATTCCTCTAGCTGATATTTTAAAGGAATCACTCATTTTATATGAATCAATTTCATTATTGAAAAATGAAAAAGAGAAATTGCTTGATTTTCTAATTGTCAGTTCTAAAGCTTCCAAGTTTTCTTCTTTGGCTTTTATAAAGAATTTTTTATATTTAGTCATTATTAATTTCTCCTCCTGTTCCACCTACTGTGATTTCACTTACCCTAATTGTTGGTTGTCCCACATCAGCAGGAATCATTCCAGAACTTGATCCACACATTCCTTGTGCTCGTTTCAAATCATTTCCAACCATATCTATATTTAATAAGATATCCTTTCCTGAACCAATTAAAGTAGCTCCTCTTACTGGATGAGTAATTTTCCCATCTTGGATTAAATAACCCTCATTAACCGCAAAGTTGAATTCTCCTGTAGCTGGACTAACACTTCCACCACCCATACTCTTAGCATATAAACCATATTTTGTATTGGCGATAATTTCTTCTGGTGTAGATTTCCCAGGCAATATAAAGGTATTGCTCATTCTGCTAGTAGGTTCAAACTTATATGACTGTCTTCTAGTAGCGCCATTTCCTTTTTCATTCATTCTTCTACCATTAAAATTATCTACTAAATAAGAATTTAAAATTCCATTTTTAATCAGTAGATTTCTTTGAGTTTTATTTCCTTCATCATCAATATTGCCTGAACCCCAAGCACCATCAATAGTGCCATCATCCACAGCACTAACAATGCTTGAAGCAATCTTTTCTCCCTTTTTGCCTGAAAACACCGATAAACCTTTAGCTACTGAAGTAGCTTCTAGTGAATGTCCACAAGCTTCATGAAAAATAACTCCACCAAACCCATTGCCAATAACTACTGGCATTTTCCCTGATGGACAATCAATAGCCGATAACATCATCACCGCTGAAGTAGCAGTCTCTTTAGCAAATTTATTTAAATCAATTTCTTCTAAGAAATATTCCATTCCTTTTTGAGCTCCTGGAGCTGAATAGAATGTTTCAATTTTGCCATCTTTTGAAGCAATTGCAACTAAACCTGCTCTACCTTTAGTGCGAGCATCAGAAAATTGTTTTTCATCAGTATTAAAAATTGAGACTTTTTTAATATCATAAGCAAACGAAGCTGTTGTTCTAACGATTGATTCATCATAGTTTTTCATTACTTCCGATGCTTGTTTTAACATCTCTACTATCTTTTCTCTTGGATAACTATCATAAGGAATTCTTGGTTGATTTTTCTTTCCTTGTTTCACTTTCTTAATTGTTTTTACTTCTATTATTCTTTCCCCAGCAAATGAAGCTGATAAATCATTTGCTAGTTTCTTTAACCCTTTGGCGGTAATATCGTTAGTATAACCATAAACGCTTTGTAAATCTTTTAAAAGTCTAATGCCAGCTCCATAGGTTAAAGAATCATTACATGTTTCTACTTTACCATTATCTACACTAATATCTACTGAATTTTCTTCTTCTAAATATATTTCAGCAAAATCAGCTCCTGTTTTTGTGGCGATATTTAATACATCCATCGCTAGTTTCTTTGAAATCATTTCAACAATCACTCTCCTGACTTTTTGATTATACTACATAAAAAAAAGCGTGTCATAAAAATCGGACTTTTTAAGCCCGATTTCTTTATTTTGTCATTTCTTCAATTGACTTGAAGTATTTTACTTTTTTCTCTTCGACATCCTTTTGATTTTTGCCCTTAATGCAATAGTAAAATTTACATTTTGGTTCAGTTCCAGAAGGTCTTATCGCAATCCAAGAACCATCTTCCATGAAATATTTTAGAACATCACTTCTATCAAAACCAACAATATCAGTTTCTATTCCATTTTCTAAGCACTTAGCTGTTCTAAAATCCTGATATTTAATAACTTTATACCCACCAATTTCGCTAGGAACATTAGCTCTTAAATCAGCTAATAGTTTTTTTAGTTTTTCTGCTCCATCAGCACCTGTTAAAGTTATTGACTCAACTGTCTCTAAATAAGTGCCGTGCTTTTCATACAACTGATTTAAAACATCAAGAAGGGTTAAACCTTTTTTCTTATAGAAGTTTGCACATTCAGCAATTATTAAACATGACTGGTTAGCATCTTTATCTCTAACAAATTCTTTAACCAAATAGCCATAACTTTCTTCATAACCAAAGACAAAATTCTTTTCTTTACTGATTCTATATCCTTCAATCTTATCCCCAATATATTTAAAGCCTGTTAAGGTTTTTTCTGTTTCTACTCCATATTCCTTAGCGATAATCTCGCCTAAATCTGAAGTAACAACGGTGTTAAACATTACTGGATTTTCAGGCATAATACCTTTTTGTTGCATTTGAGATAAAATGTATTCAATTAATACTGAACCAGTTTGATTTCCAGTCATTAAAGT
>JGI24709J26583_10003987_pt1 | contig 11353 bp, 10 predicted proteins | sample BioPla2DNA1_FD_26583 | JGI IMG/M metagenome (IMG submission 26583) | reverse complement strand
GCAATGACGGCTCCCGCAATTCGAATTTGATAACGGTAATATTATCATTGATGAGCTTGGTTAAAAACATCATTGCCTGATCTTCACCTTTAACTCTGAGATAATACTCGCTGGGAGTCTTGTTTATAATCTGAAGATTGAAGGCAGATATGTAGGAGGCGATATCCTGCTCACATTTAACAAGCAGATTGACACGCCCATAGCTTTTTTTAATTTCAGACAGATTGCCTTGAAGCTTTACCTTACCACGGTCCAGTATAGTAATATCGGAGCAAAACTCTTCAATAGTAGGCATCTTATGACTGGACATGATTAAGTATTTATCTTTATTTATTTCTTCTCTGATAATGGATTTGAACAGATCGGTATTAAGAGGATCAAGACCGCTGAAAGGTTCATCAATAATCAATAATTCCGGATCTGATAAAAGAGCGACCATTAGCTGTATTTTTTGCTGATTTCCTTTGGAGAGCTGGTCAGCTTGGTTGGATTTTGAAGTTTTTCTGCTTTTACCCTTAGGAGGGAATACATATTCATTCACATCAAGGCGATCTGACCAGTATTTTATTCTGTTCATGGCAGTATGTTTGTCAACCTTTTTTAGTCTTGCAAAATACATAAGCTGATCCATTAAAGAATATTTGGGATATAAGCCACGTTCTTCTGCAAGATATCCAACATTAGTATTTACCACATCAATAGGTTTGTCTTTCCATAGGACCTCACCGCTGTTTTTCGCCAGCATGCCAAGAATTATTCTAAGTGATGTGGTCTTACCGGCACCGTTTGTTCCCAGTAATGCGTAGACACCCGGTCTGCTCATTTCAAAGCTGAGATTATCTACAACCAATTTGTCACCGAATTTTTTTGATATGTTTTTAACGATTAAAGACATTGCTCTCCCTCTTTCTGCTCATGTAATATTTGTAGAACCTGTATTTTTTATAATATCATTGCTTTATTAATAAGATAAGGTAAGAAATTCAAATATTAAAAAATACAAACTGGGTTTTATAATAAGAGTTAACCGCGAATCATATTTACTATATGGTCAAATCCCATAAAGCGTGATGCCTTTACTAAGATTGTATCCCCCTCAATTAACAAATCCGAAAGACACTTTATTAAATCTTCCTTTTTTTCGAAATAAAATATGTTATTCGAACTGTCCGTCAGTTTTTCTGCAGCACTCTTATACATATAAGCTGAGAGTTTTCCGACACAGATAATAACGTCTATTTTTTTTGAAGCCGCATATTCCCCGATTTCTTTATGTAATTTAATTTCGTCCGTGCCAAGCTCGCCCATATCTCCGAGTATTGCAACCTTTCTTGTATCCGCCATAGCTAAAAGGTCTATGGCAGCCTTCATAGACACGGGATTAGCGTTATAACAATCGTCTATTATAGTCCATTTATCATGATGGATTATATTGCTTCTTCCGCTGACCGGCTTTATTTGCTCTATGCCCTGTATGATTTCCTTGCCGGTTAGTCCAAGTAAGCGACCTGTTGCAGCAGCAGCCAGTGCGTTAAGTATCATATGTTTTCCGGGCATGGGAGAATTGACAGATAAGGTTTCACCGTTTATATGAATATTATAGCTGCTGCCCTGAAGACCGTTGGTAACAATATTATCTGCATAGACATCATTATCGGAGCCAAATCCATATCGTATGGGAGTAATACCCCTTATATTATGAATTGTGGCAAGCATATCATCGTCTCCGTTTAAAATTATGCTGCCGTTCTCATACATAAAGTCAAATATCTCGGATTTTGCTTTCAATATACCTTGTCTTGAGCCTAACTGCTCAAGATGGCACAGTCCTATATTTGTAAGCAGGCAATAATTGGGCTTGGCTATCTTGCTTAAACGGTGCATTTCACCGAACTGGCTGATACCCATTTCAAGAACGGCTATTTCATGCTCCTTACGAATCTTCAATATGGTAAGGGGAAGTCCGATTTCNTTATTATAATTTCCCTCTGTTTTAAGGACATTGTATCTTTGTGATAATACGCTGCTTACATATTCCTTCGTGCTGGTTTTGCCTACGCTGCCTGTAATACCCACAACGGGAATAGTAAGATTCATGCGGTACCACGTGGCAATATCCTTTAATGCCTGCAGGCTGTTGTCAACTAATATATATGGTATGGATATGCTTGAGGGAGCCTTTTCACAGACTGCTGCTATCGCTCCCTTGTCTGCTGCGGATTGTATAAAGTCATGTCCGTCGACTCTTTCACCTTTTACAGCTATAAAAAGATAATCCTTCTTAACGAGGCGGGAATCTATAACAACACCCTTAACCTCCTTATCACAGGAATTATCACTTATTATCAGCTTGCCGCCGCAAGCTTTGGCAATATTAAGTAATGTCATGTTTTTCATCGTAAAACACCTTATCTTTAATTATATTTTTTCAAAGATATATCAATTATAAGCTCACAGAGGCTCTCGAAATCTATGCCTGCAACCTTGGCTTCCTGAGGCAGCAATGAGGTAGGAGTCATACCGGGCAGAGTATTAGCCTCAATACAGTAAATCTCGTTCTTGTCATTTAATAAAAAATCCATCCTGGCATAGGTTTTTAAGCGAAGAGCATAGAATGCCTTTTCTGCTGTCTCCTGCATCTTAGCAGTAAGCTCAGGGCTTAAGTCTGCAGGGCAGGTTTCGATGGCATTTCCGGCTTGGTATTTGTTCTTATAATCGTAAAACCCTGAAATAGGAGCAATTTCAATAACAGGTAAAGCCTTTCCGTCGATAACACCTACGGAGAATTCCCTGCCTTTAATATATTGTTCTATAATAAACTCATTACCGTAGCACAAAGCATTCTCTATGGCAGGTTTCATCTCTTCGGGTGTATGTACAATTGATACTCCTACGCTGGAACCCCCGTTATTTACTTTAACAACACAGGGATATCTATCCCAGGAATAGTCCTCTCCCTTTCTTACATGGATACCCATGGGGGTTGGGATATTATAATAGGCAAAAAGCTCCTTTGAAACTGACTTATCCATAGCCAAAGAGCTGCTTGCATAATCTGTTCCGGTATACTTAATTCCCATCAAGTCAAATGCAGCCTGAATCTTACCGTCCTCACCGTTTTCACCGTGAAGTGCCAAAAATACAATATCGGATTTATCGCAAATATCGATAACTCCGGGACCGAAGAAATGGTTGGGATTATCCTTTCTGAGGGCTTTGATCCGGTTAATATCAGGATTTTCCTCCCTGATAGTGCCTATTCCTTTAGTCCAATCCTCGTCTTTATCAAAAATATCGGAAGTATCTCCTTCGTAACCCAGATATACATCCAGAAGAACCACCTTATGACCGTTATTCTTTAGAGCCTTATAAATCATCGCTCCGGTAGAAAGGGACACATCCCGCTCAGGACTGGTTCCCCCTGCTAATACAACTATCTTCATTGTGACTCCTCGCTTTCTTGCCTTATATATTATCAGAAACTCTAAAGGAAAACCCTTAGCCGTAATGGAAAGGACAGTATATGTATCTCACTTTCAGTGACCAGTATAACTCAAACCATACTCTAAGTAAAGCTACTTCCTTTATTTTGATTATAGTATATTGATATAAAAAATGTACCAATAATTATCTTATTATTCTACAATATTATAGTATGGTTATATTTTAATGTTGCCATAATAATATATGAACAAGGATTAGAAAGGAGCATCTGTATATCTAATAAGATAAAAAGCACAAGAAACAATAAGAAGAAGGACGGCAAATTTCATTCCAAGCATATTAAGCACGATCCTCAGGCAGAAAGTGCTAGGGCGGTTTTTGGGCTGCATGAAGATAACCCCAAGGAAAAGAACAGTGATACAAGCAGGTAGGGTATTACTCATCGTATATATCAGAACAATTAGGCTTTAAATCATTAAAATCATTAATATTTTTGCAGTCATACTTATCAATGGGCTCGGGACCCCGCACTACGGTTCTGTCAATACGCATAAATCCGTCTTTACCCACCTTAATTCGCCAGTCAACCATTTGAATGGAATCATCTGCAATCTCGATACCCGGAATACCTCTTGTATTGATACAGCATCCGGTGTTAAAATACGGAAGATCGTATTTTTTAGGAAATTTGGGTCTGTGGGTATGACCGCATATCAGCATTACTTTATGCTTTTTAATCCATTTGTTATAGTTTTTTTCTACCTTATGTCTTTTATATAGATTTCTTGCAGGACTGGAGGGATTTTCAAAACCGACTATATGAAGAAACCTCCAAAAATAACGCAAAAGCAGCATTGAAATCCGCCAGAACTGATCGTTGATTAAGTCCCCCTGATGACCATGAACTATTAGAATTTCCTGTTCCGTAACTTTATGCTTTAATAACAGAGCTTCAATCGGTACTATCCCGTTAAATAAATCAACCCTTTGCTGATTGTACTCATCATAGAATTGGTAGTAGTGTTTTTTTACATACTTTTTATCCTTTAAATAGATATTATGATTGCCATAAATCATCCTTAACTTATCGGAATCAAAATATTTTTTTAATACTATAAATATATCTTTATGAGCAAGTCGGATATGCTTAAAATTCTTATGCTCCCACAACTCATCACCATCTCCGGCCTCTACGTATATATAACCTTTTTTGTAATAGTAGTTCAAAACATGATGAAAAACAGCCTGATTTCTGGCAAACTCATCAGACACACTATCGTCTCCGCGGTGAACATCGCTAAAGATAATGTATTTCGAATTTTTATCAAAATATTCAACAGCTGCATTTTCATATGCTTTTGTTAATCTTTTTTCTGTATTCATAATTGACGCCTTAATAAATATTTATTTGTTAATATTACACATTCATAAAAGGCTTATTCATTTTTGCATATATCATTGACTTTACACTGCTTAAACAGTAGATTTGTATTGTAAAGGAATGATATTAAAGCAGGGATTTGGTATGTAGTTATTCGGAACGCCAATATATAGGAATTGAGGTGTGGATATGGTTGTAGGAACTGCAAAATTAATAATATATGCTCCGTGGGTACATTCACTAAAGGAAAAGCGAAAAGTAGTTAAAAGCATATGTGCAAAGGTGAAGAATAAATACAATGTCTCCATAGCTGAGGTTGAGAATCAGGATGTACACCAAAGCATCGTACTTGGCTTTGCCTGTGTTTCCAACGACAGTTCCCATGCAAGTCAAGTTCTGGATACGGTAATCAGGTTCATAGAGGGCAGTACCGAAGGAGATGTGATTCACATAGAGCGTGAGATTATTTAATTTATTTTTATTAAGCATTTGTTGACTTATAATGGAAGAAAAGCTACAATAAGTGAAAGTTTATTCAAACCATGAAAATTATTCAGATTTGTTATATATGAAAGGAGCAAAATCATGCAGATAGCATCTTTATTTCAAAAGAACAGACCTGTCTTTTCTCTTGAGATCTTCCCGCCAAAAAGGATCGGCCCGATTGATACGATTTATAAGACTTTAGATAATCTAAAGGATCTTCAGCCGGATTTTATCAGTGTTACATACGGAGCAGGAGGAAATGCAGGAGATACCACTACAGCCGATATAGCAGGCAACATTCTGAACAGATATGGAATATTGCCCTTAGCTCATTTGACCTGTGTGAATTATTCCAGACAGGAGATCGGACAGATACTGAATATACTAAAAGAAAAAGAAATAAAGAATGTTCTTGCATTAAGAGGTGATATTAACCCGGATATTACTCCAAAAAAGGAGTTTTCCTATGCAAGCGATTTGATAAAATACATAAAGGACAAGGGAGATTTCTATATATCCGGTGCCTGCTATCCTGAAGGACATGTGGAAGCCAAGAGCTTAGATGAGGATATAAAATACTTAAAGATGAAGGTAGAAGCCGGAGCCTCGCATTTGATATCACAGCTATTCTTTGATAATGATTATTTCTATAGCTTCTTAGAAAAAGTTAGGAAGGCAGGAATTACGGTTCCTATTCAGGCAGGGATAATGCCGGTTATCAATAAAGCCCAGATTGAACGTATGGTTACGCTATGCGGTGCCAGTCTTCCTGCCAAATTCACAAAGATGATGCAGAGATTCGAACATTCGCCGGAGGCGTTAAGGCAGGCCGGAATAGCTTATGCAGTTGACCAGATTGTTGATTTGGTATCACAAGGTGTAGATGGAATTCACCTGTATACCATGAACAACCCATTTGTAGCAAGGAGAATAACTGAAAGTATTCAGGGAATCATAAATGCTTAATGTAGTTTCATGCAAGTAAAAAAAGTATTGTTCCTGATTATGTAATTGATGAGCTATATATTGTTCTTGATCATGTATTTGAACAACTGTATATAAATCTTGACATAATTGCACATATAGCGACATTTTACATTGCACTATCCTGTAAAATAATTTAAAATAAGTTTAGGGTGTTTTTCTTAAATCCAAATAATACAGGGGTAAAATGTATGGTAGAGGTTAGAGAGGTTAAAACAAAAAAAGAACGTAAAATATTTGCATCTTTTAATGCTGACATGTATAAGGATGTACCACAGGCTATACCGGATCTTGTATCGGATGAATATAATAATTTTCTTCCGAATAAGAATCCGGCTTTTGAGTACTGCAGGGTCAGGCAGTTTCTTGCTTACAAGGATGGCAAGTGCGTAGGCAGAATAGCCGGTATCATAAATGATGCGGCAAATACCAAGTGGCAGACGAAGCGTATTCGTTTTTCAAGAGTAGACTTTATTGATGACGATGAAGTATCTGCAGCGTTATTCAAAGCAGTGGAGGACTGGGCGAGATCTGAGGGATTAACTCAAATTCATGGACCTATCGGGTTTTGCGATCTGGATCAGGAGGGCATGCTTGTAGAAGGCTTTGATGCTGAGGGTATGTTTATCACGATATATAACCATCCATACTATGTTAAGCATATGGAGAAGCTGGGATTTATTAAGGATATAGATTGGGTAGAATATCGTATAAAGATGCCTGAAGAGAAAGACAATAGAATAAAAGAGCTTTCACAGCTTGTATTAAAAAGATTCAAATTAAAGCTGATTGAGCCAAAATCAAAGAAGGAAATAAAACCGTATCTTCCTAAGGTGTTTCGGCTTATTAATATATGCTATGAGGAGCTGTACGGGACAGTAGAGTTAACTCATGCACAGATAATGAAATATTATCATCAATTTATTCTGTTAGTAAATACAGACTATGTTAAGCTGATTGAAGATGAAGATGGCGAGCTGGTAGGCTTTGGGCTGGCAGTGCCATCCATGAACAAAGCTGTTAAGAAGAGCAATGGGCGGCTTTTACCCTTTGGATGGTTTAGAATATTAAGAGCACTTTTTTCACAATGCGATGTTTTAGACCTGTATCTTGTCGGAGTTATTCCAAGAATGCAGAACAAAGGACTTACTGCTATTTTGCTGAATTCCATGACTGAATCAGCCAGAAAGAATAATGTAAAATATGCAGAGACCGGTCCCGAACTGGAGACAAATAATCAGGTACAGGCATTGTGGAAGCATTATGAAGCCGAGCAGCACAAACGCAGACGCTGCTGGATAAAAGAATTGTGATAGATATTTAATTGAGGGTCGTTTTCATCATGGGAGAGGGGTATATATGCCCCCTCACACACAGTTATGAGTACAATATCTGTGCTTTGTATGTCTTATACGGACTAAACGTCCGTAACGACTATACAAAACACAGATATTGTTCTCCTAAATGTGCATTACGGGGGCATATATACCCCTCTCCCGTGATGAAAACGACCCATCTGCACTGTGAATAATATGATAAAAAAGCTTGCTTATATAGGTATAGCGCTTGTTTTTAATATCTCTTAATTATTAATTCTTCAAAGCCCGGTGTGTATTTTACCGAGCCGTCGTGGAATATCCACAGGGCTTCCGTATCTTTTAAGCTTTCGATTAATGAGAGACCCTCTTTGTAAGACATGTTATATATGGCAGTTGAAAGTACGTCTGCCATTCCCGAATCCTCGCAGACTATTGATACTGCAACAAAATATTCTGAGGGCATCAGGGTATCCGGATCAATAATATGATGATACTCCTTCCCGTCTACTGTATAGTATCTTTCGTAATTCCCGCTGGCTACGAGGGATAGATCAATAAGAGCAAGAGCAAAGAGACTGTTTTTTTCGGATTCTTTATCAGGATTCTTAACTCCAACGCTCCAAGGGGATTTTTCTTTGCCCTTTCCTCCTACAGCACGGACATTTCCGCCCACGCTTAATAAAAAGTCGGTATATCCTCTATCTATGGCTTTTTGTACCACTTGCTCAGTAGCATATCCTTTTGCAACAGCACCGACATCCAGTCTCATATTGCTGTCTGAGAGAAATACGGTTGAGTTAGCCTCATCTATTATAAGGTTGGCAAGATTGGTGTGCTTATTGGCTTCCTCTAATAATTCCCTAGGTGGAAGGGCGGCATTCACCGGATCATCAATTCCTTGTGTGCGGTAATCGTGCCATATTTTTAGTACAGAGCCCATACCCACATTTACAGTACCATTGGACAATTCATAGGCTTCTACACAATACTTGAGAAGGTCGATGATTTTTTTATCTACCTTTATGGGTTCTTTGCCGGCATTATCATTTATTGACTTTATGTTATTTATCCCATCATATGAATTATATATATCATAAAGTTGATGATAAATCTCAAGCTCATCATGTATAAAATTAGCCAGTTCACTGAATTCGTCCTCGTTTTTTGTATAAGCTACGACTTCTGTAATCGTGTTAAACAGAAACAGAAAGCTGCCCTGATATTTTCGAGGTGCACGGTCACATGAAGAAGATATAAGGATCATTATTATCAGAAGTATTGTAAATAAAAATTTTTTCATATATTGCTCCTGTAAATTCGTGTTAAATATAATATTTACATCAAAAATATATCTGGAAATATTCTTCTTGATAGAATAACACAGACCAAAGAAACGTGCAATGTGCTATTTATAAGTCATAACAAATATGGGGACACAAAACATTTTTTATTGTAATTTATGTTTTGCATCCCCTTGGATATATTATCTATTCGTTTCCTTATGCGCTATTTTGCAACAGCACCGGCTTCGTCTACTACGATTATGAAGTCTGTAATATGCATTGTAACAGAGCTTAATAAATCCTCATCAGCAGGATATCCATCAACTAATGCAATACCTTTAACATCTGCTACAGTCTTGCCTTTAATATAATCACAGAATGCTTCTGATTGCTCAAACCATTCCTTGCCAATAGGAGAAGCATCCTTCATGTTATAATCATAACCAAGTTCAAGCTTAGTCTTAAAGTCGCCTGTTAAATCAGAGGTAAGCTTACCTTCAGTACTGAAGGTTACATTGGTCTGAGAAGCATCAATTATACTGCTGGTGATTTTTCCGTTTTTATCAAAGGAAACTGCACCATAGTGTGAATAAGCCTGAACAGTACCATCACCCTCATCAGATGCATTTTTTGTTTTGCTTCCGGCACCGGATGTAATACCAAGACCTAACTTATCGCCTGCTTTTGCACCTAAATGTTTTGCATTATTTACAGCCTTTTCAATAGCAGTAATAATGCTTGAGATGTTCATGGTAACTGAACTTGTTAAATCCTCGTCTGTAGGATATCCGTCCTCAAGTGCAATACCCTTAACTTGTGCCAGAGTCTTTCCGGTTACATACTTCTCAAGAGCCTCTGCCTGTTCAAACCATTCCTTCCCTATAGGGGAAGCCTTTCTCATGTCATAAGCATCTCCAAGTTCCTTTTTACTATCGAATGTTGTTCCCAAATCTGTTGTGATCTCACCTGTAGTTGAGAAATTAAACTTAGTCTGCACAACATCGATAACAATGTTTTTAATAACACCCTTATCATCTACAAGAACTGCAACAGCTGTTGAGTCAACCTGGGCAGTACCGTCTTTTTCTTCAGTAGCTTCCTTTGAACTGCCTGCACTTGATACAACAGCAAGACCGGTCTTAAGACCTTTGGGACTACATGCTGTAAACATAGTCATAACTAAAGCTACGCACACTAATATAGATATAATTTTTTTCATAAAATAATCCTCCATTTTGTTAAATATTTAACTTAGAATGTGATTATATGATACTACTTTTTAACGATTTAGTCAATTTGTTTTTGCATTAATTTAGTGGACATTACTGGAAAACAGCTTAAAATTATGCTATACTTCCCGTAATAAAAGCGGAGCATATTTTATGTAATAGAAATAGCATCCTATTACATAGAAAATGCTCCACGAGGATGTGGACGGGGTATAATGCAGATACTGTACTGCTAAGATGAATACATGCCCTTACTTTGCATATAAACGAATATGGCTTCCCCGTGTTTTTGTTCATCCTTTTGAATATGATTTAGTACATCTCGGACATGAGTGTTTTTGCATTCAAAAATTGTAGTATCATAAGTTCCTGACACGTATTTTTCGGTATTAAGCATATCAATACACATATCTTTTTCTGTAATATGGAAGCTTGTAACACCGCTTTTTTCTTTTGATTCCTGTTGTGACATATTCCAGTTAGCTTTTTGCTGTCCCGATGGCTGTTGTCCTGCCACCTGCTGCCCTGATTGCTGTCCTGATGATTGCTGACCGGACTGCTGTGAATTACTGCTGCTTTGCCCGGTCGCAGATGGAACCTGACCGCTCAGAAGCTGGTTAATTGTCTGCAGATGCTCCCTTTCCTTTTGTGCATTATTCTTGAATAGTGTTTTTAGTTCAGGATCAGATGCGAGATTGGAATAATTATCATATTTCAATATGCACTGCTCTTCGTGTGATTTCTGATCTTGAAGAAGAAGCTGCTCTTTAGTTGATAAAGTTACATTTGTAATCATGCTATTCCTCCTATAAATATTATAATTTTTCGTGACTAATAACGGAGGAATTATCCTCCTTAATAATTATAAATTTACGTAACCAATAGCGGAGGAATTATCCTCCTATAAATATTATAATTTTTCGTGACTAATAACGGAGGAATTATCCTCCTAAAATAATAATTGAATTTTATGACTAATAACGGAAGATTCATCACCTCCTACATTAAGTATTTCTAATAATTCGAAAATTATCCATATTGAAGAAAAGATTGCTTGTAAAACCCGAAAATACCGATTTTCGATTTTAACAGGCAGCTTTATAATAAAAATTTGTAAATAATTCTGTTGACATATTATGATTACAATAATAAAATAGTTTTAATATTTTAATTAAAATATTTTAATTAAGATAAGGCGGTGCACTTATGCTGGAAAAAGAATTCGAA
>JGI24709J26583_10003985_pt1 | contig 11360 bp, 10 predicted proteins | sample BioPla2DNA1_FD_26583 | JGI IMG/M metagenome (IMG submission 26583) | reverse complement strand
TACGGTCAAGCAAAGGATCTGAAACAGAGCTGAGCGAGTTGGCTGTTGCTACAAACAAGACCTTGGATAGATCAAAATCTACATCCAGATAGTTGTCGTGGAAGGTATTATTCTGCTCCGGATCCAGCACTTCCAGCAATGCTGAAGCCGGATCACCATGGAAACTCTTGCCCAGTTTGTCAATCTCATCTAGGATAAATACCGGGTTGGCAGAACCGGCCTTCTTAAGGCTCTGAACGATACGACCGGGCATTGCACCTATATAAGTCTTTCTGTGTCCCCTTATCTCAGCTTCATCATGAAGACCACCAAGTGACATTCTGACATATTTACGACCAAGGGCCTCGGCTACTGATTTTCCAAGAGAAGTCTTACCAACCCCGGGAGGACCATAGAGGCAAAGTATCGGAGACTTAAGGTCTCCCTTGAGCTTGAGCACCGCGAGGTGCTCAAGGATACGCTCCTTGACGTTGTCCAGCCCATAGTGATCCCTGTCCAGAATCTTTCTGGCCCTGCTCAGGTCGAAGTTGTCATCAGTATACTCATTCCATGGCAGATCTAGCATAGTCTGCAGGTAGTTGTACTGCACAGAGTACTCGCCCGAAGCCATGTTGAGCTTCCTTAGTTTGTCAAGTTCCCTGTTAAATACATTGCTGACCTCCTCGCTCCACAGCTTCTTCTTTGCAGCTTCCTGCATGGCTCTGATTTCCTGCTCGATTGGATTGCCTCCCAGCTCATCCTGAATGGTCTTAATCTGCTGGTTGAGGAAGTACTCCCTCTGCTGCTGATCAATGTCCATCTTGACCTTCATCTGAATGTCATTTTTTAGCTCAATCAGCTGAAGCTGTTGCACAAGATGCTCGGTAAGTGCAAGTCCCCTGCCCTTCAGATCTTCTATCTCGAGGATCTTCTGCTTCTGTGCTACATCCATCTCAGCATTGGAGGCTATATAGTTGATCAGAAACACGGGATTTCTGGTGTTCTTAAGGGCAAAGGACGCCTCAGCAGGAACACCGGGATTGCTCTTGAGAATTCTGAGGGCAAGATCTTTTATCGAACTGACAATTGCCTCAAACTCACGCTTGGAGTCATCTGCCGGTACTATATCCTCTACTACCTCGTAGGTAACCTTCAGATATGGTTCGTCGCTGACAAGCTCCTTACACCTGAACTTCATCCTTCCCTGCACTATCACGGTAGTAGAACCGTCAGGCATTTCAAGTATCTTCAGTACACGGGCAATTGTTCCTATAGTATAAAGATCCTTCAGTTCAGGATCATCAAGTTCCTGTTCAATCTGAGCAACAGCTCCCAGAAAACCCTTGGTTCTGTGCACATCCCTTATCAGTTTCAGAGACTTGTCCCTCCCCACCATTATCGGAAGAATCACACCCGGAAACAGCACTGTGTTGCGCAGCGGCATCAAAGGCAGATGCTCAGGAAGACTGTCCTCATCCTGCTTGATGTTGAAGTCATCATCTTCCATAATTGGGATAAACTCCGAGTCCGAACCCAATAGCTCACTCATCCCTATAGCAATTTTGTATTTCTCCATATTCAATTTACTCCTCCTGTCAAAATGGCACGCATAATGCGATTTTTATCCCATTTCGACAGCTTTTTGCTAAAATTATACGTCCAGACAATAAAGACAATAGCCGTGCCAGCTATAAGGGAAATCGGAAATGGGCATAAAAAAAGGCATCCCTGCAGGGATGCCTTTTAGCTCTTTGACAACAAAAGAATTACTTCTTCTTGTTATCGTAATGCTTTTGGTATCTGCTCATGAACTTATCAACCCTACCGGCAGTGTCAACAAGTTTCATCTTACCGGTATAGAAGGGGTGAGAGGAGCTTGTGATTTCAAGCTTTACTAAGGGGTACTCAACTCCATCTATTACTTCAGTCTCACGAGTATGAACAGTGGAACGGGTTATAAAAGTATCACCGTTTGACATGTCTCTGAAAGCTACCAAACGGTAATTCTCCGGATGAATTCCTGTTTTCATGGATCATTTTTTTTACGCCTCCGGGCACCACAATTTTAAGGTGTTTCGGAAGTCTTCTGTTTAATACTCTGTTATTCTCTCAAAACGGATTGCAAAGGTATATGATATTATCAAATCTACAAAGCATTATCTGTTTTTTCATATCGATAATGCCACAGACTCACAAGACCTTTACTTCTACTCTTTTTCAGCAAGTTTGTACTTGGTATCGGCCGGAATGCTGCCAGCCCTTTGCTGCTCGGCCCTCTTCTCAGGATCAAACAGATAACGATAAGTAAGGTGTATCTTACCATCGTCAGCTCCTGTTGCATCCATCAAAGCGCGCATCTTGGGATTGAAATCGCCTACCCATGATAATTCAAACTCCTTCATATATGTCTTCCTGGCCACAACACCCTTCAGATTATAGAAGAGACCGGACTCAATACCCAGACGTTGGTAGCGAGGCTTGATACCCATTATTACAACCCTTGCGCGGGTCATCTCATGTTTCCACTTGTAGTAAACGAATTTCAACTTATTAATGAAATTCATCTTACCCTTGAAATGCTTGATAATCTGGTTTACATCAGGGAAGATTATTATAAAGCCGATAGGATCTTCATTGTCGTATGCAAACCAGATCAACTCCTCATCCATGAAAGCCTTGGCTTCCTGCAGTGTCTTAAGCAGGTCTTCGGGCTGCATTGGAGANAAATTCTCATGAAACTGCCATGCATTATTATATACATTGACAAAGTCGGCGATGAACTTATCGGCCTCCTTCCAGTCAAAGTGCCTGAACCTGTACTCAGGCTTACTGACCACGCGCTTGGCAATAGACCAGAACCTTTCAGGGAAGGGCTTAACTACATCAAGGTGCTTGGTAACCTGTTCAAAGTAAACAGTAAAACCATAGGATTCGAAAAACTCTTTATAATACGGCGGATTGTATGGCATTCCAAAGGCCGGGTGGGTATATCCCTCTGTAAGGAGACCCCAGAAGCTATCATTCTCACCAAAATTAATCGGCCCATCCATGGCCTGCATTCCTTTTTCCGCAAGCCAGGTCTTTGCTGTCTCAAAGAGCAAATAAGCAGCATCTTTATTATTTATACATTCAAAGAAACCCATGCCTCCCGTAGGCTGATCAAAGCCGTAAGCTTTTCTTTCGTTGATGAAAGCAGCCACACGACCAATGGTCTTGCCATTGTCGTCAACCAGAATGAAGCGTTCTGCACTTCCATGCTGGAAGAACTTATTGACGGCAGGATCAAAGATTGCTTCGATTTGTGCGTCCAGAGGACGAACATATACCTTATCATTCTTGTAAACAAGGTCAACAACATCAAGGAATTCCCTGACGGTCCGTTTGTCACTTACCTTAACTATTTTCATCAGTTTATAATTGAAGTGATTTGTTCCGTTAAAATAACAACAAATTCAATTGCCAGACACTTCCAATTCAAAAAGTATTTCCTCCCCGGCCGCCCTGAGATGCGCCTCACTCTCCTGCTTCCACCTTCCAGCCAGGGCTGAGATCCCAGGTCTCAGACTCTCCGAGAAGCGACCTGCCATCTTGAGACAGTGCACCACAGCCCTTGATAGTTTGTTGTCGTCAGCTAATGCCTCAAGTGTCGATAGATTCTCTTCAACCAAACTTACAACTTCTTCCCCAACGAAACGAAATTGCCAGCCCAGTGCCATCAGAGCGGCATACCTGACATAAAACTGTGGATGCAGCATCCACTTCTCGATAACGGCTGCCGAACCAGTACGCTTGCCCAGCAGGTTAAAAGCCATCTGCTCGGCAAGTTCAAGATTATTAATCGCCGGAGCCCATTCCATCAGCTTCTCGTCCGACAACCTTTCCTTGTCAGCAATAATCGTCGCAAGTATCATAGTCTCCCTGACTCCTCTGTACCAAAGGCGCTCGGCCAAAACATTGTCAGGTTTGTAATCCTGTGAGATCTGACGCAGATGAACCAAAGAAACCCCAAAGAGCTTCTCGTATTCCATTCCCGACCTTTGAATCTGGGATGCTACCTCACCATTCATCAGTTTCCGGATCCGCCTTAGGATGATCCTGACCTGCTCATCGATATTTTCGTCGTATGCAAAAAACTTCATTATCAAAATTTAAAGAGTTTGGTGGGCGGGATGTNTAAAATTGATTGCTCAGATCATTTGCAAATTTAGAAGAAAAACTCTTATATTTGCATCGCAAAAAATGGTGAATGTAGCTCAGTTGGTTAGAGCGTCGGATTGTGGTTCCGAAGGTCGCCGGTTCGAGCCCGGTCTTTCACCCCAAAGCAGGGCTGTCACTACCGTGACAGCCTCTTTTTTATTTCTATGGGTCCATAGCTTATCAAAGGAACATTCTTTAATCCATTCCACAAATACTCCCATTTAACATATAGAAGCTCCCGTCAAAACACCAGGGTTGATTTTATGCCTTAACGGATTATTGATTAAATTGCCTTTTCAAAAGACTGCCCATGAAGCACTTTTACCCAACTTCTATATCGGCTTACATATCGTCTCCCGGCGCAGGGTNGCAGTCCTTATTATGGAAATATGCTTCAAAGGCTCTGCTATTGCTTTTGCTTTTCTGGCACCCTACTTTACTTAAGTCCCAGATTGGGATTGTTGATATTATTGACAAGACGGAAGNAGCCACTTTTACTATCACAGCTTATGACAATGGAGTAGTAGTTGATACTGCGCGTGCCTTCTTTATAAGTGCCGACGGTCTTGCGATAACCAGTGCGTCAGTCTTAAGGCACTGCGATACAACTTTTATATCCGACCACAAAAACAAGAAGCTGTCATTGTCGAAAGTGATTGCTATCAATCGTAGCACAAATCTGGCCATGATTCAGGTAGCTGGGTTCAACCGCGAAAATGACACCTATCTCAACCCCTCCAGGGCAAATTTTGAGGCACCGTCTGAGTTTATGGCCTTTATATATAATACCGACAAAAGGGGAAGAACTAATGTATTTACTGTAAGCAAGGTACTATATCCGCTGCACTTAGGTCGTGCTGCAGTGACCTCCCTCAAGGTAACCAGCTCATCCAGGGGAGCTCCGATAATAAACTACTCAGGTAGCATGGTGGGTATACTCCACATCCTTAATGAGAGCGGGGAGTCAGTGATGCTGCCCATAAGCCTTATAAATGATGACAACTGGAAAACTGTCAATACCACCTGGGTAAAGTTTAAGAACCTGCCTGAAAGGGATANGCTATGTACAAACGAACTTGCTGATGCTTTGCTATTGCAGGCTATGGGTAAATGGCTGGAATCTGCAAGATACTTTAACACCGANATCAAGACTAACAAAGATAATGCACGTCTCTATGCCATGCGCTGCATCAGCAGATATCAGTATGGCAACCGCACTGCAGCAGAAGAGGATTTCAAAAAAGCTCTTGAGCTAAACAGTAATGAAGGACTTGTTTACTATGGCAGAGCTCTCTTCCATCTCAGAAACGGAAATAACAGCCTGGCAGTTAACGATCTGCTTAAATGCCTTGAATTGGAAGAAGATTTTGCACCGGGTTTTGTAATGCTTGGAAAGGCTCAGGCCCTGAATAATGATATCAAAAAAGCATTTGCAGATTTTACTTATGCTATAGAACTGGACTCACTCTTTGCTGATGCGTGGTATGAAAGGGGGCGAATAAGCCTGATTTACAGCTCCAATCACGGAAGTGCACTTATGGATCTCCAGAAGGCTTCTGTACTGGATCCCTTTCTTGAAGGCGTATTTACCCTGATTGGCGATNTCAAATTCAACAGACACGACTATCTTGACGCCATACTTGACTATGACAGAGCTCTCAGATATAATCCCAGAGATGACATGGCTTTGATGAACCGGGGATTGGCTTATTATAATACAGGCCTTAAGGAAAATGCATGCACAGACTGGGAAAAAGCAGGCTCGCTCGGCAATACTCAGGCCTTCAAGCTTATCTCAAGGTATTGTAACAAGATCAAGTAGTATCCATCACTTTTACAAATACGTAATTAAGTAATTAGGGGATAAAAACTTAATAATCTTTTGTAACTTTGNCGCTTCTAAAAACAGAGAACATGGTCACAGCAGATCTTATAAAAGAATTAAGTGCACGCGAGAGTGCTCTGAGGAGGTATCTTTGACATCGATCGAAAGCGTATCGAGGTAGAAGAAGAGGAATTACGTGCCCAGGCTCCGGATTTTTGGGAGGATGCCCAAAAGGCGGAAAGCCATATGAAGAAACTGAAAGAACTTAAGGCCTGGGTAACTGGTTATGATGAGATTAAATCCACATTAGACGATCTGTCTGTACTATTTGATTTCTTTAAGGAGGGAGAAGCAGCTCAGGAAGACTTAGAGCAAGCATACAACAGGGTTGTTAAACTAATTGAGGATCTTGAACTGCGCAACATGCTGCGCAAAGAGGAAGATAAGCTTGGTGCAGTTTTGAAGATCAACGCAGGTGCCGGAGGTACTGAGAGCCAGGATTGGGCCGAGATGTTGATGCGTATGTATGTTCGCTGGGGTGAGCAAAACAAGTACAAGATCACTGTCAATCATATACTGCCGGGAGAAGAAGCTGGAATCAAAACTGTTACAATCCAGTTTGAAGGAGATTACGCATACGGCTATCTGAAAGGAGAGAATGGTGTACATCGCCTGGTAAGGTTATCACCCTTCAACTCGGCAAACAAGCGTATGACATCTTTCACTTCAGTGTTTGTCATCCCTCTGATTGACGACACTATTAATATAGAGATCAACCCTGCCGATATTACTTGGGAAACCTTCCGCTCGAGCGGAGCAGGCGGCCAGAATGTCAACAAGGTTGAGACCGGAGTTCGTTTGCGTCACGCACCGACAGGCATTATTATTGAAAATACCGAGTCGAGGTCCCAGGGTGACAATAAGGAAAATGCCCTAAGGCTATTGAAATCGCAGCTCTATGAAATGGAACTGCAAAAAAGGCTTGAAGAGCAGAACAAGATAGAGGCACAAAAGAAAAAGATTGAGTGGGGATCACAAATCAGGTCCTATGTGCTTCAACCTTACAAGTTGGTCAAGGATGTACGAACAGGCTATGAAACAAGCAATGTTCAGGCAGTCCTTGATGGCGAGATAGATGAATTTATTAAAGCGTACCTTATGGAGTACGGAGCAAATGACGTATTCTCCAAAGAAGGCTGAGGAGATATTTAAAAGCGTGCCTGAATGCAGATATATACATCACTGGACAGCTATAAAGGCCCCCGCCCCGTAGTAACAATGGGTACCTTCGACGGAATGCATCCCGGACATAGGGCATTGCTGGAGAAGCTAAAGGAACTGGCAAGGAGGGAAAACACCAGAGCAATGGTGATAAGCTTCTGGCCACACCCGCGCATAGTTCTGGAGCATGATGCCGAGAAGCTAAGACTTCTTACAACCATGGAAGAAAAAACCAGGATGATACAGGATACTGGGGTCGACGACCTTATGATAGTACCTTTTTCAAAGGAACTCGCAGATCTCACAGCAGAGGAGTTTGTCGATGAGATTCTGGTCAAGAAGTTGAATATTCTGCATCTTCTCATAGGGTACAACCACCGTTTTGGCAAAGGTGGAACCAGCTTTGAGCAACTGATTCCCATTTCACACACCTTCGGTTTTGAGATTAGTCAGTTCAAGCATATTGACGTAACAGGACTGACACCTAGTTCAACATCAATCAGAAACCTTCTGCTGGATGGTAGAATCCCTGAAGCCAACTTCATGCTGGGATACAGATATACCATCACCGGAAGGGTTACAGGTGGGATGAAGCTAGGCAGGAAACTGATGTTTCCCACAGCCAATCTTGAGATTAGTGAAAAAGCAAAACTTATACCACCTGACGGTGTATACGCGTGCGTAGTGAAAGTCAGAGGCACCTATTACGGTGGCATGGTCAATATTGGAGTAAGGCCTACCGTAAGCGAACAAATGGATCATAGGACAATTGAGATACATATCCTTGATTTTGACAAGGAGATATATTCTGAAGAACTCTCTGTCAGCTTTATTACAAAGACCAGAGAGGAAAAGAAATTCGCCAGTCTTGATGAATTGCGTCAACAACTGGTAAAGGATGAAGTGGAGATACGAAGGATACTAAANCTCAATGGCATCGGGTGAGTTAAAACAAAACACAAAACAATAATGAGTACTGTACAACACGAATTTAAAGTTGCAGACCTTGCACTGGCTGATTTTGGCCGCAAAGAAATTATCCTCGCTGAGAAGGAAATGCCCGGGCTTATGGCTCTGAGAGAAAAATACGGATCCCAGAAACCTCTTAAAGGGGCAAAGATTATGGGTTCTCTACACATGACAGTGCAAACCGCTGTGTTGATTGAAACCCTTAGTGCTCTTGGTGCTGAAGTACGCTGGTGCAGCTGTAATATCTATTCAACCCAGGATCATGCTGCTGCCGCTATTGCAAAGGCAGGTATCCCAGTATTTGCATGGAAGGGAGAAACTCTTGAGGANTATTGGTGGTGCACCGAAAGAGCTCTTGACTTTGGCAACGGAGCTGGTCCGGACCTGATTGTAGATGACGGAGGAGATGCCACCCTGATGATACACAAGGGTGTTGAAATAGAAAACAACCCATCCCTGTTGCAACTTGACTATAGCAAAGAAGGTGAAGACTTCAGACTTCTTATAGATTTGCTTGCAAAGATTTACAAACAGGACAACAAGCGTTGGCATGAAGTAGCAAAGAAGATAAAGGGTGTAAGCGAAGAGACCACTACCGGTGTACACAGATTGTACAAGATGTTTGAAAGTGGTGAACTGCTCTTCCCGGCAATCAATGTAAACGACTCTGTTACCAAGAGTAAGTTTGATAATCTCTACGGATGCCGTGAGAGTTTGGCAGACGGTATCAAACGCGGCACTGATATTATGATAGCAGGTAAGACTGTAGTGNTATGTGGTTATGGTGATGTAGGTAAAGGCTGTGCACAAAGTATGCGTGGCTTTGGCGCAAGGGTGCTGGTTACCGAAATCGACCCTATCTGTGCACTTCAGGCTGCCATGGAAGGTTTTGAAGTTACTACAGTTGAAGATGCCCTTCCCGAAGGTGATATCTATGTCACTGCAACCGGAAACCGTGATATTATCACTTTAGATCATATGCTCAGGATGAAAGACACAGCCATCGTTTGTAACATTGGCCACTTTGATAATGAGATACAGGTTGATCAACTGGAGAAATATCCCGGTATAAAGGAAATCAATATCAAGCCTCAGGTAGATCGTTTTATTTTCCCTGACGGGCATTCAATAATACTTCTTTCCAGAGGAAGACTTGTAAACCTGGGTAATGCAACAGGTCACCCAAGCTTTGTTATGAGTACCTCATTTACAAACCAGGTGCTGGCACAGCTCGACCTATGGCAAAACCAGCACAAGGTTGGAGTTTACACCCTGCCTAAAGCTCTTGATGAAGAAGTTGCAAGACTACACCTTGCAAAACTGGGGGTAAAACTTACTACCCTTACAGATGCTCAGGCTAGTTATATTGGAGTATCTAAGCAAGGTCCATTCAAGCCTGATCATTACAGGTACTAAGATACCCTAGGAAATACAATATTAAGACAAGGTACCAGGGAAGTGTGAACACTATAACTGGTACCTTGTTAATTATATATTACCAGGATGGTACCGTTGGATTCAACCCTGTTGCGATAAGGTTTTAAGGAATAAGCTGATGGACCTTCGATGCAATCTCCGGTTTCGGATATAATAAAGAAGCGTGATTCACAGCAGGGACATTGGGCAGAAGTATTACCCTCTTCCAGATCTACCAGACATGTTAGTTCCTCGTCATGGGGGCAATAACGTTCAAAGACGTAATAACGACCATCTCCTACACGGTACACAATAACACCGCCAATACCAATCCTGCTGCCGTATGAATCATAGATTGCAACAAAGGCATCCTTATTGATATAGTCGGGAAGCATAAGGTTGATATAGGCTGTGAAACGCTGATTAGGTACAGGATGATCATCCTCTTTGCAACCAAATACAAAAAGTAGCGTATAAGATATAACAAACAGATATTTGCGCATTTAGCAAAAATTTAAGGTCATGGCCCCTAGGGCCTGACATTCAATATTATGAAAGAGGGTCGGTAAAAATCGGCTCTCCTTTATTTGTTTATTTGCAATGTTAGGGCTAATTTAGTCAATATTTATTATTCATGAGCGACTCTTTGGGTGACATATTATATATCCTCGTCATGCTCGGCGTGGTGCTTATCGGGGCAATCCGAAAACGCAACTCGCAGGGTAAGGGGAAGGTATTGCCCGAGGATGAAGTACATGATTATCCTACAGAAGCCTTTCCCCCGATTAAGCAGTGGCTGGAGCAAATGGAAGCTGCCAAACCACGAACTGAGCCTCTGTTGATACCACCAATACCACAGGCAAGGATCAAAGAAAGGGAAACGGGAAAGGGTCGTGCAAAGATACAGGGCAGAGCAGCCACAAGAAGACCTAGAGTTAGTTTGGAGACTACTCCAAGGATGCAACTAAAAAAGGCCGCAATCAAGGAGCCTGTAATTGTAGAAGAGAATGACGCCGATGGGTGGTTTCCGGGAGAAGATGAGCAGTTCGATTTGAGACAAGCTGTTATCTATTCCGAAATACTTAAAAGACCTACCTACTAGAGACGGCGCAGACCAGGTAAACAATCATCTATTATTTAGCTAAAACAGCATGATATCCCGAAAGCATATTTCGGGATATAGCATTATAAAATTGTATAAAATCATTTAGGAGGAAATAACATGTCTAGAGTGAGTTACATGACCGATGAAGGCCTTAAGAAACTTCGTGAGGAGTTAGCATTACTGGAATCGGTAGAGAGGCCTAAAATATCCAGGCAAATAGCAGAGGCTCGTGACAAGGGAGACTTGTCTGAGAATGCAGAGTATGAAGCAGCTAAGGAAGCTCAGGGTCTTCTTGAAATGAGAATAGCAAAACTCAAAGAAACCATAGCTGCCAGTAGGCTTATTGATGAGTCTAAACTGGATACATCCAAGGTACAAATCATGAACAAGGTTAAAATCAAAAACCTTAAGAACAATGCTGTCATGGTATATACCCTGGTGTCTGAAAGTGAAGCTGACCTAAAGGCCGGCAAGATCTCAATTTCTACCCCAATTGCACAAGGTCTGCTTGGCAAAAAAGTTGGTGACAAGGTAGAAATCAGTGTCCCAGCCGGTAAGGTACCATTTGAAATTCTTGATATATCATTGTAAGTAAAGAGTATTCTTCGTTTTGTGGAAAACTTTACGAAGAGGAGGCGGAACCAACCG
>JGI24709J26583_10003984_pt1 | contig 11360 bp, 8 predicted proteins | sample BioPla2DNA1_FD_26583 | JGI IMG/M metagenome (IMG submission 26583) | reverse complement strand
TTGTCAAAAAAGCCTTTTTCCTCTTCATTTACCGTATCAACACCCTCAATAGGGTCCTCCAGCGGGTTGTGCAGAACAAACTTGTCCTGCTCTGTCATAAAGGCATGCTCTGAAATCCGGGCAAGACTCTCATCAGAACTAACAACACCATTTCTTGATGGTATTGATAATATTTNAAATAGCTCAAAAATGTCATCCAGGTCTTTAATAATGCCCTTTTCTTGATTTTCTTCTCCCGCATCTTCTTGCGATTCATCCTTGCCTTCTGCGATGACCGCTGCTGTGTCCCCCGTCTTTCCCCTTGCGTTTTGAAGGTCGGGGTTCTCGGATTCTTCCTGATGAACTATGCTTTCTCCTTCGAAGGCATTGGCATGCCATATGTCAAACCCCTTCTGTTCTTTCTCTGTTGCGGGAGGTATAAGCTTATACTCTGGAATTACATAGATCTTCCTAGACTTCATATTGGAATAGGTGTCCATATCACGAAGATTTATTTTTAAGTCATTATGATAGGATGTGTTTAAGTCATTACCTGNATACATGCTGATGACTGTATTGCCATCACCTTTATTGTTGATAAGCCCTTCTATCTTCTTGATTTCAGCATCCAAAGCTATAGACATATTCAGATAGGCATCATAGGCCGTGGTAACCGCCTGCAGCCATGCAGAAACCCTGTCCTTATTGTTTTCAAGCTGTTCAAGTATCTGGCCTATATGCTGAGCATCCACGCTGAGAAGCTTTTTATCAAGGTCTGCATTTATCTGTTGGGCGACAGCGCTGTCTGGGCTTTCGCTTATGGCGCTTTCCAACTCTTCCGTATCATCCTGAATCTGCTGGGCCTGTATAATCATGCTCTGCCCCAACTCAATGGCATGGGTACAGTAATTCTCATGCAGTGCCAGATGCTCCTTCAGACAGTATAGAGAAAGCAGCGAGTCATCGGTATATTTGTACATAGTGTTATAGCAATCCAGCACCTTATTGAGAAGCTCATTCAGGCTTTTTATCACCCCGTCAAATTTAGTCTTTTGCTGCTCGTAACGCTTTTTGGCACTGTCATAAGCTGATTTCTTACTGGTATATTCCTTCTCCAGATCACTTATTTGTTTTTCCAATCCCTGGATGATGGAATCTAACTGGGATGAACCTGATGTCTTATCACCGTTTTCTTCGCCTTCATCGTCATCTGAAATACCTGCACTGTTTTTAGCATTTTCCAGTTGATTTTTCTTATTATCCAAGGACGCTTTTACAGAATCAAGTGCGNTTTCTGCGTTTCTATATGCTGTTTCTGCCTGATCATACTCGGGCTTTATTTCCCTATATTCATCCATCTTTTCATTTATAGCATCTATTGTTTCCTGCCTGGGCTTATTATTGTTTTCGTTCTCATTATTCCTTTCAATGAATCCAACGGTAATGGAAGCGAAGTTATCCATTCCATCATTATTATTTATGTTCTCCATTTTCTGGTCTAAGAGCAGCGCAAAATAGATCATGTCCACCCTGATATCATTGAGGATCTTGTCCAGCGCCATATTGCGCTCCACTATCTCCCCTTCTTTAGCAAGGCTTGTCATGGTCTTTAGTTTTTCGAGGAATTCACCCACAGCCTGGATTGGAGCTCGATATTTCATGAATTCTGTAACCTGCTGCTCCAATACATAGGGCTCTGAAAGATTATATATGGGTATGACCTCAACTCGTCTTACCTTGAAGCGGTAGAGATCTGTCACATCGCCCCCTGCGGTCTCGGGGGTGAGGTTATCCGACAGAAGTTCATATATCTCCTTTTCCATGGATTCAACATCCCGAGGATGCATTGCTAACAGGCCAAACTGCTCTTTAAGTTGTCTGTCGTAGGCAGCCAGCATTGACTCGGTGCATAGTTTGAGAGAGGATTGGGCCATCTTGACGGCTTCATTGTAGCGTGCCAAATCCATTAAAATACCGCATAGAGGTATGAGTACAGACAGCAGTATACAGATGAAAACAGTGATACTTCCTTTTTCACGCTTCATTTTGGATGAACCGACCTTTCAAATCACTGGTTCTCTTCCAGCATTTTAAGGGCCTTCTTCAGCGGTGAGGCTATCTTTTTCAAAACCTCTCCGATCTTGCTTTCCATCACCTTTTGTATGATATAATCCGAAATATTGATCATTTCTTTCTGATCATAAATCGGTGCTTCTGCATATCCTTTGATGGTCAGCCAGTCGCCCAGACCGATGAATCTCAGAGCTTGGGCTCCGGGTGTGACGTAATTGGCAGTTATGCTCACCTTTATTCTGCTTGTGGGAAAGCCGTGATGATAACTTACGGATACCTTAGCCTTCTTATCCTCTATTTCTTTCATAAGACCAATGTTTTCAAGATGCTTTTCCGCCCAGTTTTCTGCTTCTGCTGAATCGGTCTTTCTGTTATTGCCTATCGGCAGTATATGCCAATATAGCTGCCGGTTATCGTAACTCTCCCGGCTGTATGAACCTGTTGCGATCTCTTCCTCCTTAAGGGGACTGTGACCCCAAATCATGGATAGCCCTTCGGCCGTTGACTCCGCCAGAGCCTGAATGAGTGATCTTTGATGCAGGCACTCAAAAACCATTATCACTGCCACAACGCATGCAATGACCAGGGGCAAGATGATGATATACTCAATAGTCGCGCTTCCCGAGCGCATATCAGCCTTTTTTATCATTATTTGTTCTCCGTCAGAAGGCATTGCCCAGTTCCATCAGCGCAGGCATCATGCAGATCATGATGATGGCAATAAACATGATCATCAGCGGCAACATGAGTTTGGATGAAGCAGCTTCACCCATTTGCCTGGCCACATTCTTTCTCATATCCCAGCATTCAACGCCCAACCGCTTAAGCTCATACAGCATCTGACCTCCACCAAGCTTCATGCTTTGTAGGAGGATTCCTACAAAATTTGTGATCTCTTTTATCTTGCAACGCTCCGAAAAATCGGTATAGGCTTGTTGCTCTGTTAGTCCTGCCTGAATATCGTTGAGGGTTATGTATAACTCGCGGTATAGTGGAGTTCCAGCTCCCCGGTCGCGGACAATTCGTTCAATAGCCTGCCTGATACTGAGTCCTGCATTTACCAGGAGAATCAGGTTGGAAACAAAATCAGGGAAATCCCTTTTGATACTCATAACCTTTTTCTTGTACTGATCGTCAAGGATCTTGTCCGCCAGGAAAAACAGGCCGATACCTGCGCCAGGAACTATTAAATACCACTCTTCTCCCTCAGCTCCTCCTAAGTATCCCAGCATACCTGCAAGGAAGGTACCTAAGAACAGGTATAGTATCTTTGAAGCCCAGTGTATCTTCATATAAAAAGCGGCATACCGGCTCCCATTAAGCATGATCACCTTTTGATGCAGCCAGCTGAAATAGCGTCCCGAACCATTAAGGTTAAGCCGGTCCACCACCCAGAGCCCTCCCGCTAAGATGGGCTTGAAGAAATACTGTTTCTTGTCCAGGGGCGCAAGAAACTCACTGTATTTACGATTCTGCCACAGTTGTATTGCCATATAGAGGACGGCAGAACCTAAGGCCATAATTATACAGAATAATTGCATCCTTTCACCTTCATACCTCTATGTTCATAATCTTCTTTGATATCAGATGCCCAACCAGCAGGAGCAATAATGCGATGGTCATTACCACCCTTCCGGCAGTTGTGTAGAAAAGGGGATCCAGAAATCCACTGCTTGAAGACTTGATGAGATAGACCATAACAAAGGGGGTNAGACTTAGAATCTTTTGCTCAAGTTTCTTCCCCACAATAAGGTTCTCTATTTCCTGCTTAACTTCAATTTTCTCCCGAATAACGTTCGATGTGTTTTTGATAACCTCCACCAGGTTGGCTCCCGCTCTTTTGGATATACTGAAAACATCTGAAAAGTTTTTTACCTCCTCTACCTGAGTGCGCTGGGCAAAATCATCCAGAGCCTCCTCTACTGGGATGTTCATCAATACACGGGCATTTACAAGCTCCAGTTCCTTGATTATGATTGCATTCTTATCGGGGTACACCTTTTCCAGTGCCTGCTGGGCATCCACGAGGGCTGTTTCAAAGGCTTTTCCTGACGATAACGATACCGATATAAAATAGAGAGCATCCCTGAACTGAAGCTTTACAAGCTCTCTTCTGCGCCTGGCCAGCTCTTTTTTCCTGCCCGGAATCCAGGCAATTCCAAGAAGTGACAGGATCGATGAAATAATCCAGTTGTCATAGAAGATCATCCCCACCAGAAAGCAAAATCCCATTGCCAGAAGGAGATTCAGGATTAATTCGCCGGGCTTCATCCGATACCGGTCATAATTTATAATCTCATGGTTCATATTCATCCCCCTTACAGGGTGACACCCCTCAACTGAGCCTTCCATAGATTTACCATGCTGTTGCCGGTGCGCCTAAGGCGTCCTGCCACTTTGCCATCGTCTGTCTCTCCCTCGTATTCAAAAAGGAATATTGGGCTTAGTTCTATCACGCCGTTTCTATAATCCAGAACCTCGCTGATCTCCATTGTTCGCCTGGAATGATCCCTGAGCCTTGACAGGAATATAATGATATCCAGAGCTGAAGCTATCTGCTTGCGGATTGCATCCAGGGGCAGGGGTGCTGCCATCAGAACCATGGTTTCCAGCCTTGACAGCATGTCCTCGGTGGAGTTGGCATGCCCTGTGGACATAGATCCGTCGTGGCCTGTGTTCATGGCCTGGAGCATATCCAAGGCCTCCTCCCCCCTTACCTCCCCGACGATTATTCTTTCGGGCCTCATTCTCAAGGCGGTTTTNATAAGGGATTTCATCTTGATTTCTCCCCTACCCTCGGTATTGGCGTTCCTCGTTTCTAGCCTGACTAGGTTCTCGATGGAAGATAGCTGAAGCTCTGCCGAGTCCTCAATGGTCACTATGCGCTCATCGGGAGGTATCAGTCCTGACAGGGCATTNAAAAATGATGTCTTTCCTGATCCCGTACCCCCGCATATGAAGATATTGTATTTGGATTTAACGAGCTTATTAAGGAATTCTGCTGCCTCTTCAGTGATGGATCCATACCGTATCAGATCCTGGATGGTCATGGGCTTGTCGGGAAACTTCCGTATTGTTACAATGGGTCCGTTAATCGCTACTGGCGGCAACACCACATTAACTCTGGATCCATCTTCCAGCCGGGCATCCACGATGGGCTCCGCTTCGTTTACAGAACGGTTGACCTTACCCACTATGACCTGAATGATATCTTCAAGCCTCTCCCTGCTCTCGAACCGGGCTTCGGTCTTTTGAACCTCCCCATTCTTTTCAACAAATATCTTATCAGGCCCATTAACCATGATCTCGGTGATCTCCCGATCATTAATGAATGGTTCTATGGCATCCAGTCTTCGCATCTGGTTGAACACCGTATCCACAACAGCCTTTATCTCCAACGGGTTCAGGGCGCCAGAGCCGGCTTTTTCAAAGGTTATACTCTCAATCAGTTCCAAAAGTTCCCTGTCCAGTTCAGATCCGGTGAACTCCAGAGCCAGATTGCGTCTTAAGGCAATTTCCTTTCTTATTTCTTTTATCAATTCATCCTTTTGCCTGTCATTCATGGTGATATCCTGCTTTTTCATAATCCCCCAGTATGGCGGCAAATACCGAAAAATCGTTCTCAGACGGAACCCATCCTGATACAGTTTCAACAGGATGAGGCTTCAGCATATACCTGTGAAAATCGGTAAAACGACCATTGAAGCCATCATATGGACCAATATTTATCAGGATCAGCCTGAGCTTTTCCTTCAGCGTGCCCATGTCGCTATTCCCCTTTTCAAGCTCCTGAAAAAACCTTTCCATCTTGAGTGATGAAGAAGCGGTATTGATGGNGACTGTCAAGATCCGGTCTGCCTTTCCCATGAGCTCCCGGATAAGATCAAACATGCCAAGTTCTGCTGCTATAACAATCTCGTCAAAGTCACCCTCACTGTCTGTTGCCGAAAGAAGACTGTTTATATCAGCGGTATCAATGGATTGTGGAGACAGCAAACCGGNAGGTTCAGAAAGGAAATGGACACCGCTTGCCGGATCCTTGGTCAGGCAGGCTTCAAGTCTCATAAACAGATTGTCTCTGTTTGACTTGATGAAATAAAGCATCTCATTGAGCCCTCTTGTGCTTATGCCATTGAAGTAAAGTGAAGTTGTTTGAGCCTCCTCCAGGGAAAAATAAAGGGTTTTCCTATCTCTTGCACTGAAAAAATGTGCTATGGCAGGAGCTACCGGATTAACTGCATTGGAGCCATCAAGATAGATGACCAGGGTTATACTCTGCATATGCTTTTCCCTGGCATGCATCCGCGGCATCCTGTCGGCACACAGGGAGAGAATATCCTTTGCCAGTTCCTCTGCCGGCCTGTATTTATCAACTCGGGGTACATCCTGGTTAATGGGCTTATGGGTACCATCATCAAGAACAAGAACGCCTTCCTTTGGGAAGCCTGACAGAACATTGTTCACCATGTCAATGGAAACAACAACAAGGTCGGCCTGACCGCCTTTCTCAGTCCATTTCTGAAAACTCTCAGAATTCGTAAGAATCTCAATGGAAAACTGATAGGGCATATTCTTATGAATCCAAGCCGCAAGTTTTTCTATGTATCGGCTGTTAGAATCCACCAGGGCAAGGCGAATTGACATGTTCGTATGCTCCTATTTTCTATTCNTTGTTACTATTTATGGTACTGCGATATTATTTTACTATACCATGGAAGTAATGTCTATACTCCGCTTCCGTATATTTACATATTAATTTAAATATTCTTGCTATTTGCGCTTTCCGAAGACTGTTTCTCGGTATAAAATCATGTTTAATAGCGAAAAACGGCATAATAAAAGGCGGCTGTTCAGCCGCCTTGAAAACACCATCATATTTCTTAATCCAAAAAATCCTTCAGCTTCTTACTCCTGCTGGGATGGCGGAGTTTTCTTAAGGCCTTCGCCTCTATCTGCCGTATTCTTTCACGGGTGACATTGAACTCCCGCCCCACTTCCTCCAGCGTGCGCGCCCTGCCATCATCCAGCCCGAACCTCAGGCGGAGCACCTTCTCTTCCCTGGGTGTGAGAGTATCCAAAACATCTATGAGCTGTTCCTTCAGCAGGGTAAAGGCCGCTGACTCGGCAGGTGCCGGCGCATCATCGTCCGGGATGAAGTCGCCCAAATGGCTGTCTTCTTCCTCACCGATCGGCGTCTCCAAAGAGACCGGCTCCTGCGAGATCTTCATGATGTCACGCACCTTGTCTTCCGACATGCCCATTTCCTTGGCAATCTCCTCAGGTGTGGGATCACGGCCGAGTTCCTGAAGAAGCTGCCTTGATACCCTTATCAGCTTGTTGATGGTCTCCACCATATGAACGGGTATTCGAATGGTTCTGGCCTGATCAGCAATAGCCCGTGTAATGGCCTGTCTGATCCACCATGTGGCATAGGTACTGAACTTGAAACCCTTTCTGTAGTCAAACTTTTCAACAGCCTTTATCAAGCCCAGATTGCCTTCCTGAATCAAATCGAGGAACAGCATTCCTCTTCCCACATAACGCTTGGCAATGCTGACCACCAGCCTCAGATTTGCTTCCGCCAGGCGTTTTTTCGCCTCCTCGTCTCCTTGCTCCATGCGTTTGGCCAGTTCTATCTCTTCATCTCCCTGCAGCAGGGGAACCTTGCCTATCTCTTTCAAATACATCCGTACCGGGTCATCAATACTGATCCCCTCAGGAACCGTTATTTCAAGGCCCTCTTCTTCTTCTTCTTCTTCCTCATCATCATTCTCAGTAAACTGAAAATCTTCGAGATCTTCCTCTATAATCTCAGCCACTATTTCGATACCTATTTTTTCCAGAGTCTCGTAAACCTTTTCAATCTGTTCCGGTGTAATATCCACCTTTTCAAAGGCATCCTCGATCTCACGGTATGTGAGCATGCCTTTTTCACGACCTGCATCGGTCAAGTCCTTCAAAACAGTCTTCAAGTCCTTAATATCGTCCTTAGACACTTCATCCTTTGAAGATGCCCCGGTACCCTCAGGTTTGACAGTGCTATCGGCTGCCGGTTTTGAAGTACTATTTTTTTTCTTGCTACCGGAAGACTTCTGCTGGTTCAAAACCCGANCCTTTTCATTCTCTGTTTCTTTTTTTGTTTTTTCGGTGCTTTTCTTTTTTGTATCAGCCATTTCAGGTAAGTTCACCCCTCGTTAAAATTTAAGTCGTATCTAGACCATTNTCTTCAGTTCTGCTATTTTTTCAGCCCGTATACTGAATTCCAAGCCTAACTGTTGTCTTGTTTCGCCGTCCTGCTCGTTCTTTATCCTTTCTATGGTCTGTTTCTGCAGATCTTCTAGCTTAAGTATCGCAAGCTTGTTAAGAATCTGCTTGATCGCCTTTTCAGGTTCGCTGATCTCGCCTTTTGTTTTGGACAGCCGCACAAGATAGGAAGCACTGTCCGGATCCATGTCGCTCAAAAGTTCTGCCAAAACACAGCTTTTGTTTTCCTCCAGTTTTCTATAAAGTTTCCGGGCAATTTCTCCGGCCTTCCTGTCTCTGTATGATTCCGGGCTGTAGTTCTCGGAAATCAACTTATAAAACCTGTTCTCATGACAAAGCATTACAAGAAGCATGTACTCCAGTTCGGAATAACGTATATCAAAGTTTTCTTTTTTTTGGCCTCCGAGCCTTCTACCCCTTCCATCCCTCATGGAGGTGGAATAATCCCCAGCTCTGCTCTTACGGTTTATCCTTTTGTTGATCTCTTCCTGCAGGGATTCATAAGAAATTCCATATTCCCGGGCATAGTTTTTTGCATATAATTCACGCTCAATAGGGTTATCATGCTCCGCCAGAGTATCTGCAATACCGTTAAGCAGTTTTAGTTTATCTTCAATGGTATCCAAATTATGCATGTTCTTCTTGACACCGATTTTATAGTCCAGCAGTGATATTGCCCTGTCTATAAGGTTTTTAAACTTTTCAGGACCGTTATTTCTGACATACTCGTCGGGATCCTTGCCTTCAGGCATAATCAAAACCCTTACATTGCACCCGGCTTCCTCCAGAATCTCGAGTCCCCGCATGGTGGCTGCCTGGCCTGCTGAATCCGAGTCGTAGGCTATGATAACCTCCTCAGAGTATTTTTTCAGAATCCAGGCCTGCATTTTAGTCAGTGCTGTTCCCAGTGATGCCACAGCAAAATCTATACCCGCCTGATGCAATGAAATCACATCCATATAGCCTTCAACAATAAGCAGCCTCTTGGATGAGCTCGATCTGGCGTAATTAAGACCGTAGAGTTCCCGGCTTTTATTGTATACGGGCGTATCGGGAGAGTTCATGTATTTGGGCATTGAACCGTCCGTCACGCGTCCGCCAAAACCGATTATGTTTCCCCGGATATCGAATATGGGAAACATAATCCTCCCCCTGAAGCGGTCTATCAGTTCACCACTTTTTGCCCTAATGGAGAGGCCGGACTCCAACAGTAAGTCCTCAGAGAACTGGTTTTCCAGCAATACTCTGGTTAACTCATCCCAGCCTGTGGGGGAATATCCCAGTCCAAACTTCTTGATGGTCTTTGCCGACAGTCCCCTGTTTATTAAATAATTCTGGGCATCAAGCCCATGCTCCCCGGCAAGGGTTTTAAAATAGAATCTGGCAGCTTGCCGGTTTAGCTCAAGTATTTTTTTGCGCCTCTTGGCCCTGTCCCGTTCTCTAGGGTCCTCAGACTCGGGAAGGGTGATCCCCGCTCTGTCAGCCAGAAATTTCAGAGCCTCTACAAATTCCAGGTTCTCAATGTTCATTATAAACTGAATGACACTGCCGCCCCTGTTACATCCGAAGCAGTAAAAAAACTGCTTGCTGGGCTCTACGCTGAATGACGGAGTTTTCTCGCTGTGAAAGGGGCATAGCCCCCAGTAACTCCTGCCCTTTCTCTCAAGCTTCAAATAGCCAGAAACAACTTCTACAATGTCATTACGTAACCTGACTTCCTCGATTATCTGTTCAGGATATAACATACAAAAACCTCATAGCATTATTATTCGACATATTGCCCAATTTTCCTTCTATGAGTCAAAAATAAATATAAAGGCGTCTTTGCCTTTATTCAAGCCATGATACGGGAACAAAGATTTCCTTGAACTTTCTTACAGCATAGCGATCGGTCATGCCCGCCACATAATCAGTAACGCTCTGTTCAAGCCCCACTTTTTCGCTATTATCCCTGAAATCAGCCGGAAGGTGGTCGGGATGGTTGATCAGCCATGCAAAAAGCTCCCGGAGCATAAGCTCCGCTTTGGTTTCCTCTTTTTTTGCGGCTGAACCGATATAGACCCTATCAAACATGAAACTTCGAAGCAAATCAGCGGCTTCCTGGAATTCCGGACTCATCCGGATCCCTTTGCCATCNCTGCTGTTCTCAATGATATTGATTATCATGTTATTGATGCGTTGNGATGGGTTTCTTCCCAGTACGACGGAGGCTTCCTCCGGGATATCCTCTTCCTTAAGGATCCCTCCTCTTATGGCATCCTCTATATCATGATTGATATAAGCAATCTTATCAGCGTACCGTATGATCTGCCCTTCCAGTGTAGCAGGCATTTTGGGCCCGGTATGGCATTGAATCCCGTCGAGAACCTCCCATGTCAGGTTCAGACCCTTCCTGTCCTTTTCAAGGTAGGANACTACCCGGACGCTCTGGTCATTATGCCTGAAGCCTGTTGAAACCATCCTGTCCAGAACCCTTTCACCGGCGTGTCCGAAGGGCGTGTGACCCAGATCATGACCCAGGGCGATGGCTTCAGTCAAATCTTCATTGAGTTTTAGACTTCTAGCTATGGTACGGGCTATTTGGGACACTTCCAGCGTATGGGTAAGTCGTGTCCTGTAATGATCGCCCTCAGGTGAAATAAAGACCTGGGTTTTGTGCTTAAGCCGTCTGAAGGCCTTAGAATAAATTATGCGATCCCGATCACGCTGAAAATCGGTTCTGACATCACATTTTNCTTCAGGTCTCGTCCTGCCCCTGCTGTTTTTGCTGAGCTGGGCAAGCGGACTTAATGTTTTTTCCTCCAGCTCTTCAAGATAGGTGCGTATTGACATGAGAACCCTCCCTTAACACCTTCATGGAGGTACGACCAGATATCCCCCCACACTATATATACCCAAAGAAGCATGTCTTGATATTACTGTTGCCCTTCGAGCCGTAACCGGTGCCGATCATGGATGGAATTCTGCAGTGAATCAGTCAATCCGCCCCGTCAAGGATCAATAAAAAAAAGGCGGTTTTGCCGCCTGTTCATATACTCAGGAGT
>JGI24709J26583_10003982_pt1 | contig 11363 bp, 11 predicted proteins | sample BioPla2DNA1_FD_26583 | JGI IMG/M metagenome (IMG submission 26583) | reverse complement strand
AAGTATATTTGTTCCTGATATTTATCAAAAAAGCATTCATGATATAAATTATAAAAAATTAAAAAACAATGGNATCAAATGTATTATCTTTGATCTTGATAATACAATTGCTCCTGTTAATGTTAAAAGTCCTAGTAAAAGAGTTAAGGATTTAATGGCTGAACTTGATGAAATGGGTTTTAAACTAATTATAATGTCTAATGCTACTAAAAAAAGAGTTGAGCCATTTAAAGATATTTTAGGGCTTGATTCATCTTATCTTTCTCTTAAGCCACTTAAGAGAAAATATAAAAAAATAATGAATATATATTCATTTAAAGATAGTGAAATAGCAGTTATTGGCGATCAATTACTAACTGATATTTTAGGTGCTAATAAAATGGGTTTTACTAGTATTTTAGTAAATCCAATTGGCATCCTTGATTATGCTTTAACTAAAATAAATAGGTTTATTGAAAATACTATTTATAATCATTTAGAAAAAAAAGATTTACTTAAAAAAGGAGAATACTATGATTAAAATATGCTACGGTTGTGGAGTTAAACTGCAAAGTGAAAAAGAAGGTAAAGAAGGATATATTCCATTAAATAAAATAGAGAATAGTTCTTACTGCAAAAGATGTTTTCAGCTTATGCACTATGGTAAAACTACTATAGAAGATGTTCCTAAAGAAAATAAAACCATTATAAGTGCTGTTAATAATGCTAAAGAGTCAGCTGTTTTTTTAATTGATTTTTTAAACATAAACAATGAAGTAATAAATCTATTTAAACAAATAAAATGCCCTAAAGTACTAGTTATATCTAAAATAGATGCTCTTCCTTTTACGATAAAACAAAATAATTTAATTAATTTTATAAAAGAATATTATGAAATTAAAGATGATGTTAAAGTAGTAAGTTCGAATAAAAACATTGGTCTTGATTCACTATTTAATTATCTTTATGATAAGAATTTTAAAACAGTATATATACTTGGTTTATCAAACAGTGGTAAAAGTACTTTAATAAATAAAATAATAAAAAATTATAATATAAATAAAAATACTATAACTACAAGTAAAGTACCTAATACAACTAGAGAATTTATTAGAGTTAAAATTGATGATTATTTAACTTTAATAGATACACCAGGTTTTGTAATCAACTCTCTTAATTATTTATATGAAAAAAAGATTAATGAAAAAATCTTCCAAATGAAAAAAAGCGAAATTTTAAAAATAGATAATCTATTTTTAAAGTTTCATGAAGATACAAATATAAATTTATATCTTCCTACTGTCGTAAATGTAAAAAAACATTTTAAAGAAGAAAACTTTAATGAATCAATTGAAATTGAAAAAGATACTGATCTTGTAATAAAAGGTCTTGGTTTTATCTGTTTTAAAAATAAAAGTAATATAAGTATCTCTAATATATCAAAAGACTTAATTGAACTAAGAAAGAGTGTTTTAAAATGAATAAAATAAATATATTAAGTGAAGACTTAGCAAATAAAATAGCTGCTGGAGAAGTAGTTGAAAGAGTCGGAAATGTAGTTAAAGAACTAGTTGAAAACAGTATTGATGCTGGAGCTAAAACAATTGAAATAAAATTAGAAGACTCAGGAACTAAATCAATTAAAATACTTGATGATGGAAGTGGTATGAATAAGATAGATGCTAAAAATGCATTTTTAAGACACGCAACAAGTAAAATAAAAACTGATGATGATTTGTTCTTTATCTCATCACTTGGCTTTAGAGGAGAAGCCATTCCATCAATCGCAAGTGTATCTAAAGTAACCCTTATAACTAGTACTGGAGAAGAGGGAACTAAAATTGTTGTAAATGGTGGTAAGTTTATTGAAGAGACAAAAGCACCAGCAAGAAAAGGTACTATGATTGAAGTAAGAGACCTTTTTTATAATACACCTGCTAGACTAAAGTATTTAAAAAGTGATAATAGTGAGCTTGCTAATGTAACTAATTATGTTGAAAAGTTATCACTTGCTAAAGAAAATATTTCATTTACTTTAATAAATAATGATAAAGTAATTATTAAAACAAGTGGATCAAATAATTTACTAAAAACAATTCATGAACTTTATGGAATTGAAGTAAGTAAAAATATGATGGAAGTAAAGGGAGAAAATAATGACTATAGTATTTATGGTTATGTAGGTTCACCTTCAGTACTTAGATCATCTAGAAACTACTTAACAACAATTGTAAATGACCGAGTAGTTAAAAATTATGATTTAAATAAAATTATCAATGATGCTTATTTTACTTATAAACCAGATAATAAGTTTCCAATTGTTGTTTTAAAAATAGAAACAGATCCAACACTCATTGATGTTAATATTCATCCTACTAAACAAGACATTAAATTTAGTAAAATAAATGAACTTGAAGATTTAATCTTTGAAAATATAAGAAATACTCTTTATAAAGAAAATTTAATTCCTAAAGTAGAAGTAAAGACTAAAGATACTTATAAGAAAAAAGAAATAAAAAAAGAATACCCTGAAATAATAAATAACACTGAAGTAAACGAAGTTCAAGAAGAATTTAACTTCACTGAAGATAAAAATAATGAAGTAAAACAATTAGAACTTTATCCCATTGGTCTTGTCTTTGGAACCTATATAGTAGCTCAAAATGAAGAAGGAATGTATCTAATAGATCATCATGCAGCTCATGAGAGAATCAATTATGAAAAGATATTAAATAATTTAAACAATAATGAAAAAAATATAATTGATATGTTAGTACCTCTAACAATTGAACTTTCTCCAAGTGATTATTTAATCTTTAATGAAAAAAAAGATATCTTAATTGATATGGGATTTAATTTAGAAGAATTTGGAATCAACACAATAGTAATTAAATCACATCCAATCTGGCTTTTAGAAGGCTATGAAGATGAAACTATTAGAGGCATTATTGATATAGTAATTAGTCTTCCAAAAGAATTTGATTATGTTAAATTTAATCATAGTATTGCTGCTGAGGCAGCTTGTAAAAAAAGTGTTAAAGGTAATACTAGTATTACTATTAGTGAAATGGAAAACATAATAAAGGATTTATTTAAATGTGATAATCCCTATAACTGTCCTCATGGAAGACCTACTATAATAACCTTTACTTTATATGAACTTGAAAAAATGTTTAAAAGGACGGGCAGCTCATGATAATAACAATACTAGGACCAACNGGNACNGGCAAAACAACTTTAAGCTTAGAACTTGCTAAGAAATATAATGCTGAAATAATAAATGCNGACAGTACTCAAATATATAAAGAAATGAATATCGGAACTGCTAAAATAAAAGACTTTGAAAACATAACTCATCATTTAATAAATATAAAAAACTTAAATGAAGATTATACAATTTATCAGTATCAAAAAGAAGGAAGAGAAATAATAGAAAACCTTCTTAAACAAAATAAAAATATAATCATAGTAGGTGGAAGTGGTCTTTATATAAATGCTCTTTTATATGACTACAAATTAAAAGAAGAAGAAAATATAATTATAAACAAAGATATTCAAACAATGCATAAAGAACTTACTAATTTAGGTATAGATATTCATATTAATAATAAACAAAGAATAGAAAGACTATACAAAAGACATATTATAAATAAAGAACCAATTATAAAAGAAAAACCAAAAGCAATTTATGAATCAATAATAATTGGACTATATGAAAATAGAGAAATTCTATATGAAANCATTAATAAANGAACTGATGANATGATTAAAGAAGGATTACTTGAAGAAGTAAAAGAACTTTATAATAAATATCCTGATTCAAAACAATTAAAATCTACAATTGGATATAAAGAACTAATATTATATTTAAATAATACTATCTCTTTAGAAGAAGCAATAGAAAAAATAAAACAAAATAGCAGAAACTATGCTAAAAGACAATTTACTTGGTTTAATAACCAAATGAAAGTAAACTGGTTTAAAACTGATTATAACAACTTTAATAATACAATAAACCAGGTAATTAACTTTATTGAAAAACAAAAGATTAAATGATAGTTGCTTTTTCCTATATTTGTCATTTATATAAAATTCTCTCTTTTATTTAAAGATATTTTATCTTTTCTATAAACTAAATGTAAAATTTGCTTTAAACAAGGGAAAAAAGTAGGTAGTATGTGATATAATTTATTATATAGGTGGTAAGATGGAGTTTATAGAGATTCAAGATTGTACAAAAGTATATAAAAATGGTGTAACTGCTCTTTCTGATGTTAATTTAAGTATTAAGAAGGGTGACTTTGTTTTTGTAATAGGTCATACTGCTAGTGGAAAGAGTACTTTAATAAAATTATTATACCGTGAAGAGAAGCCTACTAAGGGTAAGGTTTTTGTTGGTGGAGTAGATGTTGCTAAGCTGAGAAACAGTAAGGTTTATAAATTAAGAAGAAAAGTTGGAATTGTATTTCAAGATTTTAAACTTCTTCCTAAACTTACAGTATATGAAAATGTAGCATATCCGCTTGCTAGTTATGGAATGAAAACAAGTGAGATAAGACCTCTTGTTCTTGCTGCTCTTGAGCAGGTTGGTTTAAAAGATAAAACAAGGAGTTTTCCAGATCAATTATCTGGTGGAGAGCAGCAAAGAGTTTGCATCGCTAGAGCGATTGTTAATAAGCCTAGATTATTAATTTGTGATGAGCCTACTGGTAATTTAGATCCTGAGACTTCTAAGGAGATTATGGATTTAATTAATCGTATTAATAAAGAACTTGGTACGACTGTTGTTATGGCTACTCATGCTAAGGATATAGTTAACCGTATGAAGAAGAGAGTTATTGTTATGAAAGAAGGATTAATTGAAGGGGATCATTTAAAAGGGGGATATAAAGTTAATGAGAGTGTTTAGAATTATAGGTCGTAGTATTACTAGTAGTTTTAAAAGTATTTTTAGAAATTTTAGTTTAAGTATGGCATCAATTACATGTACTGTTATTACTTTGTTATTAGTTTCGATTGGTATTTTACTTTCATATAACATTAATAATATTACTAAAGATATTGAAAATGAACTTACTATTGTAATACTCATGGATAAGGAAGTAACTGAAGAAGAGATTAAAGAAACAGAAGACATTATTAAAAATATAGATAATATTGATACTGTAGTATTTAATTCAAAAGATGAAATAAAAGATCATTTAGCTAGTCAAAGTGATACTTATTTAAAAATAGTTGAATCATGGGGAGAGGATGAAAATCCACTTCAAGATTCATTTGTAGTTACTGTTGAAAATATTAAAGATATTAATGAAACAGCTACAACACTTAGAAATTTAGATTATGTTGATGTAGTAAGATATGGAGAAACTATGGTTAATAAACTTATTAATACCTTTGATGGTATTAAAAATGGTACTATAGTTTTAGTAGTTGCTTTAATACTTGTAACGACATTTTTAATCGGAAATACCATTAAAATTACTATTCATGCTAGAAAAAATGAAATAGATATTATGAGATTAGTTGGTACAAGTAACACTGTAGTTAAAATGCCATTTATAATTGAAGGATTTTTACTAGGAGCAATTGGTTCTATTCTTCCAATTTTAATAACAATCTTAGGGTATAGTTATTTATATGATCATATGGATTCAGTAGGTATGAGTAATATCTTAAATGTTATAAGACTGGCTCCACCTAATACAATTGTATATCACACTTCTTTAATACTATTTGTATCAGGATCTGTAATTGGTATGTTTGGTAGTGTCAGAGCAGTAAGGAGGTATTTAACAATATAATGAAAAGGATAAAAATATTATTAGTTTTCTTATTAGCATTCTTAGCTATAACACCAGTAGCATCAGCAGCTTCTGCTGATACTCTAGCAGGTCTGAGAAAAGAGTTAAATGCTCTTAAGGCTAAAAAAAGTGATGCAGATAGAAAGACTGCTCAAACAAGAACTGAAATNAATAATGCTAAGGCTGGGGTTTTTAATTCNCAAGAAGAAATAAAAAAGAATCAAAATTTAATTGATGAAGCTAAAATTGAAATTGAAGCTCTTAATATAGAAATAGCTAAAACCGAAGAAAACATTAAGAAATTAATGAGTGCTGAGCAGCTTATCTCAGGAGATAATATTTATCTTGACTATGTTTTCAATGCAGAGAGTTATGCTGATTTAGTATATCGCTATGCAATTATCGAGCAGGTTGCTACTCATAATAAAGAGCAAATCGAATCTTTTGAAGAAAAAATTGATTATAATAAAAAACTGCAGACAGAACTTGCAGAAAAAGAAATAGAGTTAAATAAAAAGATTTTAGAACTTGAAAAAAACATAGCATCTTTAGGTAGTAAATATAGTGAAATAACTGAGATTACTATGGATATTAAAGATGAAATCAGTTCAACTCAAGAGTTAATTAATTATTTAGTAAAAATTGGTTGTAAAGAAAATGAAAATATAACTTCATGTATGACAGTACATGGAGATATAGGATTTTCAAGACCACTAATATCAGGAAGAATTACTAGTCCTTTTGGTTACCGTACTCACCCAGTAACAGGTGCTAGACAAAGCTGGCATGGTGCTGTAGATATTGGTGGAAATCCTGAAGGTACAAATGTTTATTCATCTGCTAATGGAACTGTTGGTAAAATAGTAACCAAATCAAAATGTGGTGGAAATCAAGTTTATGTTCATCATAATATAGCTGGAGTATTATATACAACTGCATATTTCCATTTACTTGATATTAAAGTAACTATTGGACAGAGTGTTACTCGTAATACTGTTGTTGGTACTATTGGTGGTGGAAGAAGAACCCCATGGGATGGTTGTTCTACTGGACCTCATCTTCACTTTGTAATTGCTAAAGGATGGTATGGTACTAGTTGCAGTGGTGATTGTTATTCAAGTTATACAACTTTTGATAGAGTTAAAGCTATTGACCCGGTTAAAGTATTAAATTTACCAAATAGCTGGACTAGAAGATAGACTAAAATGTTTATCTTTTTCTTTTCTTGAATAAAGATTGATAGTTTATTATAATATGTNAAGAAAAGGTGATCAAATGAAAAACATTGTTGTTTTCGGTGGTGGAACTGGAATGAGTCAGCTTCTTAGAGGACTTAAACTATTTCCATTAAATGTTACTGCTGTTGTTTGTGTATCAGATAGTGGTAGTAGTACCGGTATTTTAAGAGAAATATATGATATACCTGCTGTTGGAGATATTTCTAAAGTATTATTAAATGTTAGTAATATGGATGAAGATTTAAAAGATTTATTAAATTATCGAATAAAGAGTTCAAATGGATGCGAATTTAATCATTCAATTAAAAATTTAATATTAACTGCTCTTATTGATTTAAAAGGAAGTTTAAGNGAAGCAGTAATTGAATTTTCTAAAATATTTAATATNGATGGAACTGTTCTTCCTTTAACTGAAGATAATGTTAATTTAATGGCTCTTACNGNTGATGGAGAAACTATAGTAGGAGAAGCAAATATTACTGAAGCTAAGAAAACTATCGCAAGTATTTGGTATGATAAAGAATTTAAAGTAAATGATAAAGTAATAAATGCAATTAAAAAAGCTGATTGTATAATCTTCCCGCCAGGAAGTTTATTTACAAGTATTCTTCCTCATTTAATGGTGCCTGATGTAGTTGATGCTATTAATGAAAGTAAAGCTAAAAAATTATATGTCTGTAATTTAGTTACCCAGCCAGGTGAGACTACTAATTTTACTGTAAGTGATCATTTAAAAATTATTAGTAAAGCACTAAGAGATAAAAATGTTGATACTGTAATTGCTAATAAAGCTAAAATATCTAAAACAATTAGTAATAAATATCAAACCGCCGAACAAAAACTACCTGTAGTTTATGATGAAGATGAAATTATTAAATTAGGTGTAAAACCAATTGCTGATAATTTATATGTAATTGAAAATAATATTATCAGGCATGATTATTTAAAAACAGCATATTTAGTTTATTCTTATTTAATGGGAGATAAATAATGAGTTTTACTACTTTAATAAAAGATGAAATAACTAAAGAAGAAGGATTAGAATCACTTACTGCTCTTCATTCTTATATTAAGTTTAATAGTACCATCACAAAAGATAAATTATCTATCTTCGTAGAAAATGCCTCAGTTGCTAGGTGGCTATATAAAGTAATTAAAAGTAATTATAATATAGATGTTGTTTTAATCTTTAGAGTAATTAAAAGATTTAAAACAAGAAATTTATATATACTTGAGATAAAAGAAAAATTAAATTTAATCAAAGCTGATTCAAAAGATATCTTAAATAATATCAAAGTTGGAAGTAATGAAGAAAAACTAGCCTTCTTAAAAGGAGTATTTTTATCATGCGGAAGTATAAATGATCCTAAAACAAATCAATACCATTTAGAGTTCTTAGTAAAAGAAAAAAAAGATGCTACTTTAATAAATGAAATACTTTTATCTTTTAACTTTAATAGTAAAATATTAAAAAGAGAAAGAGAATATATGGTCTATATAAAAAAGAGTGAAAACATCAGTGACTTTATTAAAGGAGTTGGAGCTACTAATGCACTATTTTACTTTGAAGATATCAGGATTTATAAGGATCATAAAAATATGGTAAACAGGTTAAATAACTTTGAACAAGCAAATATGGAAAAGTCTTTAAAATCAAGTAAAACTATTATGGATAATATAAACTATTTAGAAAAAAATGACCTCTTAGGTTTATTTGAAGAAAGAACTAAAGAAATAATCGAATATAAAAAGAAATATCCAGATACGACATTAAATGAACTAGCTGAAATAATATCACTTGAAACAAATAAAAAAATAACTAAATCGGGAGTAAATCATCACTTTAGAAAAATAAGTGAGCTGATTGAAAAAGATACTAAATAATAGAGTCGATTAAACCATATTTAATAGCATCATCCGCACTTAAATAATAATCTCTTTCCGTATCTTTATTTATTTTATTAATAGTTTGACCACATAAAGAAGCTAAAATCTTATTTAGTTTCTTTTTTATAATTAAAATTCTTTCAGCCTGTATTTTAATATCACTAGCTTGACCTTGAGCACCACCTAAAACTTGATGAATCATAATTTCACTGTTCTTAAGAGAATATCTTTTACCCTTAGTGCCTGCTGCTAGAATAATAGCAGCCATAGATGCGCATAGTCCGGTTGCTACAGTTGAAACATCACTTTTAATATAATTCATGCAATCATATATAGAAAGACCAGCAGTAACCGAACCTCCTGGACTATTTATATATATTGATATATCATCACTTGAAACAGAATCTAAATATAATAATTGACTAATTATTAAATGACTCATGCTATCAGTAATTTCTCCATTAATAAAAATAATTCTATCTTTAAGCAATTTNGAATATATATCATAAATCTTTTCACTACCAAAATTTCTCTCTACTATATTTGGAATTATCATTTTCTCTCCTATATCTATTGTAAAGAAAAGAGAGTAAAAATATACATAATAAAAGTTGACAAAATTTATTTGAAAAAAATATTTTTTCATTTTAATGAAATAAATCGGTTAAATCAAAAGTTGTTTCAGTTAAGTGAAACAACTTTACTTATCATAAATAAGGTGATATAATCTAAAATATATAAAGGAGTTAAAAATGATACAAAGAGAAGAATATTTAAATTGGTTAATTAAACTAAAAGATAAACACATAATAAAAGTGATAACTGGTATTAGAAGATGTGGAAAATCCACCATATTTCGCTTATATCAAGAGTACTTACTTAAAAACAATATATCTGAAAAACAAATTATTGATTTAAATTTTGATGATAACAAAAATAGAGATTTGCTTGAACAAAATAAATTATATGATTATATAATAAGTAAGGCAGTAAGTGATAAAAAGACTTATATATTTTTAGATGAAGTTCAGAATGTTAAAGATTTTGAAAAGTGCGTTAATAGTTTACATTTAAATGAAAATTTTGATATATACTTAACTGGATCAAATTCATATATGCTCTCTGGTGAGTTGGCTACTTTTCTAACAGGCAGGTATATGCAAATTCATATGCTTCCGTTATCTTTCAAAGAATTTAAAAGTACGGCAAGTGAATCAAATGAAGAAATAGTTTACAATAATTACATAAGTGATGGAGGTTTTCCTTATCTTATTAATTTAAATGATTTCGTTTTAAAAAATAATTATTTAGATGGTATTTATAATACAGTTTTAATAAAAGATATTATTACAAGAAAACAAATAAAAGATGTTTTAATATTAGATAGTGTAGTAAGATTTTTATTTGATAATATTGGCTGCTTAGTTTCAACTAAAAAAATAAGTGATACATTAAATTCAAGTGGCAGAAAGAACTCTATAAACACTATTGAAAGTTATGTAAGTGCACTTATAGATAGTTACATAATATATAAAGTAAATCGTTATGATATAAAAGGAAAACAGCATTTGAAAACCTTAGAAAAGTACTATGTCTGTGACCTTGGACTTCGTAATTATTTGCTAGGAAATAAAGAAGGTATGGACTTAGGACATATTTTAGAAAATATAATATTTCTTGAATTAAAAAGAAGAGGACATAAAATATATGTAGGAAAAACTGAAAATTCTGAAATTGATTTTGTAATTGAAGACAATAGAGAAATAAAATATATTCAAGTAGCATTAACTGTAAGAGACAAAAACACTTTAAATAGAGAACTAGCTCCCCTTAACTCTATAGAAGACCATCATCCGAAATATTTAATAACTCTAGATTTTGATACAAATAATCACAGTGGAATAAAACAAATAAATGCTCTTGATTATTTAATGGGTAGAGTAGATATATAAAAGAGGTATTAGTTATGGATGTGCAAAAAAGATTAGAGACAGTGGTTAAAACAATTGATAAATTAGTCTCATTAAAAGAAGTTTATTTATTCGGAAGTTATGCCTATGGCTCTCCAAATGAACATAGTGACTTTGATTTATACATTGTTGTAGACAAAATTAATGGAAGAAAACATGATGTATTAGTCAAGTTATATAGTGCAATACGAGGTATATCTATCTGGTAAACCACTAGATCTTTTGGTAAATACAAAAGAATATTTTGATGAAAGAAAAGATTACAGAGGTACTCTTGAATATAAAATTTTTAGAGAAGGTATTAAGTTATATTAAAAGAATTAAAGATAAGGTAAAGTAAATCTGATATAATAAATGTCTAGAACTGACAGCCTATTGGTGCGTCAGTCTTTTTTTTATTTGTGATAATTTTTTTTAAAAAAAATANAGTGACAAAATATTTATATTTGGTATAATGTAATAGTAGAAAAGGTGTTGGTGAAGTT
>JGI24709J26583_10003981_pt1 | contig 11364 bp, 11 predicted proteins | sample BioPla2DNA1_FD_26583 | JGI IMG/M metagenome (IMG submission 26583) | reverse complement strand
TCTTCGCATATCTGACTCCATACGCGCGCCCATAATATGCCCCCATGTAGTAATATAATGCTGGCAAAAAAATCTGATTATATATAACACAAGAAGGCCTGCTCCAGATATGAATATAATATTGAGCATGTTAGAAGGATGCAAGGTATATACCTCATCCATCAAATACCTTACAAGCCACGGAAAAAGCAGATCTATAACTGATAAAATAAGCGCACAGAACATATCCGTGTAAAACATGCCTTTGTACGGCTTATAGTATGAAACAAACCTCTTAAATTTCTCCATATAACTTCTGCCTCCTTAAATGTCTATATATTTTACTATGTTGAAAACACAAAATCAATTTATATATATGGCAGGGGTATGTAAGGGGTATGGCAGGAAGGCAGTTTCTGACAGCATAGAAGCACCTGAAACAAAAGAACCCCCCTAGTGTTTTTGTCCCCTATGTTGTTAAAACAAGAAGGCTGCTGCATGTAGTATGCAACAGCCCGGAATTAACTGATACATATTTTAGAGTACTATACTTCTGCTTTCCAAAGCCCGTGAAGATTACAGTATTCATATATGCTTACATTGGTTCTTTCTGAATATTCAAAGTTGCAAGGTTGGCCTTCACAGTTAGGAACCTCATTGTATTCATCGGTAAACAATACCTTTTCCTGGTCAAAATCATACATGAACTCGGCCACAGGCTTCATTCCCGGTTGCAGATACTTTATTTCAAGCTTATCGCCTGCCACTAACGCAATCCACTCGATATAATGCTCTGGAACCATAGGATGCTCAACTGATCCAATCTGTACCATTATTTTATTACCGGCTACCTTTACATCGGGTACATGCTTCTCTTTGGATGCATCCACTGTATTTGCAACTAATTGAGTCATATCCTGGCCGCAGCAAGCCAATGGGCCACCGCCTGATTTTATTAAGGCTACTACATTACCACATACTTCACATCTGTAAAAAATATCTTTCATCAACCTCGCCTGCCTTTCTTATTAAATAATTACATACAATATTTTATTTACCTCATCACAGGTTAAATAAACAAAGTATCAATACAATAGTTTTGCTGGTTACAATTCCATCCTTGCATATGCTTTTGCAGCGCTTTTTCGGACTAATTGTATCAGAGCATAGGAAATTATTAAAAGTATTACCAACACAAGTGCAAACAGCATTACAGTATTAAGGTTCAGCCTTGTCAATAAAAAGCCAACCACGCCAAAGATGCTAATCATAACAAATCCCAATATCATTGCTGCAACGGCATTGAAGTTTTGCTTTATTGCCTCCTGAGGATTATTCCATGAAAGCTTTGGACGCATCAAATCAATAAAAAGTCCCATTGCATTTATGGGAATTAATGCAATATTGGAGAGAATAATAACCATAATGGTACTGGTAAAGCTAATTTTAAATGAAAACATGACTACTATCGCTGAAAGGAAACACCCCGCAAATGATATTAAACAACCGGCCAAAAGCTTTCCTAAAACCTGGACATCGGGTTTAACTGGTATATTCTTCAGTATCCACATGTTTTTTCCTTCCCTTGAAAACGTGGTGGAAACGGCAGGATTAACAAGCATAAACAGAGCAATTATACCTGAAACAACCAATATTAGCCATGGCTGACTTTCGCCGCTATCTATAAGACTATATAGAAACTGAAGATCAGGATCATTGCTCATACTTCCCCCAATAAGTGGAAGGGTTAATAGAAAGGGAGCAACAAACACCATAACAAGCGAATTAAGTGCATATATAGGAGTTCTCACAAGAGTTAGAATTTCATTTTTACATATGGTCAATACACTGGATGATTTTTTATATACTAGTTTTGTTTTTCCCGGTTTAGAAACTGTTTCTAATTGGGCGGTAGCTCCTTTCTGGTATATGAAGGAGGCCATAAGGTAAACTATTCCAAAGGCAGCCATCGAAATTAATACCAAATACACCAGGTTTAAAATAGTCTCTGAGCCTGTGCCAGTGAGGACTTTTGTTATCCAGACTGCAGGCGGGAAGGCCCTTCCCATAAACTCAACAAATGTATTACTGCTGTTTAGAATTGCCATCATAAAATCCTGCTGGTTGTCAGGCATTCTGCCCAAGAGATAGTTCTGCCCTGCAAATATAGCAATTATGAAAATAATACTGCCTACTATGGTTATTAAATCACGGTTTTTGGACCTGCTTACTATCTTCATAAGAAGAAGAGATAAAAACGCTGATATCACCAATGGTACCAAAGGAATCATGATAATACACAGAACGGCTAACAAGTAATACATAATACCCGCATTCTGGCCAACTCCGTAAATTATAACCGGTGGCAGCATGAGTAAAAGTGTGATGGGATACTCAGCCAATAAGACCATTAAAAATTTCGAAAGAAATACCTTGCCCTGAGAAATGGGTAGGCTGGCTAAGAATTCTGTGTCCTTTGCAAGGAACAGGGCACTGAGTATATGAAAGATACCAAAGAAAAACACCATCAATCCCGTAACAACTGCCGCCATGGTAATAACAATCTGAGGGGTGTTGAGCGTTGATCCACCCATATATAGTTGATACATCAAATAGCTATAAAGCCAAATAATTTCGCCTACTCCAAGAAGGACTGCCAGACCGATTCCAATAGTTTTCCATACAGCCTTTTTGTCGTTCTTCATATAATAGGCTAACGAAGAAAACCCATATTGAGCTTTTATCTGTAGTTTTAATAGACTGAAAAATTTACGCATCAATATCACTTCCTTCTGTTAAGCTCAAGAATATGTTTTCAAGGGATGAATCCTGCGACTTTCTCAGATCATCCATTGTACCCACTGCAATGATTTTTCCTTTGTTGATGATGCCAATTCTGTCGCATAGCTTTTCAGCCACCTCTAAAACATGGGTGGAGAAAAATACAGTATTCCCTTTTGAACAGTGTTGGTGCATCTCCTCTTTTAGAAGGTGTGAAGATTTAGGGTCAAGTCCGGTTAAGGGCTCATCCATTATCCATAGAGGGGGCTGGTGTAAAAGAACACCTATCACAATTATTTTTTGCTTCATACCGTGGGAATAGCTTTTGATTGGCTGGCCTGCAGCCTCTTTCATGGAAAACATATCAAGGTATTTATCAATACGCTCTTTTCTGACATCCGCTGGAACATCATATACATCAGCCATGAAATTTAAATATTCAATTCCCTTTAATCTTTCATATACATCATGGGAATCAGGAACAAACCCCATATTTTTCTTTGCGTTAATAGCATCCTTTTCTATGTTAAAACCGTTGATTGTTATTTCTCCTTCATCTATGGGGAGAATACCGGTAATCATCTTTATGGTAGTTGTTTTCCCCGCTCCATTTGGACCCAAAAATCCAAAAATCTCTCCTCGTTTTACCTGCAATGAAATATTATCAACTGCCTTAACCTTACCCTTTGAATAAGTTTTGGAAATATTCTTTATATTAAGCATAAAATCAACCCTCTCCATAGAATAGATATGTAGGTTTATTATACATAAATTCCCCAATAGAATAAAGGCAATACCCCGATTTCTACAGATCTTTATTTACTAATCCACTATACTACTATACAATTGTTACTAACATATCAAATATTAAGGGGGTTCTCATGAAAAAGTTTAAACGAATCGCATGCATTCTTGCATTAATTATGATGATTTTTGCACTTACCGGTTGCCTTTCAATTGAAATGAATGTTAAGAAAAATGGTGGACTAGAGATGTGCTACATTATTGACACAGAAGCAACTGGAAATCTGCTGCCAGTTGAGGACATTAAAGAAGCAATAACAGCATCTGTTGATGACATAAATGATACTGCTGGAAAACCGTAGCATCATTAAAGAGTGTGAAAGAAAATAAAGGCAAGCAAACCATCACAGCTATAATTGATATAAAGGATATTAATGATATGGGTGATGATTTCTTCTTCGGCACAGTAAAGGAGTATCAAAAGGAGTACAATAGCAGAGGACTGGATAAACTGTTTGATAAAAAGGATAATAGAATAGATCAAGAAAAGGTTCCTAAAAACTTGCACATGGTTTACTTTCCTCTGATGGGTGCAACCGAATATAATTTAGTTAATGTAACTGTGAGTGTACCCGGCACTATAGAATACATAACCTCTTCTGGTGAAATTACCGGCAAGAGTACCGCAACCTTTAGTGAACAAAACCTTATAGTTGTTTTTAAAAGAGGCGGAAGTTTTACTTTCCTCCTTCTTTTAGTTTTAATTATCATTGTTATTGCATTCTTCATATGGAAGGCAAAGAATTCTTCCTCTTCTCCCAAATATGAACCTATCTCGGCTAAAGGGGTTGAAGCACCAAACGTTGAAGAGGTACACGCTGGAACATCAGATTCAGAAAAGCCACTGGTTTCCGAGGAGTCCTCAGAATCACAGTCAGAGTTAGAAGAACCATCGGTTCCTGAAGAGTCCCCTGAACCGCAGCCAGATTCAGAAAAGCCATCGGTTCTCGAGGAGTCATCTGAATCGCAACCAGAGTCAGATGAACCTGCTGAATAAAATTATTTCTAATAGATGAGGGTACTGTCTCAAAATCAGATTATATTTTGAGGCAGCCCTCTTTTTCTATAATATCAGTCTATATATTCTTGTTTTGTATGACGCACTGCCATCAGCCTTGGTTAATATGCTGTCTTCATGATATTCAAATCCATTTTGTTCCAATGTTCTTATTGATTTGGTATTCTCAACTGCCACCTCTGCAAATAGTGCGTTAACTGAGTTTTTTCTTGCCAAAACAATAAAAGCATTAAGCACCTCTGAAACATATCCATGACCCCAATACTCAGGTCTGAGGCAATATCCAAGTTCCCACTCATTTTCTGAATCATCAGGAACGATACCACAACTCCCGATGATTTTGCCATTACCCTTATGAATAATTACCAATGCTAGATTAGGTCCGGAATAATTATCGGGAATAACATCTCTTACTTCATCTACATTATTATATAAAGGCTCCCATAAATACTTATTAACTATTGGATTGCCCCAGATTTCAAAAATATCCTGTGCATCCTCTTTGGTTATGATTCTTAAACATAGTCTTTCAGTTTCAATCATTGTATAACCTCTCAGCAATTTTATGGATCCTTTATGGCTTGTAGGCATGGTGAAAAGTTATCAAACCTCTATTTCACAATGATAACATAGGATAAAGGGGTTTTAAATACAATTAAAACCCTTCATCATACCCTAAGAAATTATTTGTAATTACGCATCCTTTACTTGTGATTTTTTAACTTCGTAGCCTAGTGCAGTAATTGCATTTTCTACATTATCCGCAGATGTTTTCCCCTCATCGAACAAAAATTTAGCCTTACTTGAGTTAAACATCACCTTTACACTTTCTTTATCAACACCATCTACTGATTTAATGGCGTTTTCAATTTTCTGCATACAGGACGGACAGGCCAATGTCCCTAATTGAATAGTTGCTTTTTTCATTTTCATCTCTCCTTTCTACAAGGCAGGGGGCGGTTCTTTGTCTTATTCACAGAGCTTGTGCCCTCTGTCCAATTTTAACTTGAATGCCCGCGCTGCCTATAATTTATCAATCTCATACCATTTAAAATAACTGCTAAAATACTGCCCTCATGTACAAGCATACCAATGGACATATTCATCCAGTCGCTAAAGAAAACACTGGCTAACAGAATCAACACTACACCTACTGCTATTACAATATTCTGCACCATATTCCGGGCTATAGCTTTAGTCAGACCCAATGCATGGGGTAGGCGGCTGAAATCCGANTTCATGAGGACAACATCTGAGGTTTCTATTGCTACATCGGTGCCGCTACCCATTGCTATACCAATATTGGCAAGGGCCAGAGAAGGACTGTCATTTACCCCGTCTCCCACAAANGCAACAATTTGGCCTTTATCCTGCAGCTCCTTGATATAAGCAGACTTATCCTCTGGCAGCATATGCCCGTGTGCTTCTGTAAGCCCCAGCTCCTTAGCTACTAAATCGACGGTTCCCTGGTTATCCCCTGAAAGTACAATCAGCTTTTTAACACCTAATTTTTTCAGCTTTTGNAGATCCCTCTTTACACCTGGGCGTATCTTATCTCGAATGCCCATAAGGGCTTTTAATTCCCCATCTATTGCTGTTAACACTATGGAATTACCCTTTTCCTCAAACTGAGCTATATCAGCACGGGCTTGTTCATTTAGCGGCACTTTTTCCTGCTCCATAAGCTTAACATTTCCAATGGCAACTTTATGACCATCCACCAGGGCTATAATTCCACCGCCCTTTACAACATCTGTATTCTCAACTGAATAAAGCTTAGTATCTCCAATATATTCAACAATTGCTTTAGCCAATGGATGATCTGATTCATTTTCAACGCTGGCCAGATAGCTTGATACCTCGTCACTATTATCTGCATAGAATCTAGTTTCAGCTACCTGAGGATTACCTATAGTTAATGTGCCAGTTTTGTCAAACACTAATGCATCAACCCTGCTAAAGTCCTGAATAACCTCGCTTCCCTTTAAAAGGACACCATGGCGTGCTCCATTACCAATGCCAGCCACGTTTGAAACAGGTACACCTATTACCAGAGCACCAGGACATCCAAGAACCAGGATGGTGATAGCGAGCTCAATATTTCTAGAAACAACCCATACAATTATGGCAAGAAGCAACACAGCCGGAGTATAGTATTTTGAGAACTTGTCAATAAACCGTTCTGCTTCTGATTTTGAATCCTGCGCCTCCTCAACTAATTCTATAATTCTTCCGAAGGTAGTATCTTCCCCTACCCGGTCAGCCTTAATCTGGAGTGTTCCGTTTTCCAAAATGGTGCCTGCATATACTCCTAAACCCTCTTTTTTNCTTACAGGGACAGACTCTCCGGTAATGCTTGCCTCATTAATATAACCCTCCCCGGTCAGAACAGTACCATCAACTGGGACCTTTGCACCTGTCTTAACAAGAAGAACATCTCCAACATCCACCTCATCTACATCAACTTCCACAAACTCTCCATTCTCTATTTGCTTAATCGCAGTTTCCGGAGCCATCTCAGTAAGCTCTTTTATTGCTGAACGTGTTTTATTTAATGTTCGCTGTTCCAGATAAGCGCCGAACAAGAATAAGAAGGTTACTATAGCAGATTCCTCAAAGTTTTTGAGAAAAAACGCTCCTGCCACCGCTATGGNGACTAACACATCAATACTTACTACTTTAACCCTTAAAGCCTGATACGCCTGTATTACAATTGGAGCAACACCCAAAACAGAAGCAATAATCAAAGCTATATTAAATATAAATACATTGCTAAAACCTAATTTGCTAACAAATGCAATTGCAATTAATATTGCACTGATGAGCGTAATATAGTTTCTTTTTCTAAGAATATATCTCTGCACAATCTCACCTTCCTTCTTAATAATGATGTCTATTATTTTTGAACTTCTTGAAAGCCTTGCTATACATTATTTGTACTAATTCTTTACTGGAGCCTTCAGCGATTCAGCCATCCTATGCCTGATAGGCCTTATCTAATTCAGAAAGTATGTTGTAAACTGCTTCATAGCTCTCACATACATCTGAAGGGACTGTATAGTTGTCTGTTACATCACGAAGCTTCGCAAACTCTTCCTTTAGTTCAGGGTTTTCAGTACCGGCTGTTTTTATTTTCTTATTTATTGCATCGAATAGTTTATGAACCTCATGGAATTCAGGATGACTGTCTCCGTGCACCCTGTCTACTATNGGAACATATTGCTCCAAGGTTTTCAAATTGCCTATAATTATTTCATCAAATGCTGAGTTTTTTGACATATTATTCTCCTCCTTCTGCCTTATTTTCTTCATTATCTTGAGTCTATTTTAACAAGGATATTATCTTATTAATATGATTCAAATCAAAAACTAGTAATTTCTAGTTATCCTTTTCAAACTGGATATAGCAAAGCAATAAATAATGTCTAACAAAAAACAGATAGTAGAATCTTTTTTACCCTACTATCTGCTTATATTAACCCTTTCTTGCTAATTGAGTATAACTTTCTTAACTGTGATGCTTCCTGTTTTTACTTTATTAGTGGAAATGTATGCAACTCTATCATTGTCCAGCATATCTCGCTTTTTTGTTAAGTGCAAAGCATTCAGTTTCTTATGTCTCTATAAAAGTACTTGCTCTTTATATAGCAAGTACTTTTATTGAGTTTATGTATATTTAAATCATAATTGTTCTAATGCTTGGGCAGTAGAATCTAGCCAGGTCCCTTCAAAAAGCTCTATCATTCCCTTATCACATGCAGCCGAGATTTTAGGGTCAATAGGTAGCCTTGCAAGAACCTTCAAATTATGGTTTTCTGCTATCTCTTCAATATGACTGTCACCGAAGATCTGATACTCCTTGTCATTATCAGGGCATTTGAAATATGACATATTCTCCACAAGACCAATGATTGGAATATCCATCATTTCAGCCATTTTAACAGCTTTTGAAACAATCATTGAAACAAGTTCCTGTGGCGAAGTAACCACAATTATTCCATCCACCTTAATGGATTGGAAGACTGTAAGTGGTACATCTCCCGTTCCAGGGGGCATATCAATAAACATATAATCAATATCATTCCAAATGACATCGGTCCAGAATTGCTTTACTGTGCCTGCAATTATTGGGCCTCTCCACACCACAGGGTCTGTGTCCTTTTCCAACAGAAGATTAATGGACATTATATCAATACCGGTTTTGGTCTTTACAGGGAATAGCCCCAACTCATTAGCCGTTGCCTTTTCTTTTAATCCAAAGGCTTTAGGTATTGATGGTCCGGTGATATCAGCATCAAGAATAGCGGTACGGTAGTTTAATCTGTTCATGGCAACTGCCAGCATGGATGTCACAAGGGACTTTCCAACTCCACCTTTTCCACTTACAATACCAATCACCTTTTTAATGCTGCTCATTTCATGAGGCTTTTCAGAAAAATCAGTCTTTTGTTCCTTTCTGTCTGCACAATTGGCCTGGCAGCTTTCACAACTTTGATTACATTGTTCACTCATTTAGTCATGCTTCCCTTCTATTAAATTCTCACTATGCTTTCCTGATTATTATAGCGCAATCATTCCTCAATTGTGTATTGATATACATAATCGTCCATGTAATAACCGCTTCCGATGTCGTTCTTCTCTTCTCTGATCTTTATAAAGCCCAGCTTCTCATATACATTTACCGCACTATTGTACTTATTTACATTCAATACAATAGAAGAAAAACCGGCCTCCTTTGTTTTCTTTATAACGAAATTCAGCATGTCTTTTGAAATTCCTTTTTTCCTCTGATCCTTTCGTAAATAAAACTTGCTGAGATAAATATAATNCCTACACAGATAGAAAGCTAAAAATCCTACCCTATTATTGGCGTCATCACAGACAAAGTAGTATTGATAACCATTTTCCAATTGTCCTATTATAGCTGGGGGCGATTGGAATTTGTTAATCATATAATCATTTTGCTCTGCCCCCAAAATTGGATCATAATGCTCCCTGACTATTGATGATGCTAAATCCGACATTTCCTTTATCCCGGTCTTGTCTTCAGGATTGAGCTTTACATAGTTCATTTATAGCCTCCTAAACTATCTCCACTAAATAAATGCCTTATGGTAGGTTTTCTTTCCCTTACGGATTTTTACCCCATCTGCTAGCTGAGCTTTTGTAATTGAAAAATCAAAAGACTCAACCTTTGCATCCTCAACAAAAAGGCCTCCCTGCTTAATAAGGCGTCTGGCCTCACTCTTGGAGGGCACTATACCGCATTCTACAATGAGATCCATAATATTAATTGCATCATCGGTTAATAAACTGGANTCAATCTGGGTAGAGGGCATATTAGCATCATCTGTTCCACCCTTGAACAGTGCATAGGCGGCCTGCTTAGCCTTTTGAGCCTCCTCCTGGCCATGAACCAGTGTAGTAAGCTCAACGGCCAATATCTCCTTAGCTTCATTAAGCTGGCTTCCCTCCCACTTTTCCATTTCGTTAATCTGCTCTAAANGCAAGAAAGTAAGCATGCGCAAGCAATTGAGAACATCAGCATCATCTACATTTCTCCAGTACTGATAGAACTCAAAGGGAGATGTTTTGTCCGGATCAAGCCAAACCGCACCGCTTGCTGTTTTGCCCATCTTATTTCCCTCAGAATTCAATAGTAATGTGATTGTCATAGCATATGAATTCTCACCTAGCTTACGGCGGATAAGCTCACGGCCTGCTAGCATATTAGACCACTGGTCATCTCCACCGAACTGCATATTACAGCCATGATTCTTAAACAAGTAGTAGAAGTCATAGGCCTGCATTATCATGTAGTTTAATTCAAGGAAGGAAAGGCCCTTCTCCATTCTCTGCTTATAGCATTCTGCACGAAGCATATTATTAACTGAGAAATGAGCTCCAACCTCTCGCAATACCTCAATATAATTTAAATCCAGCAGCCAATCTGCATTGTTAACCATAATGGCCTTATTCTCACCAAACTCTATGAACTTTTCCATCTGCTTTTTAAAGCATTCACTGTTATGCTGGATTATTTCAGGTGTCATCATGGAACGCATATCTGTCCTTCCAGACGGATCACCTATATATCCGGTACCACCACCGATAAGAACTACAGGCTTATTTCCAGCCATCTGTAAACGCTTCATAAGGCATAATGCCATAAAGTGTCCCACATGCAGAGAATCAGCAGTTGGATCAAAGCCAATATAAAAGGTAGCCTCTCCTTTGTTCACAAGCTCTTTAATTTCTTCCTCATCAGTAACCTGAGCTATTAACCCACGTGCCACCAGTTCATCATAAATTGTCATTTTAATTTCCTCCTGTCACTTTATTAACCTGAACTAAATGTCTGTTATTCATCTAAAAAGCCCTCTGCTCCAAAGGAACAGAGGGCAATAAATTGCGGTACCACCTCTAAATCAGAAATTCTTCACAGAATTTCCCTCACTAAGTGCAAACACACTCTTTCGCTATATTGGGCGAACCCATTAGGCCCTACTATTATTTCAGGCTACGGCTCAAGGATGTATTCGAATCAGCCTGTCAGTAACCTCGCACCAACCGGTTACTCTCTTAATAACATGTTTCTGACCTACTTCTTCCCATCATTGCTTTTGCAATATTTAGTTAGTTAGATTTTAATAGAGTTTTTGATAAATGTAAAGGGTCAATTAGAAAGAATCGTGGAAGCGCCTGGAATTCTCCTTAATTATTTGTTATTATAAATTCTGGATAGTATTATAATTCCAGTAATTCCAAATGATATTTCTCTT
>JGI24709J26583_10003979_pt1 | contig 11367 bp, 13 predicted proteins | sample BioPla2DNA1_FD_26583 | JGI IMG/M metagenome (IMG submission 26583) | reverse complement strand
ACGAAGATATACTAGGTGATGAAGAATCAGACGAAGATATACTAGGTGATGAAGAATCAGACGAAGATATACTAGGTGATGAAGAATCAGACGAAGATATATTAGACGATGACGATATATTCGACGATGAGGAAGATGACGACATCTTGGATGATGATATCTTTGACGACGATGATGACGAAATCTTGGGCGATGATGACGACTATATAACAAAGCCAAGGGAAAATACTAATGTTAAGGATACCTTAGTAGACTTTGGTGGGGCTAGAAAGCAACTATTTAAAGATGATAAAACACAGAATACATTTAACAAACTAATGGATTTAACTAGCCGAGCTGAAAAAGGATTGAAAAACATGGGAAATAATAAAAAAGCATAAATAATAAGCGGGTATAGGAGAGTGTGAGTACATGAAGAAGATGGTAAATGGGAGTGTTGTAGATGTTAACGTAGATATATTTGAGGCTGGCTTTGAGGGACTAGCATTGCAAACATCTACTGCTAGTAATATTAGTGATACAATTAATAGCGAGTCAAAGACCATTAAGGATTGTATAGAGAGTTATCATAAAATATACAAGAGCTTACCTTTTCCTTTGTACTGCATAGAAAATAATATAAAATATGCAACTACTGCTATGTTCATACAAGATGATATAAGAATAGCAAACCCTATGTGGGTAGACAAAGCTTTATTCATAAAGATAGAGGACACCAAAGCACTTAAGATAGCCGGGTCTACTTGGGCAATAGTGAGTATAGATAGAACGCGTGAAGATAATACAAACATAGAGTATCACAAGGAAGAGACAGGTTACAAAGAGTTTAAGTGGGTGTTAAGCAGGGTAATGAATAATGAGGACTTGTCATGTTTCTATAATGTATTCATGCCAAAGTTTGTAGAAGCTTGTAAAAATGAGCCAATGGTACTCAAATGGGAATTGGGGAGAATATTAGATTTTGGGTATGTACCTAAAAGAGTAGAGTTAAAAGAAAATAAAATAATAGATACAATAAACGATTGTGAGTACAACATAGATATATACTGTAGTGGTAAGAGAAAAACAACTGAAAACATCTTAGAGATAACAATAGGAGGGCAAAACTCTGGTATAAGTCAGAGGAGCAAGTACATAAAGGTATATGACTTCGATGTTTACTCTAAAACAAACAAAACATCTGAGGATACTGGTGATAAAGTCATAGCGAAGATGGAAAGAAGCTCTATGGATTGTATGGCATCTTTATTTGAAAGGATAATAGAAAAAGGGAGCTTAGGGGATAACATCGAGGATGTAACATACAGCGGACTATATGATGGAAGTTACATGGTATTTCAAATATATGGAACATTATATTACTGTAGAGCTGATAAATATAACAAAGCTATTGAGATTGCGAACAATGTAAGTATCTACGCCTACGAGAAAAGAATAGTTTACATGCTTAAGAGCTCAAAGTGCGAGTCTGGGGTGTACAAGGATACAGTTTATTCATATGACTTAGATACTAAAAAACTAAGGCTATGTAAAATATACTATAGGCATTAAAATATGAGGGAGAGTATCGGATGAATTTTGATGGTTACTTAAAAACTATAAAAACAATATCATATCATAACAATCTAGGTATAGATATAATAAAGCAATTATGTGACAAAGATATACTTATATGTGGAACAGTTCTATTTTGGGAGGGGCAGGGTAGGACAGTAAGTGGAGATATAGACAGTATAAATATACCAGTGTATAAGTATAGGTATACGAATATACATACTGGGGAGCCTGTAAAGTATTCTGATATGACACCAAGAGAACTAAAACAAGCAGTAAAAATAGGTTTAGTAGACAAGCAAGAATATGTAAGTAGTTATAAAGAGCTTAAGATAATAAGATTAGAGAATACAGTGGGTAAAAAGTTTGAGTCTAAGGAGTTTGATATAAATTACGTAAAATTAATGCAAGAAATAGGAACTTACGACTTAAACAGATTAATAAGCATACTTATAGAGGAAACAGATACGCCTAGAGAAATAAAAATAGACATTGAAGATGCTCTAGGGTGGTTAATGGGGCAATCTAGTATCACTGATGTAAGGCTAGATAATGTAGATATTATAGTAGAGCAACTAATTAAAGTAATTGACTTTATAGATACAAAGGTAGAGAGAAGAAAGTTAATAGACTTAAAGAGAGAAAAACTAGACGAGCTGGCAGATAACATAATATGCACAATTGAGGCAATGAACATAAGAAAAATAATAGGTGGTGCAGATGTATGATGGTAGAGGTCGAGAATTATATTAGAGAGCAAAATAAAATACTGGAGAATATCAGTGAGTTCAAGACTATTATAATCAAGTGTAGCTTTAAAGAGGATAAAATAGCTTTAAAGTGCTGCTTCACAGATATGTATGACTATACTGATAAGATAATATATGCACTAAAGAATGAAGATACAGATAAAACTATAGAGGCTATCAGTGAGTGGATTAATCATATAGTAGAGGGTGTAAGAATAGTTAGAGAGCTTAATAGAATGATTAAGAAACATCAAAAAGAGTATGATTCTACTATAAGAGTAATCTATAAATTCGGTTATTCTAATGATGATACAGTTAGGGTAATAGATTGGGATTATACTAAAGTCATTNTTAAGCTTAATAAAACTTCAATATGCAACCTAATAAATTACTGTAACAATCTTATAGATATACTTAATATAGATGATTATATATGTAGCGTTGTAAAATTCATAAATAACTTTAATAGTATGAAGATGCANAGTGTGATAGGTGCAAACCTAGATGGGAGTACAGTAGATATNTTAACTTGTAACATGATAACAAGAGAAGATGTCATAAACATGATAACAAACAACCCCAGTACAAAAGGGGTACAAAAGATTAAAAGTGTATTTAGTATACATGAGCTAGGGATACTTGCAATCTTCATGTGGAACATAGACTTCAAATATGGAATAGTGGACATAAGCTTAATGGACGACAAGATGTTAAACGCAATAGATGATACATATATACGAGATAAGGATATTTGCGATGCTATACTTAGATTATATGAAATCAAGGCTAAAGAAATATACAGTTTATTTAAAGTTAATGACATATAGTAGGTAGAGGAGGTAAGGTAAAATGGATGGTAGCAATGATCCTTTTGGATTAGACGATTTTAATTTTAGTGGTGATCTAGATGTTTCTGATGGTGGCAATTATGATTTTGATGGTGGCGATTTTAGCTTTGGAGGTAACGATAATAATGATAAAATTGACATAGATAGCTTTGATGGAGACTTAGGTGATATAGATAATGGCTATGATAACATGCCTAATGATAGTGGAGATAAGAATAAGATAATTAAAACAGCTATTTTCGCTATAGGAGCTGGGCTATTAATTGTAATAATAGCATTTAGTGTTAACAGGGTGGGACGTAATAAAAGCAATAAGAGCTCTAATGCTACGACTAAAAAACAAGTAGAGAAAAGTGTAAGTGATATGAATACTGTGAGTCAAAGAAAGAATGACTGGGTGCAGTTCGGGGCAGACGATATGATAGAGTTTGAAACTACTCTAACAAGTTCCTTTACAATCACAGAAATAAAACACTATGCTCTTGTGACCAATAGTTCAAACGATAAGCAATTAAAGAGCGTTCTTAAAGGCAATATAAGCGGGTTAGTTGGTACATATGAAATAGAGATTCCATTTGAGAAGGCTCAGAAATTGGGTGTAGGTACAGTATTTGAAGTTTCCTACAAAATGAAAAAACTCAATGGCTATAGTGTAATTAGTAGTATAGAATATTAGATTTTGTTGTTTTGGTAATTGACTTAAAAATATTTGAAAAACTTTAAAAAAAAGTATTGACTTATAGATTATGATAGGTTATAATATAAGAGTAGTAAGGAAATAAAAAGTAATTTTAGAATTTGATGGAAAAATTATATAAATAGGTAGACAATTTAGAAAGCATAAACTTTTTTAAAATAGTTTTAAAAAGTGCTTGACGGATTATAAAATGAGCGTTATAATGTAATTAAGTTAAAGAGATTGAAAAGCCAAGGGCTTTTACAATAAATAATATTATTTATAGGAGGATTTAGTATGGCAAATGAATTAGATCAATTCGAAGCATTAGACACTACTGTTCCAGCTCCTACAGTGGAGACAAGTAAAAAGGAAGAGAAGAAGCAGCTTATTCAGGCTTACAAAACAGCTATGAAGGAAACTCTTGACGAGAATCCTGATTATCTTGAGAGACGTAGATCACTCACCGATTCAGTTAAAGTAGTTAATACTTTAGGTTTTGGTGACTCTGGTAACATTATTGTTGCTGAAAGTTCTACTAAGGGCGAAAGAAAGTTACAGACAGTAGCTCGTATCGTTGGTTATAAGATTCAGAACATTGGTAAGGTAGCTATCCCTTACACTACTGAAGAGTTCACAAAGAACGCTGAAGGTAAGTGGGTAGGCGAGAAAGTTAAAAAGACTCTCGAGCCTGGGGCAACTACAGTACTTACAAGAAAGTACTCAACAGTACTTTTCGCTAACCCTGAGTTTAACTTGAAGGTTGAGAACGGTAAGTTCATCCCTCCTAGACAGAAGNAAACTTCTGACATCGAGGCTCTATTACCTGGTTACTACTTCAGCTTCAATGATAAGANCATCAAGGTTAACGATGACTCTGTTAAATTACAGATCGGTGANAAGAGAAAGACTCCTGCTGGTACTGAAAAATGGTTCGTAAAACCTGAGTATGAGGCANTCTTCGGATACCTTAACAACTCTGGTGNAGGCAAAGGCAGAAAGAAAAAATCTGGTCCTAGCTTNGACCCTCAAGACTACGCAGCTAACTTCTTACAGAAGCTTATCAACGACGCAGGTCTGTAAGATAGGTAAGAAACCTAAATATAAGACTTCCCATAAATATGGTACCCGATGCTACGAATGTAGTATCGGGTATTGTTATATACATTGATATTCAGCGTTAAAATAGTAGGAGATATAAATAATACAGGAGGGGGAAACTATGGAAAGGTTTATGAGCGTGCTAGGTAGTATAGATAGTAAAACTTGGACTATAGCAGGTGTGGTAGCAGTAGTATTAGCTTTAATAGCCATATTAAAGAAAGCTATTAAACTAGGTATAATTATAGTGATTATTGCTGTAGTCTTAATGTACGGTGGTAATTTTATAGAGGGATTCAAGGAAAAGGTAGGCATAGACATTGTAGATAATGTTCTGTACATAGATAATGAAGTGATGGGTGAGCATAATATAGAATTAGCAGCTATAGAAAATGTTATTATCAAGACTGGAAATAAAGCTAATACAGCAATATTAGATATAACAGTTAAAGGCAAGGTACAAACAATTGAAATTGATAACAAGGTCTTGTGGATATTAAAGGGAGTACTTGATAAAAGCAATATAGACACTGTAGATTTAAGATAGAAATAATTTATGGGAGGCAACTAAGAGATATGGTAGAGTTATCATTTGATAGAAAATATAGGCCTAGGTCTATTAAAGATTACATGGGATATGATATTAGAAAGGTAATAATGGCAAGGTTTAAGGAAGCTAAAAACATGCCTAATACCATATTGATGCATGGTACAAGGGGTTGTGGTAAAACATCTTTAGCAAGACTACTGGCAAAAGAGTATCACTGTTTAGAAAAGGATGACGGATATGCCTGTGGACATTGTGAAATGTGTAAAATGCTAGATGAAACACTGATAATGTCAGAAGCTGGCGTACCCGCTATGGGTGTAACAGAGTTGGATATAGCATCTGACAGTGGTAAAGCGGCTATTGATGCGGCTTTAGATGAAGCATTAATAGAGCCTATGTATCCATTAAAGTATAAAATAATAATCATGGACGAGGTTCACATGGCAAGTAAGCAGGCTCAGAATAGAATGTTAAAGATTTTTGAGGAGCCACCAAAGTACTTAGTATTCATTCTATGTACTACTGATCCAGATATGTTAATACCAACGTTGAGAGACAGGTGTAGACTTAAGGTACATGTTAAGAAGGCAAATGCTGAAGAGTTACATGACAGGTTGTTATATGTATGTAAGCAAGAGGGAATTAAAACTTCTAACGAGGCTTTAAAGGTACTAGCACAATCAGCAAATTTCAATCCAAGAGACAGCTTAATCAAACTAGAGGAGATATCAAAGAACTACGGCTATGAAGTTACTTTAGAAACTGTTATGAAAGCTACAGGATCAGTTGCATCTGAAGTATACATGGAATTTTATAGGGCTGCTAATAAGGGGTTAGAGGAGATACTAACTTTCACATACTCCTTAAAAGAAAGGGATATAGAGCCTAGGGAGTTTATAAAGGGATTAACTAATTTCACCTTAGATTGCATAAACATAAAGTATGGTATCGGGTTAGAGATGAAAACAGCAGATTATATAAAGCAAGTTAAAGAGTTCTTTAATATATACAACGCAGAGGATTTAGATACACTTCTACAAATTGTTGAGTATGCAAACCAAATGGTAAGTAGCAACGAAACAATGGGTGAGTTAGTAATTAATACAACGGCTATGAGGGTAGGTAAAATCAAGTTATTATCTGTAGGACTACATAATGAAGCTGCTAAGGCTATAGAGGAGAACAAGGNAGGTAATAGAAAAAGCATAGAGAAATTAAAAGAGGAAGAGAANCAAAATNTAGTANTGCCTACTGAAATAGATAGCAGTCTGATGGTAGCAACCTTTGGAGCTAGTGTAAAAGAGGTTAAAGCAGGTATAAAACTAGATGTTACAGAAGAGGATGAGGCAGATGGAGATAATCAAATGATGAGTGACGAAGATCTATTCTCGATATTCAGCTAATATTAAAATGCATACAGATAGTAAAAACATAGACTTAAGTAGTAATACCAGTTCTATGAGACAAAGAGAAAAACAGTTTATTTTTAATACATTTATAGAGCTTGTTAATTATAAAGGATAGGCTTAGAAACTTAATATTGATAACCTTATTAAAACCAGGATAATCTTCCTATTACAAAATAGATTATCCTGGTTTTAATCGTTGACTAGAATATGTTACATAATTTAAAGAATGTAAATATGATTTACGTTATTTTACAACATTAATTATAGGAGGGAAGGCATGAGGAAGATTATAAAAGCACTTATAATAAGCGGTTTAATAAGCGTATTGACTACTGGTGTAGCCTTTGCGTCAGATGCAATACCATCACTAGATGAAGTGGTAACTAATGCAGAAAGCAGTGAAAGCAGTGAAACTACTGCAACTACTGGTGTGAACGTGCAAGAAAATAAGGAGTCAATAATATCAGCACTTGAGAATGCATCAGATCTTTCAGAAACTAATGAGCAAGCAGTTAAAGTAGGGACAGTTATGGAGAGAGTAGCTGCCTTTATTATCCAGGTACTAGCTTATGGATTAACAATAGGACTAGTATTAAGAGTAGTATTAGACCTTATATACATAGGAGTGCCATTTTTAAGAAGTACGCTTGCAAATGGTTATATGGGAAATCCTAATGCGGCAGGTGGGCCACAGCAACAGCAAGGCATGGGTGGACTCGGTGGAATGGGCATAGGCGGTTATGGTGCAGGTGGCTACGGTGGTGGATATGGAAGTAGGTATGGTGGCATGGGAATGGGAGGCATAGGAGGTTTGGGCATGCAAAACCAAATAGGAATGCAGACTGCTATGAACAACCAACCTAAACAAGGAAGAATACAATTTGTATCCACAGCTGCCTTAAATGCAGTAGCCACTGAAAATATGGTAGGGCCGGACGGAGAGGCTAATTCTGCGTTCAAGACATATGTTAAAGACATGGTAGTGATACTAGTGGTAACACCTGTTTTAATAACATTAGCAGTTACAGGTGTACTGCATCAGTTAGGGTTCATGCTTGGAGATGTTATAGCAAACGGAATACGTAGTATACGAGGTGGATTCTAATGAGCGAGATATTAAGAGTGCTCAAAAATAAGAATAGACTAGAAAAAGAAAATTCGCGTAGACGTCGTAAAGAGATAAGAGACATGAGAGATTTAGCTATGTATAGAAACAGATTAGCTGAGGATATAAAAATGATTGAGTTACTACTTGAGGATGATGATGTAGAATCAGTAGTGGTTAAGTTGGGAACAGAGAGGTTACTATCGATGTTTCAGAGATTCATGTATCTTGAGGAGTTCTCAGAGTATGTAGTACAGCAGGTAGATAAAGACAAATATAACATCAGTAGAAAGGTTATTAACATTTAATAGGTGGGGTGAATCATGACAGTAAATGAGAGGTTAGAGGATATAAGTAGAATATCGGGATTTTCTGTTGAAATCATAAGAAAAATACAACAGGCAGAGTTAGAAAGTATACTTAACTCCTTGAAAAAAGGGGAGAGGGCTACACTTATTGGAAGGTGTACTATAGAACCGTGCATTAGAAGTAAAATACAGCCTGGTGGGGGTATTGTAGATTACATTAAAGCTAAGGCTAGTGTGTCACATGTAATTAGCGATGCTCTTGGAGATTTAACAGAGTTTGAAACAAGCGATAGCGAGAGTTCTAAGTTATCGAATCAGCCAGGTGTTGCGGCAGTACAAATACCAAGTCTGGTATAGGCGGTGAATTAATTGACGGCACAAACACATAGGCAGTTTGCAGTAGGTTGGGCTTACATAGGCGGAATGTTTATTTATAGTACTAATATATCGCAGGTTAATTACTATCTAATGTTAATGATAGTACTAGCCTTTGGTAAGATAGGTGCACTATTTCCTGATTGGGATCATACATGGAGAAATGTTAAGGACAAAAGTAATATTAAATGGATAGTAAATAAACTTATACATTTAACAGGTGGTAAGCATAGGTCATGGCAGACACATAGTTGGGATATATGTATCTTAGCTACATTTGGTTTCTACTTTTTAAATATAATGTGTTATAGAAATGGCTTATATTCTAATATTAACTTTGAAGTTATAAACATTGTAACAACAGGATTCAACTTAGGATGGATGAGTCACTTATTTTCTGATATGCTGACATCTGGTGGAGTTAGGATAGTGTGCTTCTTAAATTACAAAGTATCTTTTGTCCCAAAATACGTAAGCAGGAAAAACTTAATAGGATTGTCGCTTGTGTTAGGAGTAACAAGTTTAATTGCTTTAATTTTAGGGTTGAAAATAGGTATAGTATTTATAATAATAAGTCTACTGGTATTATACTTAGCTATTAGGCTAGGAAATATAAGGTTTAACACAGGAAATGAGTGGGAGGCATTTGTATATAAAACAACTAAAACATTAAATAAAGTAATTGCATTTATAGCGTTGACATACCCATGGGTAAATATACCAGAGCTTAGAAATTTATTAAGCTCCATTATTAAGTTAATTAGCAGACAATAAGGAAATAAGGGAGGATATAATTATGAGAATGAGAGGATTAAAAGCATTTATACTATTTGTAATGACTATTGCACTTTCATTAAGTGTAACAAACACAGTATTTGCAAACGACACTCTTGAAGATGCTATTGCACAGATTGTTGCAGGTAGAGATAAAGAGATATCGGCTGGTAAAGGGAATCACTACACCAAGGCAATTGAAGAGTTACAGAAAGAACTGAGTAGCTACAAGACTGCATCTACAGCTACAAATCCTGATGCTAGACTAATAAATATAGACGGAACAACAAATATACTTAACTCGAGTGACCAGATAGACCTTAAAAACAAGGCTAATGCCAAATTGCAAGATGCAAAGGCAAAAACTTTGGAGGATGTCGGTAAAACTAAGTCAGTAGATGAAGTTAAAAATGACATTAATAATATGCTAAAAGAGGATTTTAATGTATCTGCTGATGTAACAAAAGCATCTGAAGCATTAGATGGTTTCAAGGATACAGTAGGAATTATAGTAGGAGTACTTGCATATATAGTAATAATAGGAATGGGCTTGATCACAGCCTTGGATGTGTGCTATATAGTAATACCTGTATTTAGATCGTTCTACATCGACTCAGCTGAGTCTGGAAATAGGATAACAGGAAAGACAGGTAAAAATGGAGAGGCTAAGCTAAGGTGGGTAAGTGATGATGCAGTTTACGCTGTAAAGGTAGCCACTGTAGAGGAAGGTAAGTCTCCTATAAAGGTATACTTATTCAAGAGGATAGGTGCATATATCATAGTAGCAATAGTATTATTCATGTTATTAACTGGAAACATGCAAATATTTGTAAATATAGCACTTGACTTTGTAAGTGGAATCATAGAGCAATTACAAGAGATGGCACAATAGGTAGGAGAGGCTTATGTTGTCTATATTATTAACTAACCCTTATGAGGATATACCATACAATGTAGATTTTGAGACAGTAAGACGAGTAAAAGATACGGTATCACGAATAGTAGAACTTATACTAGGTATTGCAGCAGGTTATATTATAGTGGTTATGTTCCTTATAACAGCTGTAGACATATGCTATATGATTATACCTCCCTTACAAGAACTAATAACAAGTAAGAATTGGGATGGATCTGCTAATAATGGAAAAAAGTTCAGGTTAATATCTAAAGATGCTACTTATGCTGTTAGAGAGTCCTGTGTAGGAGAAAGAAACTGTCTTCTGATATATCTAAAGAGACGTTCAGTTACATATATAAAAGCGGCTTTGATACTCTTTGTAATAATAGGGGGATCTCAGATAATAATTGATATAGTCATGTATTTTATGAGGGGAATATTAAAAGGATTAGAATAGGTTTAAATATTAAGGCAGTTACATAACTTGTGTGACTGTCTTAATTGCGTTAAAGAGATATAGACAGTAATTAATAATATCACGGAGGGGCGGGGATAATAAATGGGAAGGATTGGTAGGATAGTAAAGATACTGCTTTTTATATCTATAATGGCAGTAATTTTAACTGGATGTACTGTAGAGCAGTTACATGACTATGTAGACAATTTTAGTGGAGCATTAGCTGAAGAAGGACAATATAATAAAGATTGCGTAGATGCTTTGATTAAAGCCGGAATAATGGATAAACAGACAGGTGAAACAATCAAGCAGGGAATAATAGCTACAGAGAAAAAATACACGAATCAAAAAACAGAGTTAGATGACACATTTCTGGAATCCATATCGTGGGTAATACCTAGAAGTATTGCAGATAAGAAGACTAATGCAGGATCGTGGGTAGTACCTGACAGTATTGCAGGGGCTAATAGTGAGCTTAGTTTTGAGGAGGTAATTAACGCAGAGTATAGGGCTCACCTAGCAGATCCAGAAAATATAACAAAGCCAAGTAAAAAAGAAAAGTC
>JGI24709J26583_10003973_pt1 | contig 11375 bp, 8 predicted proteins | sample BioPla2DNA1_FD_26583 | JGI IMG/M metagenome (IMG submission 26583) | reverse complement strand
ATCGTTTAATGCGTAGGCATAGTGAAAGATAACCACGGCGGCTGTGCCGCCATAAAAGAAAGTGAACAGACAGGCGACAATTACGGCCGGTACCCCACTCTGTATAAAAAGCCAGAGCGTGAAAAAGAGAGCGCAACTCCCCGCGAGTAATTTTGAATAACGATTGATGTTCTTTAAACTAGCGAATGCGAACAGTAGTCCTGCTCCGATGCAGAAAGCGAGCCGCATCCAAGTGACGGCGTCGATGCCTGCGATCTTCGGGTCTTGATGAAAATAGACTTCCTGTATATTGGAAAAGAGCGGAGCATGAGCAAAGATCAGCATGTAACGCAAGCGATGCCAACGGATTTCAGTGAAAGACTGGCGAAACTTAGGAAACCAAGCGCGCAAGAAGCCGTTGATCAGGTTAGTGGCAAGATTCTTTTTCATCTCACATTCTCTACTCCGCACTATATCTTGCTTGGAAGCGACACGAACACAGCGGATGAGACAGTTGTCTCATGTCGTCTTGCCGCGGCTAGTGAGAACTAACCCGATTATACAGTATTTTATTTGTTCTCAGTGACTGGCAGATATTGATTTTAGATAATTTTGACTGGCGGACATCATTTAGGAAGGATGAAGCACCTAACAGATATTGATTTTAGAGAAATTTGACTGGTGGACATTATTTAGGAAGGACGAAGCACCTAACAGATATTGATCTTAGAGAAAAAGCAACAGTCGACATTATTATCAGAAAGGATGAAGTGCTTAGCGGCCATTACTTTCAGAAAAGAAAAGAGGCAACGTTGACGAGCAGGAGGCGCCTCTATAAACTCAATTTGGAAATGGATTTCATGAGCTATTTAATGGACTTTATTTCTGAGGGATTTAAGGATAAAACGAATGAATGTTCAAGCGTTTTCCGAGCGATATAGAGTACGTTGTTTGAAAGAAGAAGATCTTTCTCTTGTTATGGCTTTCATGTGTGCTAAAATAGCATTACGTTTATGCCTTGAAGCGGGAGGAGTGCGCTTTGCCTTCTACTTTTTTTTCAGAATTTGGGGATTTTTTCGAAGCACTGCGTTATAGTCTCTCGGACGGTTTGTTATTTCTGGGCGGACCTTTTGATATTGTTTTCAGCTTACTTGATATCGTTATTACTACGTTTGTCATTTATTATCTCTTGCTGATTCTTCGAGATTCTCGTGCATGGCAGCTTTTGAGGGGAATCTTGCTGATTCTCATTTTCGCTTTTTTTGCCAGCGCTGTAGGACTGAATACGGTCTGGTATTTATTGAGTCGAACGATCTCAATCTTGGCGATCGCGATTATTGTTATTTTTCAGCCGGAGTTACGACGAACGCTTGAGGCGGTGGGGCGTAACCGCTTCAAGCGCATGGGTTGGATGATGTCTAACGGCGCTTCCGAAACGGGCAGGCTTGTGGAGTCAATCGTTTATGCCTGTGATCATATGTCTAAAACGAACACAGGTGCGTTGATCATCATTGAACGCAGCACTCGGCTAGGGGAATTTGAGCATCAGGAAAACGCGGTGCATTTGGATGCGGACGTAACATCAACGTTGTTGCGACAGATTTTTTATTCGAACTCACCACTTCATGATGGAGCTGTGCTGATCCGTGACGGCAGAATAGCGGCAGCACGTGTCCATGTACCGCTCTCCGATGTCTTCCATCTGCGTCGTGATTTCGGTCTTCGTCACCGAGCGGCCGTGGGTGCAAGTGAACTTGGAGATACCATTGCAGTCGTCGTTTCGGAGGAAAGAGGCACGATCAGTGTTGCGTATGACGGCGTATTGCATGTTTTGGAAAATTCAGACGCTTTACGCTCACAACTTCAAAGACTGTTGGGTGACAAGTTTGAGGAAAAACCATCGATTTTTGCTTGGTTCAGACGTTTCAGGCGGGAAGACTCAGAGATTGACGGCAAAACGACATCGATCGACGATATTTACCGTCACTACTCCGATGAACGAGACGATGTGGAGATAGAGGCGGAAGATGTGAAGATAGAGGCAAATGAAGGCTTAGAGCGACCTGAAGATGACGAGGTCGTAGTAGACGTCAATTCCATAGACATCGATCCCACAATTGATGAGCCTTCTTTCCGTAGGCGTTTTCGCTTTCCTTGGCGATTTAAGAAGCGCCGCCCACGACGTTTTGGAAGTACGCTTAGCCGACGCCATCGCATCATGTTAGCGATCATCTCTATCGTGATTGCTGTCTTTTCATGGCTCTATGTCCAGATTACCGTTAATCCCATCGCACGTCGAACGTTGTCGATTCCTCTGACGCACATGGGTGTTGACGATTTAGAAACACGCGGCTTTGGAGTCCAAAGCTTACCAGTTCCATCAGTGGAAATTACGGTTCATGGACGTCAACGCACTCTAAATGATATTGATCCCAATTCCATCATTGCGTACATCGATTTATCGGACGTTGCTGAAGCGGGTATGATGGATTTGCCGGTTAAAATTAAAAAAGATACGCCTTGGTATGTAAAAACGGAATATCAATACCCGACGTCGGTCTCGGTTAATGTTTATATGATGGACGATATCAATTCCTCTGACAATGGAAGAGATTGACCGGCAGAGCACTTTTGAAGAAAGAGGCTTTGAAGGTTACTTTGAATACGAGAAATACAACGGCGCTCCGGAACAAATTTGCGGTTGCCGTTGAATAAGGAGAATCAAAATGGCTCGGTTATTTGGTACGGACGGTGTGCGCGGTATTGCGAACCGTGACCTTACCCCGGAGCTAGCCTACGCGCTTGGTTTTGCGAGCGCTCATGTGCTGGCCGAACATACGAAGCACCGCCCCGTGATCGTGGTGGGTACCGATACGCGAATATCCTGTGACATGCTAGGTGCCGCGTTGATGGCGGGTGTGACATCTGCGGGAGCAGATGTCCTTTTCGCCGGTGTCATCACGACGCCGGGTGTCGCTTGGTTAACGCGGATACATGATGCTGACGCAGGCGTCATGATTTCCGCATCGCACAACACGTTCGAATACAATGGAATTAAGCTGTTTTCCGGTGATGGTTTCAAACTGCCCGATGACACGGAAGATGAGATCGAAGCGTTTGTTTATGCGATGGAGCAGGGTAACGTATCACGTCCGACAGGAAAAGACATCGGGAAGATAAGACATCTAGACCGCATCTATGAAGAATATACGGAACACCTGCTGGATGGAATTGATTTAGATCTTTCCGGCATCAAAATGGTGGTTGACTGCGCGAACGGCTCGAGCTCTCATTTTGCTCCGAAATTATTAGAAAGTCTAGGTGCCGATGTTCTGGCAATTCATCATTCTCCGGACGGCTATAACATCAATCGAAATTGCGGTTCGACTCATCTTGAGGGTCTAATAGATCAAGTGCTTGAGACAGGAGCCGATATCGGCGTCGCATTTGATGGCGATGCAGATCGTTTGCTTCTCGTCGATGAGAAGGGTCAGGTTTGCAATGGCGACGCTATTTTGGCTATTATGGCACTTTATCTTCGTTGCCGTAACGAACTAAGAGGCAATACCATCGTCGCGACTGTGATGAGCAATCTCGGTTTAGAGCGCTTGGCGGAGCGCGAGGGAATCAACTTCATCCGCACCGCTGTTGGAGACCGATATGTGTTGCAATGCATGCTTGAGGAGAATTACGTGCTTGGCGGCGAGCAAAGCGGCCACATCATTTTGTTGGACCACACGACGACTGGCGACGGCATTCTAAGTTTGCTCTATTTTCTTAAGGCTGTCGAACATAATATCCGTGAAATAGGATTAAGCGAGATTTGTAAGATCATGGAAGTGATTCCACAACTCATAAAAAATGTACACGTTGAAAATGAGTTTAAAAACGCCGTCATGGAGCATCCTTCCTTAGTCTCTTTGATTTCGGATACAGAACGTGAACTCGGATTGGATGGACGTGTTCTGGTACGCGCCTCAGGCACGGAACCGTTGGTGCGTGTCATGTTGGAAGGCATTGATCAGAGTCGCATTGACGATTATGCGGATAAGTTGGTCGCGGTCATCGAGAATATTCTTGTTGAACTGAACGAAGACTCATCTGGCGATTAAGCCTGATTCTTTAACACGAGGACACTTTAGTGACGAGAAAAACCAGCCTTCGCTTTATTATGATTCTACTCTGCGTCAGCGGAGTGTTGCTTATCCTGTCAAAAACGAGTGTTTTGCCGTCTCCCTTTGGCGGTTCGGCGCGATTCTTACACACGCTTACCGATCCGAGCGCAAGCGGTTCGGAATCATTAAATTCTTCTGAATCGCAACAAATCGGGGCGCCTTATGACACGGATCCTCAATATCCCGGTCTAAATACCACCGGAACGGAAAGCATCAAGCAATGGATGGAGCTTCCCATAATAGGGAATGACCCTGATGCTCTTGATGATGCCGGCGAATCATTGCGTCGCTGGCCGGATGAACTTTCGATTCCGCAGCTTCACAATCCGGATCTCAACGCCATAGCGGCACAAAATGGTGATTCTCAACCGCTTAAAGGGGTTACCGTAATCTTGAGCGCGGGGCGGGGAGGTGAGGATACGGGAGCCATCTGGGGTAAGGGCGCCGACGCCGTGATGGAAAAAACGATTCTTCTTGATCTTGCGGAGAAGACAGGAGATATTCTGATCAAACGGGGAGCGACGGTCGTTCAAACGAGAACGACTGATGAATCGTGCTCCTATTTTTCAGTAGTAGCCAAAGCGGCCGACGTTGCCTTGACACGTTACCGTGATCTTGCGATCGAAGCCAGTTATCATCCCGAGCCTATCGATCAGCTCCGACTTTTGATGGGGGATGTGATCCGCATCAATGAGAACAGTGACGCTTCGGGCGGACGAGGTCTTTTCGGAACAATCGGAACACCGCCTCAATTACGCGTACTTTACGACATTGAATATCAGTTCGCAGATATCATTTTGATTCATCTAACGCTTGGATTTGACGAGGACGATACATCCGTCTCAGGTGCGCAAGCTTACTATATGTCTGCCGATTTTGTATCTAACGTTAACAACGGTTATGCGGAAGGGCAAGACGCTCTGAAGCTGCCCCCGAACTACACACTAATCAACAGTGCCGGAAGAGCCAATCTGGCGTTATTGCTGAAATCACATCTCGCGCGTCTTGAGCCAATGCTTCGTCCGGTAGACGGACAGGAATCGGGCCAACAAATAGATCTTGCCGTACTTCGATTGTCAAACTTCGTTTCTGCCGTTTTTGAGCCGGGTTATCTTTCCAATGAGTCTGATCGGGCGATTCTGACATCTGACGACGGCCGTTCAAACATCGCGCAGTCCATTGCCAACGCCATCTGTCAATATTACGCGTACCCGATTGGATAGAAGCGGCAGCTAATAAGATGCATTATTGATAAGCCATCCCATCATAATTGTGCGTACCCGTTTGGGTAAACTATATGGCTGATAAGATGGCGCTTTAATATGTCATCACTTCAAAATGTGCGTTTCCAACAGTGCGTCAAGTGCTTTAATACTTCCAACTCTTTTATAATGACCGCGATTCATTTTGATACGCCGTATGAAAAGAGACGAAAATCACGAACATCGAATACAAAAGTGCGCAAGTAAGGCGCCAACTTATTCGCTTTCAGTTCCGAAAGAATTGCTTGCGCTGTTTTTTCTTCTGAAATTATGATGACCGAGTCGCGGGTGGACTGCGCCAACTTATCTAGCCAGCTATCGAAAGGGGAAGAGGTTTCACGTCCGTGCATGATGGTCGCGCCTCGTCCGCCCGCGGCCTCCGCACAAGCGACAATGTCAGCAGCGTGTCCGCGATCTGTAACGGCAATCAACCCGACATATTGTGGAGTTTTCGGTGATTCTGATGAGGCAGATGTAGATTTTACGTCTTGTTCATTTAAAAGATCTTTTTGAGATGTAGCCTTTTCATCGACAATAAGGTCTTTTTCGCATACTCCGGTTTTACTTTTAAGATGATGTGGCTCAGCGAACGTACTGTAATCGTCATTGTGTTGATAGATCCCGGATACAGCATTGATACCCGTCGTATACAGGACGCCGCGACCCGGTTTTTCTGTACGTAGAGCCTGGTAAATGGTGTCACGAACGGCTCGGCATTCTTCCGTTTTCGAAATGATGATGACGATCTCTTTTTCAGGAACAATTTCGAAATTAAAGGTCTTTCGCGTGTGATCTGCAGAACCGACGGCTTCTAAGATTGAGGCGCCTACAGGGTGGCTTCGTCGCGCTTGTTCGACGACGAGTCGGCCTTCGCCTGCATTGACGATCGCGACAACCATAGAATACTCCGTAGATGGTGGCGGTGCAGCAGTTGCCGGATTTTGGATCCAAGCAATGCCGCCCATTGAACGAGAGAGTGTAAACTGATCTTCTATTTTACGAAGAAGTTCAACGCTTTCCTCGATGTCCACCCGCAAGACTGCGAGCGAACGCTTGACACTGCTCAATCCCAGTAAATTCAGCAGGTTACCGCTAATTGTGCCGCTCGCGTTGATGAAGAGAGCGGAATCGGCGCCATGTTCCAGCGCAAAAAGAGCCATCGCTTCAGTGCGTTTCGGCGTTGAAATGATCGAAAGAATGGCCTTTTCGTCCGTTGTATGAAAAATCGATGTTTCGACGTTCGTTTCGTGGCATGTTGTATTGTTTGTCATCATACATCGTCTCCTTCTTGTTTGAGGGGAGGCGTCAATTCCCGAGATGGCATTGTGCTTTCTGTAGTCTGATCTGCTAGGACAGAGTCACCGGAGGTGACTGCTGCATGCGAAGGTTCGGACAGGCGTTCCTGTTTCTTTTTCTGAATGACCGATATTATGCCCAGAATCTGGAGCGTGACCAGAGGCGCCATTGCGACGAGCGCAATGACACCGAATCCATCAATTAACATGTTCGCGTAGGGAACCCCCCTTGCGGCACCTTGTGTAAAAGCAAGAACGAACGTCGCCGTCATGGGGCCTGAAGCGACCCCACCGGCATCGAAGGCAATGCCGAGATACAGTTCCGGTGTAAAGAAACTCATGATCATAATTAGGATGTAGCCCGGCAGGAGAATGTGCCAGAGTAACAGATGCTCGACGTAGATGCGAACGACGGCAAGCGCGACAGATACACCGACTCCGACCGCTAGAAACGTAAGAACGACTTTACGGGGGATGATTCCGTCGGTCACTTTTTCAATTGATTCAGTAAGGACGAGAACGGCCGGTTCGGCAATGACGGTCAGCATGCCAAGGAAGAGTCCCGCAAGTAATGTCATCCAAGGTTGTCCTCTATCAATCAGCATTGAGCCTATAATGCGTCCCGTTTCCATGAACCCGCCCATGACGCCAATGGTGAAGACGGCAAGTCCAGTCCAGCAACAGAACAGACCAAAGAAAATAGGGGCTGAGTCGTGACGACGAAGTTTGAGGACTTTGAGCTGCATGATGACGAAAACGATCGCCAATGGTGCAACACAGAACAGAGCATCGCGAAAAGTTGGTATTGCGTAGGCAAGATACGGTGCAAAAAGTGAGTGCGTCACAGCAACCGTTTCGCCCGTTGCTAGGGACGCGTCCGCAGGCACACTGACCAGTGTGCCTTGGGAGAGAACAGCCAGAATTGCGCCGGCTGAAGCGAGGCCAACGAGACCGAATTGGTCGCGGGCATCTTCGCTTTTAACGGCCGTGATTTTCGAAACGCCTGCAGCAAGTGCCAGAATGAACGGAGTCGTAATGGCGCCTGTTGTCGCGCCGGAAGCGTCAAAGGCAAAATTATGGAATATCGGGTCATTAAAAATGGCCAGTATCAAGATGATAAAGTAAGCTACCCAAAGTACCGTGCGTAATTTTACACTCCTTACAATCCGCCAAAACCCGGTCATGACAAGAAGCCCGACACCGACGGATACAATGATGACCATCGCAAACTTGCCAATCGCTCCGCCTGTGAGTTCCGCAACCTCTGTCGCCAAGATTTGAAGATCCGGTTCGGCGATGGAAATCAGAAAACCAAGCCCAAGTCCACCTGCCATCAGCCATGACATTTTTCCCGTGCGCACGAGCCGTTCGCCTGCATGCTCACCTATGGGTGTCGCGCCGAGGTCAACACCGACAAGAAAAATGGCTAGGCCGGCGATGACAAGAAAGGCACCGATTAAAAACTGCCCGATCATGACACCCGAAAGCGGTGTTGCGATGAAGTGGAGAATAATAACGAATAAGGTGATCGGAAGCACTGAAGAGAGAACTTCCTTTACTTTTTCAGTAAAAAGACCCATGAAACCTCCCGTCAATCCTATTGGCGGATCAAACTGTCACTATACTGCGCTTGCCCGATCGCAACATGACCAGCGCGACTAGAACAGTGTCTTTCTGTTGCCACAGGCACGCCATCACAAAAAGAACATGACAGCTGAGCTAAACATTAATTTTAATTGTAACGAAAAAAGAGTCATTCGTCTTGCTTTTCTTTACTGTTTTTAATAGTTAAATTATTCGCGATTATCAATATGGGGAATGATATGAGGTTGCCTAATCAAGCCTTTGACTTGTTTAAACTGGTATTCAGCGCTATTCAAGAGGTCATTGCAATCCTGATAAATAGAGTAAACTGAGCATCTCCAACCCATTTATCTTAGACGCTAACTCTGATTTCTCGGGAGCTGAGGGACAGAGTTAAATAGAGAACACCAACTTTTCTCTATCCTGCTTAATTCTGCTTTTGTTGTTCAACTCATTTAATCTTCTGTTTTTCGAACTAGGATGTATACATTGTCAATAGACAGACGGTTACACTCAACTTAATATTTATGCGAAAAGAATCATACAGATTCAAAATAGACATAAGGAGATAGAAAACATGGGACGTTTAGCTGGAAAAGTCGCTATCATTACTGGTGCAACATCCGGAATGGGTCGTGATACGGCTTATATTTTTGCCGCTGAAGGCGCAAAGGTGGTCATTGTAGGTCGAAACGAAGAGCGCGCTAAAAAAGTTGTAGATAAAATTAAAGCTGACGGCGGCGAGGCGATGTACGTTATCGCTGATATGAGTGATCTTGATAATGTGGGAGCGATTGTCGACAAAACAATTGATGCCTACGGAACCGTTGATATTCTATACAACAACGCCGGTATGCTTAGCTTGTCAACCATTGAAGAAATTACAATGGACGAGTGGCAAAAAGTCATGAACGTTGACGTAACCTCCTCAATGATTCTTAGCCAGAAGGTTGCTCCGATCATGAAAGCGAAGGGCAAAGGCGTTATCCTTAATACCGGTTCTGTTGCCGGAACGAGTGCACGTTGGGGCCCCGTCGCCTACTGTACCGCTAAACACGCCATGAACGGTCTAACCAAGGCGTGCGCTCGCGAACTCGGACCGGAAATTCGCGTCAATGCTATCTTGCCTGGGGCGATCGATACAGCCATGCTGGACAGCGTTGGCGGCGTAGATGCCATGCATCACATGACGGTTGTAAGTCCTCTGAAGCGCGCCGGTACCGGAAGTGAAATCGGAAAGGTAGCGCTCTTTCTCTGCACGGACGACTCCTCCTTCATGACGGGACAATTGATTCGCGTCGATGGCGGCGTGGATGTCTAATTGACAAATACACTGTTTACTACATTGCTGATCTGCCAAAACAAATATGCTTAAAAGCCTCTGCCACTCGAACGGCAGAGGCTTTTTTTGAGTGCGACAGTTATGCGTTCAAACATTTAATTGACAGAATGAGCGGGTTCAGTTAGGATAACTCATGCGCCTGCGTAGCTCAGTCGGTAGAGCAGCCGCCTTGTAAGCGGCAGGTCGGGAGTTCAAATCTGTCCGCAGGCTCCAACCTAGAACGCAGTTATTGATACAATTTCCTGTATTGGTAATTGCGTTCTTTTGTTTTGGGTGTTTTTTCTGTTTTGAGTCTAATTTTTGTCCGATTAACCACCACCGACCTGTCTTCCGTTAAAATGGATAAAAACAGCAACGAATCTCCCGGACGGGAGTGTTTCTTAATAACGGAGACCAAATGTCCTTCATGAAGTTACAGCAACTGCATCTCGACGCACACGGCATCATCAATGCTGCGTTGGAAAGCGCCAAACCGCAAAGTGCTGTCGGACGAGCTCTGGCAGCGCTTCCCGACGACGGCAAATCGCTCTATCTGCTCGCGATCGGAAAGGCGGCCTTCAGTATGGCGGAAGCTGCCGCCGAAATTATAGGTGACCGTATCATCGAAGGTATCGTCATCACCAAATACGGTCACGTTCAAGGTGAATTGAAAAACATTACCTCGTACGAGGCGGGGCACCCGATCCCCGATGAAAACTCGTTCAAAGCGACACGGAAAACTCTCGAACTTGCCGACCGATTGACGGCAGATGACCGCCTCATTTTTTTGATCTCCGGCGGCGGATCCGCGCTTTTTGAACATAGCGACTTGAGTCTTTCCGAACTGCAGGAAATAAACCGTCAGTTGCTTACGTCCGGCGTCGACATTGTCAGCATGAACACACTCCGAAAACGCTTCTCGAACGTCAAAGGCGGTCAATTCGCTGAACGCGTAAAACCTGCTCAAATCTTCTCCATCGTACTTTCCGACGTTCTCGGAGATCGTCTCGACATGATTGCCTCGGGGCCGGCGTACCCCGATCATTCGACGAGCGAAGAAGCGAAACGTATTGTCGCGGATTACGGGATCGAGCTATCTGAACAGGCTATCGCACTGCTCGACAAGCCGATGCCGGAAGATTTGTCCAATGTAACGACCGAGATTGTTGGCTCCGTACGTGGACTAATCGATAAAGCTGAGACTGAGGCGAAAGCGCGCGGCTATGAAACAATCGTGTTGAGCGACAAAGTCGACTGTGAAGCTCGAGAACTCGGTCAATTCTTGGGTATGTTAGCGGAGAAAAAGGGGAGTGAAAAGCGCCGCAAGCTCGCCGTTATTCTAGGCGGCGAAACGGTCGTTACCGTACGAGGCGACGGCATAGGCGGCAGAAATCAGGAGATCGCTCTCGCTTCCGTTCCCTACCTCGCGAACGTTCCCGGGAGTCTTGTTTTCTCCGTCGGATCGGACGGAACAGACGGACCGACCGACGCCGCAGGCGGAATCGTGGACAACACGACGTTCGAAAAACTTTCAAAAGCCAATTTTGACTTTGCCGATGTCTTAATGCGAAATGACAGCTACACGGCACTAAAAGCCGTCGGCTGTTTGATTATGACCGGGCCGACCGGGACGAATGTCAATGACCTTACATGTCTTCTGCTTTCCGATTGAGTTGACATTCCCGAATAATCGGAGTCAGTGCCGGATATGATTTTCCGGTACCTCCCAAACCTTTATTTGCCGGACAATTTCCCGGAG
>JGI24709J26583_10003971_pt1 | contig 11380 bp, 7 predicted proteins | sample BioPla2DNA1_FD_26583 | JGI IMG/M metagenome (IMG submission 26583) | reverse complement strand
ATAGCAAATACACCAAATCCTAAACCTATTACGGCAGCTAATGCAATTAGCACGATACCAAGCATAGTACCACTTGAAATTTCTTTTTCCATTATTGGTTTCCCCCTTATTAAATAAATAATTCTTTATTTTTATTATTTTCAAACTTTCTGTTTGACTTACAAGCTAATATAATGTTAACTGCAGTCCAACAAACTGTTTATGTCCTTTGTCACTTATTTATGTCCTTATTTTGTTATTTATGTAACGTGTTTTTACATCATAGTTAAGGCATTCATAAACTCCCTGTAACCTAAATATCCTAAAGGTATTAGTAATTCACCTACTACCATAAAGCCTAATGGTGTTAGAGATAAAGGACCACATAAACCCCTCTTTTTATCTATTGTTGCATTTATAGTCAATTCCCTGATTCTCATAATTTGTTCTCTCTCAATTACTAAATCAGAGAAAGCTTCACTTAATGATAAGTCATTTATAGTCAATTTCAATTTACCTATAAATCTCTTGAACTCTGTTAATGGCGTTTTTGCCTGAAGTCTTGTTAATTCCAACTCTGGATTTGCTGGAAAACTATGATAACAATAAGTAAGCATTTCTTTATGTATTCTTGAATGTTGTGACATTTCATACAAAGTATCTAATGTGTCCATATCAGTTGTCATAAATATACTTACTAATGTCTGTAACTGTAAGAAGTCATCCTCAGCTTCAGTTCTTACCATTATACGTCTTATCTTTAACTGTGATTCTGGTATTTTCCAACCTATATAACCAAATAAGAAACATACCCAAATCAACCACCAATGAAATTTTGTATTCATTACAGTTACAAACTTATCGTCCAACCTTTTTAGCTGGTCTATTACTTGTAAATCTGTTAAACCAGGCATATATGATTGAACTAATGCCTTTGTAGCATCTTCACTTAAATTAGGATATTTCCCTTGCTTATCCAAGATACTACCCTTTGGTGTTAAACCAAATAATTTTTGAACTTTTTGTACTATTGCTTCTACTTCACCTTTTAATGATTTTTCAGGTTGTAAAGCTAATCTTTGTTCAAAATATTTATTGTCTAATTCCAAAATAGACTCTTTTGAATATCTTTCCATTTCATTTGTAGCTACTAATGATAATTGTTGGGTACTATTCTTTACATAAGCACCACCTAATGAAATAACACTAAAAGCTGTTAAAATAGATATAATAAATATTACTCCTGAATATACCACTTTCTTTGTATAAAAAGATTCTATTGTCTGTCTTGATAAAGCACCTTTAAATCTCCTTTGTAAGAAGTATGCTTTCTTATTTTTTGCTTTTATGTTATGTATAAATGCTTTCCACTTAGGTTTTGCTAATAATTTAAGAGCCCACTCTGTTTCATCATTTTCTTTTACAGGCACAGTTCTGTTAATACCTGATATAATTGAATAACATACTATAGCTGCAACTATTGTTAATGTTCTACATATATACCCTATTGGACCACCATATATTAAAGCCGTACCAGGCATTATACCTGTAAAATAACTCTCTATCAAGCCTATTGCTAATATTGGTAAGAAAGGTAGATACTCTATCTTACCAAACTTTTTCTTTTGTGTTGTTATTTTTGTTATTTCAGCATTTACGTCAGTAGAAAGAATTGTCAAAGCCTGTACAAAATTTGATTCACCTGTTGTATTTCTTGTATCACCCTGATTATTAACATTATGACAAATTCCTACTAATGTTTGTAAAGTTCTAAAAGGTGTTGCAGCATAAAATTCTTGCAATCTTAACTCTGCATCAGTTGAAGTCAATATTGTATATAACTCATCGAATGGTCTCTTCAAAATGTCGTCTATTTCAGCCTCATTTATAGCTTCTACAACACTACCAGTTCTCATATATTCTTGTCTTATTGAACCTAATGCTTTACTTGTAGCCTCTAAAACCTTAAAATACTGATTATCTAACTGCTTATCTATAATAGTTCTATTTAATAAAACAGCAAATGCTAAACACATTAAAACTGTTATAAAGTCATCAAACATTACAAAACTTATAAGAATTAGTGCTGATGATGCACCCCAAGACATTAAAAAGTATTTTGTAGTCAAATTATATAATTCTTCTCTCTTATACACAGATAAATTAGATAACTGTGTATAAATACTTCTTATTGACTTTTGCGTTATAAAGTTTTTTGCAAGTTTGGCATAAGCTTTCTTATAAAAAGAAAGCTTAGTTGCCTCTTGCGCTCTTTGTGACTTCTTACCCATTTGCATAGATACAACTGCTACTGCAATCATACCTATTAACACAAATATAATCCATATCGGCATTAAACATTCACCTCACCATCGAAGAAGTTAAAGAATAACTCGACATCCTCTATATCCTCAGAAGTCACAACCCCTTCATCTACTATTTCTAACGTACAAACAGGTATTGTTGTCATTTCCCCGTTTTCGTCTATATCGTCTATATATTCCATAACCTTACAGTTTGCGTCATCTTCTCTTGCATATTCAAGCATAGCTTCTGCAATTTCGTCTTTTTCTGTAAAGTTATTATCTTTTCTTCTACCCCAATTTGTAAATATAAATTTATCAAATTCTTTTCTTGTAACTTTATCCATATTGAATCTTATTTTTGATTCTAATGCTGGAGATATTCTATTAGCTACATAATAGGTATTTGTTTCTAAGTCAAACCTTAAGATATCCTGTGTCCAGAAAGATACTCTGTCTGTCTGTCTTTCATAATATTCTTTTGTTATCTTTGCCAAACTACCATTTATGTCTGTTGACTCTAACTCTGGATATGGAATTTTTTCTTCCAAAGGTATAATTTCTGAAATTCTATCAATGTATCTCTTACCCTCTGGTGTATAGTCCAAATGTATATCCATTTTTACAACTTCTAATACCTGTCTCTCTGCTGTATCCATATTAGAGAACCCACCTGCATTTACTAATGAGTTTCTTAATGTGAATACAAGGTCTCTTGCTGTATTAGCGTGGTGAGAGAAAATTGTAAATATAGAAGCTGTCATACCCATTTGAATCATTCTGGCTGCAATTACGTCTGTAGCAACCTCACCTACGATAGAAACGGCTGCGTCTGACTTCTTCAAAGCATCTTGTAATTCTGCTGCTGTTACTGTTGTTGTTTCTTGTACTGACAAGATATTTCTTGTTGGATACAATTCTCTTAAATATAACTCTGGTGCCATTTCCAATACACGGATTGTATATCTTGGGTCAATATATCTAATGATTGAACTCATTAGAGTAGTTTTACCAGAACCTTGACGACCAGTTACAGCACAAGTGATATGACCTCTCATTAAATATTCTATTAACTTAATTGGTAAATCACCTTTATTAGCTATAATCTCTGTAGTACCATCCTCATTTTTCTTCTTCCAAATCAATGCCTCTGGTGATAAGTCTGATAATGAGAACTTTCTTACGAATATTGCCCAATACTCTGATGCTGGTGGTCTTAAAGCAAGAATACGAGATTTGTCATACATTGTATTAACAAGATAACCCCTCTTTGCTGTCAAAGGACCTGGGTTATTATATCTTACTAATAACTGAACAATTCTCTTTAATTCTTCTTCAGTACCATAGTTCATAAATCTTAAATGTATGTATTTACCTCTGTAATATANCCAAACAGCATTATTGGCTTTCATTATACCCTCTTTTTGCTTGTTTATATTACTAAGAATACTACCAGAAGTACCCATATTAAAACCGTTGATATTCATTTCTCTTAATGTATCTACTATACCAAAACCTTTGTATAATTGATAAACTAAAATTGATAGAATATCTATTTTCTCGTCATCACTTAAATGTATATCTTCTTCATCATATGACCTATGCAAATCATCAATACTTATGTAATAACAAAAATCTTTTGTTGAATTTTCTATATTTCTTTCTCTTGCAAAATTATTTTTATCTACCCATTTTGCAAGTGCATCTTTACCAAATTGTTTCTTATAACTATACATAATGATTTCAAATTTAGTATGGTCTGAAGGGTCTTGACCTTCAGACAAACCTAATAAATCATTTATCTTTTCTATTTTTATGTTATCAGCTATAAAAGACCTAATAAGTTCTATAACAATTACCTTTGCACTATCTATACCATAAACACAGTTTTTTAAGGCATCTTGTATTCTTGCTTTTCTTTTGTATAAAGCATTAAACTCTTTATCAGATAACCCCAAAGAATAATCTTCTTTAATAATTTCAACCATTTCAAGTTTTACAGCCTCAACTACTTTATCTATGGTTGTAAAATCCTCTTCAATAATCTCAACAGACTGTAATTTAGCCTTTTGATACATGCTAAAAAGGATAAGGCATCCTGCTATAATACTTACTACAATAAGTATAGTATTAATCATTTACAGCACCCCCATCTTTTGTAGCCTTTCCTGTTGTAGAAGAAGAACTACCCTTGTTTAATCTTTGTTTTGAAACCATTATTTTTGCCTTAGATACTAAAGTTGCTAATCTTAAAATATCTTTATCTAATTCAATGAGTTTATCACCCTTTCCTTTAATGGTTTTATACAAATCTAATAACTTGCCATTATTACAAGCATATTGTATCCAAGGGTTGTAATGAATTACATTACTGTCTGCCTTTTCATTTATCATTTTTGAAATGTCTTTTTGCTTTCCAGCAATCCCTGAATACTTATTACATACTAAAATTACTTGTTTATTTTTACAACGTTTCATTAAACTTTCTTTCATAGCACTAAACTCTTGCAATTCTAATATGGATTGAGTTAAATTCATTATTACTACATCAGCATTTTTTAAGACTTCTGTAGCTGTTGGTGTTTCTAAATTGTTAATATCATAAATAATAAAGTCATAATCTGATAATTGCATAATGAAATCTGAAAACTCATACATATCATTATCAGAGAAATTTGTTTTATTATTTGTAAATACAAACACACCATCAGTTACTTCTTTGCAATAGTCAGAGATTGCCTCTGGCTGAATTGCACCTTCTCTTAACAACTTTACTAACTGTGTAGGTGTTGTTGTCTTATCTTCATACTGCTCTAAACCAAAATATGTGTAAAATGATTGAGAAATAGCATTAGAATGAGTTAATAGCACCTTCTTATTCATACTTCCTAATCCTAAAGCCAACAATGAAGCTGTTATTGTATTTCCATTATGGCTTGTGTGTGGTGACATTACGGCTACTATCATAACTATTAACCCTCCTCTCTCATTAACAATTTACAAAATTCATCTTTACCTACACCTATGTAATCAGCAAATAAATGGGCTACAATCTTAGCTAAACCACTATCTTTTAAAGGTACAAAACTTTTCGCTTCCTCACAAGCCCAAACATACCCCATAGTTAGCTTATCTACCCTTACTGATATTACATCTTTCTCTGTTGATTTGCCCTGAGATATGAGCACTTTAGAGTGCTCAATATCTTCAAGGTTAGTCAATGTTTCTTCTGGTAATACTGTCTTACTCATACCATGACAATAAACCACTTTATCTGAACCTTTTATAAGGTTATTTGTAGTTAAATATACTACAAAGTCATAATTATACAGCTTATACTTTTCCTCTATTTCCTCTTGAGAAATATCATTCACAACTATAAAATCACTATTTGCTCTATTAAATTCTTTTTCATAATTATCTGCAAATCTTCTAAAATTTGCATCGTCTGTTATCACCAATAGCTTACCTACTAAATCTGCTACTTTTATTAATGGATAAGCTACTATTCTCTTATCTATTGGCCCTATTAAACATATCTGTTTCATTAAGTTAAGCCCCCCACCTTATTATTTGCCTTGCGCATTTTTCAATTCTATCTCTAAAGCTTTCTCATAGGCTTTACGACCTTCTTCTACCATGTCCTGAACAACATCTCTTATTTTCTTTGCTGTTTCAGTTGCATTGTCATTTCCTGTCAATCCTGCGTCTATAAGTTGTCTTTTTAAGACTAAATCATTTGGCGAATAATCTTCTCTAATTAACATATTAGGGTCGCCCTGCATAATTGCTTGAACTAACATACTTGGTGCAAAATAGTCTGCTGCTTTATCCTGTACCCCACCATCTACATATTCAATGGCATAAATATAACAACCTATTGGGGGAATTGTGTCTTTGTCATCTACCTTACCGTCATTATTTACATCTTTATCTACTCTAAATTTTTCATTAAATACTATATTATCAACTAACATACTACTAAACATATGAATATCTTTCTCTGTTACTATTAGTTTAACAACATTCTGATTAACACTTGCTACTTGTCTATGCGAAATGCCTATAAAGTCTGCACCTGTTCCATACTTAATACGAACGTCTACAAAACTACCTGGTTTTAAACCTATTGGTACAACATCTATTAAAACGTCATAATAACGCATATCCGCAGTAATAACTTCCTCATATATACTATCTGTTGTTATGACTGTACCTGCTGTTAGCCCTACTTTATAATGCTTACCAACTAACATCTCTATATCATTAATTAAATTAGTTGACATACTTAAAGGAACTTCTATTAATTGTAAATCAGCTTCCTCAACCTTTTTTCCACTTGGTACATCTGCATTTACTATATATGCAGGTACTAATTCACCAATTTGTGTTAAGGAATTCTGTAATTCCGCTATTTCAACATCCTTATTAGATAGTTGAGCGTCACTTGTTGTTTTAAAATAATAAAACAAAAAACCTGCAGCTATCCAAGAGATAACCAAAACAATAACCAGTATTACTCTTAAATCTTTTAGTTTATTCATAACTACTTTCCCCCTCTAAATTACTATAATTTTCAAAATATGTTTTTATATCTGGTAATTCGGAATTATCAAACATATCCCCCATCATTAGCATTTCTCTAAATACTATAAATCTTTTATATGCATTGTCTTTAACAAGAAATAATTCTATGAACTGCGGGGTTGAAGCATACATTTCTATTTCATACCCATCTGTTTCTATCAAATATTTTATATACTTAAAACTATCTGAAAAAGTTAAATCCCATGTTAAATCATTTATAGCCAATCTACCTTTTAATGTATCTTCTGCTTTTATTTTTGACATATCTGGAAGAGATAATCTTTCTTTACCCAACCTTGGTATCTTACTTAATACAGTTTCGGTATCCCCTTCCCTATATATTGTAGCATTATCACTCTTTCTTATCTTCAACTCGTATTCCAAATCACCTCTCTCTACTAATATTACTGATACACTATGCGTTATTATATCTTTACTTACTTGATATACAAAATATGTACTTATACCCAATATAAGTAGTATTAATGTTAATACTAATTGGTTCTTATATTTATATAAAAATTCTCTCATATTAACACCTACTCCTTATTATTATCCTTATCTGACTCTGATGGAGTTTCAACTGCTTCCTCTTTTTCTGGATTTGGGTTCTTATATACTGTTTCTGAAGGATTATATGGATTTATTTCTATATTGCCCTCTGCTGTCGCAGGTATGGCACCCTCTGGTATATCTACATCTGACCTTTCATATCTTGGTGGTTTAACCTCTACTACTTCTTCATTCTTAGTTGGTTGATACTTTATATTGTTCTCAACATCTTTTAACTCTCTATTTCTATCAGGATTATAACTTAAATATGTCTTAAAAGCATTTAACCCCATACTACCAAATAAATAAATTGGATTTATTTTCTCACCATCTAATTCTACTATTAAATGCAAATGAGGCCCCGTAGACCTTGTACCTGTATTTCCTGCACCTGCTATTACTTGGTACTGGCTTACTACTTGACCTACTTTTACACTAATACTATCTAAATGTAAATATTTAGTTATTAAACCATCACCATGACTAATTTCTATTGTTTTACCACCTGTTTCAGATTCATATATTGCATTTACTACACCATTCCATAATGCCATGACAGGGTCACCTGTATCTGCTGCTAAATCTAAACCATTATGAAATGTTAATTCTGCTTTTGTTATAGGGTCCAATCTAAATCCAAATGGGGAAGAAATCACAAAACCACTATATAATGGACTTCTTAAACCTTCACCAACTACCCCTATTTCAAAATCTTTTGACATTTTCTCTAATGCTTCTTGTACCTTTTGGTAATCATCAGCCCATTTATTTTCTATATATTCTATTTCCAAAGGAACACCTCTTTCTTTCAAAGAGGATACTTTATATAGTGCTGATGCTAATTCTGTATTCGATTTTAATACTTCAGTTGTCGCTTTTCCACTCTTGAAATCGGTAATTAGTTTATCTCTTAAACCATTGATTTCTTTATCTAAAGCTAAATATTCTTTCTCTGTTTCACTATCAACGTCTATGGATTTACCCATTTCAAACATTTTTGCTATTAAATTGGCACGTTCTATATTATTGTATCTTTCTACTATCTCTGCTATCTCACTTTCTGTAAAGGTCTCATCTATTCTATCCTTACCTACTATATCTCGGACATCATCCACAGTATGAGCATAGACATTACTTACAGGAAGTATGATAATCAGCATAATAATAAATACAAGAGTGATTTTAACCTTATTAAGCATATATATATCCAACCCCCCTCTTTAACAGTATAGTTTTTATACCCCTCTCTTATTTTATAACAGTAAAAAACGGGGCTTATATGCCCCGTTTTTATTTATAACTGTAGTTTAGTGTGTTTTTATTATGTCAACATCCTGAACTGAAGACTTATCACTTGCAAAGACCGCTACTATTGGAGGTAGATTTGACTTACTAACGTCATAGTATTTACCATTTACTTCTACTGACGATACCCAAGGTTGTTTGTATTCGATATCCCAAGTTGTACCTATTGCAACTACTGATAAAGTTGAAAGTATAGCATACTTATCATTATCCATAATTTCATCTATGTTCATTTGAGTAGGTTCAAAACCATGTCTTACAAATACTGATGATGAAGGAATACCAATCTTGAAGTGCCATCTTTGTGCTGATAAACTGAAATTAACTGTTGGTATCTTATCACCTGGGTTCTTGTCTAATNCCCATTTTGCATTTTCTGTTGCATTACCATTTGATTCTTCACTACCTACGAAAGTTCTATGAGAAGGGTTCAATAACATTGACTGTGCATTACCTAAATAGTTATATGCACCGTTAGGTATTGTATAATTCTCTGTTCTTACATATGTAGGTTCAAAATCTTCTGGTGGGATATTATTCTCACCATAAGGACTGTAATCATAAACATCAACCTTACCAAACTCTGCTACCCTTTGTGTTTCAGTATATTCCTGACCTACAAAGTTTCTTCTACCACTCTCTGTTGTCCAATCAAGGTTCATATTGTACTCATAAACAGGTTCATTGTATTTTCCATTTGTTGAGTTATTAAAGAGATTTACTGGCTCATAAATACCATCTTTTGAAATATATACATCCAATGGTACTACACTACCTGTCTCTAAGTTTAAGGCATAATAGTAAGGTGTTATTAGCACTCTACCCTTCTGATAATTACCTATGGTATTTATAGAAGCATATATATCATACCCAAATCTTAATTGCTCTTTCTTTAACTGCTCAATGTTATTTACCCCACCTGTTAATACTTGAGTCTTAATGTTTGGATTATTTACATTTCTACCACTTTGAGGTGTTCCTTGCATCCATGTTTGAGTACCATAAGTATTTAGCCATTTTGTATGCTCACTTATTCTGTTACCTCTTATGTCAAACTGGTCTCCTAAATAGTAATTTTGTACAGCTTCTTCTACTTTGTAGATGAAACCTTCCACTAACCATTCAGCAGGGTCAGTCTTTGGTAACTTGAAGAAGTTACTAAATCTGTAGTCCTCTGTATCCACTATTGCAAAGTTACCTATTCTACCTATTACATCTAAGTAGAAATACTTGTATCCACCATGTAATGATTCCAAACTTGAACTTCTTAAAAGGTTAGAAGGTCTTTTCTTGTTGTCATTTGTTGTTATAGGTTTAGCTCTTTCATTGATTGAATTTGCTAAATTTGCTACTGGTGTACCATCATTTGTGTTTGCTTTACCTGTACCACCATTGAAATCGCTCCAAATTATAGATTTCATTTGGTTTTTAGCTGCTGTTAAAACTGAAGTTTCTTGTGCTTGTTTCCAAGTAAAGTAACCTCTGTAACCTTGTACATTACCTGCTTCGTCAGTTGCTTTATAACCATTTGTAACAAACTCTAAGAATTTAGGCTGCAAACTCGTTTTGAAATTTGTTAATGCAGTTGCATATGTTGTTTTCAATGCTGCTCTATACTGTAAATTCTGATTATATGCTGTACCTGCATTTATTGCCTCAACTTCAAACTCAACAGGCGCATTACTTGCTTCACTATTAGCTAATACTAAATAGAAATCAAAGTAAGTTTCTCTCACATCTAACTCTATCCAATTACCAGCCATATACATTTCACCCTTATGGATTACATTGAATGGGAATTTAACCCTCTTCTCTCTCGTCCATTGTGTAGTATCCATGTTGTTAGCATAACCATAACCTGTTTGTGATTGAGGTGTGCTTAAACCTAATGCGTCATTTCCTCTAAAGTCACCTGTATTTGGGAAATATACTGTAAACTCGTGGTCTATTTGTAAGAACTTCGCATTTTTTACAAATACACCTGGTTCAAGTTCAATTTCATCCTTAACTATCTTATGATTATTGTCATTACCACAAGCGTCCCAACAAATTCTATTGCTTCCGTCATAATGTTCTCCACTATGATGTGGCTCAGTACAATTTAATATTGNATAAGTCTTGCAATTATCTGTATGAATATGCTGATTTAATGGTATGCCCTTACATAAGAAGATTGGATTCCATTGACCATTCTCTAAATAAGAAGGTATTAAATCTACATTATCTAATATTGTCTTTCTTATTTCTGAACCTGTTGGCTTTTCTGTTATATAAGTTACCTTTGCATAACCATCGCCTATATGTCCTACTTCTGTTCCGCCAGTTGGTTTAGGCATTGTCTCATTACCAGCTCTCATTAAAGTATTTGTAAATACTTTTCCTGAATAGTGATTTGCACTACCTGTATGAACACCACTTGCATTTACTGCATTAGCACCTGCCATACCAGAGATGAATGAACTACCACCTGCACCACCTGCTGTGTAAGTTGAACCACCACCATAATAACCACCACCACCACCGCCACCACATTGTGCATTGATAGCGCCTTTACCAAATAAACCTGCTTTTGAATAAGATGCAGAAACCGCTTGACCGTTTCTATTACCTACTAAACCACTTGTTTGAGTACCACCTTTTGCTACATAACCATA
>JGI24709J26583_10003970_pt1 | contig 11384 bp, 7 predicted proteins | sample BioPla2DNA1_FD_26583 | JGI IMG/M metagenome (IMG submission 26583) | reverse complement strand
ACGCTTATACATCAGACGTACCCTCAATGTAGAATATTGATTATATATGATCGTCCTTAATAATTAGGAAAAAGTATTTTATAAATAAAATTAATCCTGTTTAATCGTGATCCTCTTTTTTAATTTAAATTTTTTCTTAATTTAAATTTCTCCGCACTTCGAGATCTGGACGGAGGTTGCTGTCTTGATGAGATGGTTTACTCCTTTCGCAGGAACCTCCTCTGGTTTAGTGCTTTCTGATGCTGTTCCATCTGATAGCAATATATTTTGACATTCTCCGAATACGCCGAATATGTAAGATAGCGGTTGTTTTAATCCATCTGTGTCTTCATATCCCCTTCTCTTATCTGTTGCAACTCCATCTAATGCATTAATGCTTCTATTTATATAATACCCATCTCTAAATGGAGTAGTTGTCGTTTCAGCTCGAAGTTTCTCTTTGTATGCCTCGAAGAAGGATCCGCTTATGCTTACTCTGTGATGCACCTTCATTAATATGTATATGTATATCTTGTCGCCAGGGTAGAGTTCCTTTAGGGAGCCGTCGTCTGAAGGGAGTTTGTCCGGAATGTAGAAACCTGTGTTGATGTTGATATTGTTTGAAAAGTTGAGTGGAATTGTATTAATTGTTAATTCCGCTTTTAATGGTCCGGTGTTTGCTTTCAAAGTTACGTTCTTATGAGATCCCTTTGTGCGATCTATGTTGAACTTCACTGTCTGGAAGTTCTGTGCAGGTAACGTAAGGGGAACGCAGTGTGTTAGGCACTTGGGATCTGAGGACGGATACCTGCTCCCTACTAGTACCGGCCAAATCTCGCTGCATACATCAGGAAGAAGAAGTCTGAGGGTTGTGTCGTTATCAGAAGCATTGAATGTATACCAATGGTACTCGTCATCTCCTGACAGTGGTTTATGTACCTTTCTGTATACAGGATTCGAGACTCCTAACGTGATGCCTGGACAGAACTCGTACGTGTTGTTGATCTTTATGTAGTACGCATTGTCAGTGTTGCCTGGGTTCTCCACGTAATACTTACTGAAAGATTCCAACTCAGGGAAGTTGTCTGTGAGAGATGAATGCGGGAAAACCTTATCTTTGGTTAAGCGGACTTTGCATCTATCTCCTGTTTCCTCCGGAATGATGAAGTAAGCATCTCCCGAATCTCCTTCATTACCCATGAGAAGTTCTCTAGTCGCAGGTCCGTTTTCTAGCATTTTCCTAACTGAGCTTGTTGATCTTGTGTTTGTGTATCTTGGTGCGTTCCTCGATCCGTTGTCATCAAACACCTTCCTTACGACAGCTGCTGCGCCTGACTTTATTGTCGAGAATACCGATGCTAGGAAGCCGTCCTCCGAGGATGCGAGGATCATGTCCCTTCTGTTCTTAACATACTTATCCTTTAACTCAGGCATATTTGCTAATTCATCTGGAACCTTGACGACCGTCGAAGATAGGATACAATCGACGAGGCCAGGGCACTTGCTGTGTATACTTTTTGTCGCTGCTACTACTTCTTCCTGTTTCAGTTCTTCTTTATCGTCGAATTGGACATTAAATATGTTCGCCGTAACAGGACTCTCCTTCGTGAGATCCTTTGATATGTCTCTGCATGCCACACTTAGGAGTATGTTTTGATTTAAGATGGCTCCTGTGAATTCTCCTGTCAAAGCTTCAGCACCGCGGGGCGCCAACGGGAGATACCAAAGTAACATATCATCACTCTTAAATATCTCTTTAGAACCCGTACCTTGTACACACGAACTTAGATTGAAAGTATCACTTACCATGAATGGTTTGAACTGAGCTACTGAATTTTTAGGATCATACCCTTTTACGAGACTACAATCAGCACTGTAATCATTTAACTCACTCACAAATTCTGATTCCTTATTAAACAAAAACTCTTTTCCTTGGTAGTCGTATGCTAGGAGGTACATGCCATCCACGATNTTTCTATCTTCTCCTTTAGAATAAGGAGATTTAAGCTTTGATATGAAACTAGATGAACTCTGGCATGCTAGCCTATCCGGGTATGCCTCACAGCCTGCGACAGTTACTTTCGACCAATAAGGATCAGCCTTAGATGCGAACTCTTCTCCGTATAACTTAGATGCATATTTGTACGAGAAATTTCTATACAAAGCATATTCAGCCGGCGTTCTTCCGTTGAACGAAACAACCCTGAAGTCCCCTTTGCACTTTAGTGTATTCTTCTTTTCATCGAAATCCGACGCCCTCAAAATCTGGTTCTTACCGAGGTTCCATGTACTCTCGTGTTCACCACTCTGCTGTAATGAAAGGCGTAGCATAGGAGTAGGCGTGGATGGCTCGGTTTCTCCAACTTTAAATCCGTTCGCAGACCATTCCATGACTCCGTAGCTTGCTGGGCATGTCGTGTAGTTAGATGTTTTGAGTGTAAATGTGATTACAAGCTGGCCTACTATATTATTACTCGTCGATGAAACATCTGAGTTCGGGAGGTAAACTGCTTTGATGCATGGGCCGTCGTATAGCCTATTCCAGCCCTCTTGCTTCTGCAGCATGTTCTCTCCGTTCATCGTAAGGATGTCCTGGTTCGTAAGCTTGTACGTCCTATCGGAGACGAACGTGTGCTTCACAGGTCCTCCTAGCGAAAGCATTACGCTGGTGCTGTCCATGACGTTCGTACTATTGAATATGAGCGGGACACCGTTGTCCCATAGGCTTACGGATACGCGACCGGAGTTCGATGTTGCGTTTAGCGGAATGTACTCCACGTTGATGGAGTTTCCTATCTCGTAGCTTGCGTAACCTAGGCTTGTTAACTTAAGCGGTGCTATAATCGGATTCAGGGACCTCGTCGAAAGGTTGATTATGTAGTTGTTGACGGGAAAATGTCTGTTCCCCCCTAAGACATTGGTGAACCCAGCTGCGCTGTTGAGATTGTCGTATACGCGGGAGGGTTCGTAAGTGTAGATTTTTCCTCCGTGCTCTGCCATCGACGTTTCAAGTTGGTTCCACTCCGCGGCAGATGTGTTGTTGCAGGTGTGGAGGATCGGAACAACCAATTTTATGTTTCCGCTGCCGCTGAGGTTGTTGCTGCTGCCTGTATATCCCGATGCGTTGTATGCTTGAGCCGCCGACTGCATACCTGAGTTGTACTTGTAGCTGCTCATACGCGACTTATTTATCCAAATGGCAGTTTCTGTATGAAAAAGCTGTTTCTGAGGAATATGACCTCACGGCCATTTCCTAGTTAATTCACTCCACAGATAATTGAGTATGAAAATTGAGAGGAGTGAAATTAAATAATATTAATAAAATACCGCGTTCAGAATGGAACAGCCTGAAATTCCTAACATAGGATTTGTCTTCTGCCCTAATAGTCCGTACGACGCGGCGATAGTGAACATACTAATACACTCCGACGTACTCGATAAACACCATGCCTTAATTAAACCCGGTCAAGATGACGATAACCGTACTACTGCTTATGGATTATTAATCAATGTTGTTGTAGATAAAATGAAATTCGAATTAACATCTTACAACACAGAAACGAACACTTTCCGCCTCAGGGCTATAAAGCATAAGATAAAGGAGTACTTCAGTGAAATAAAGACATACGATGGGGAACCTGCTTTCTATGTGACATCTGGGATAACGGAGGGCCCTAAGGATATTAGAATCCAGGATCATAATTTGTTGTTCCAGTTAAGCTGGGGAGGAAAAGAAAAGATGTTATATATCATTAAAAACAGGAAGATGTATGTTATAAATCTGAATAAAGGAAGTTTAGATAAATCAAGATTCGATGCTGAACAAGTCGACTGCCCTGGAAGATCTATTTTGATATACGTCCACGATCGTTACTACAACCCACTACAACAAGAAGATGTATTCGACATAAAACATTATAAACAAAAGAAGAAGCGTAGAAAGAAGGATACGGATAAGAATCCGGAAAGGCACAAGCAGCTTCGAATGGATGATTTAGAAAGAGATGTAATTAGGAAATCCATTACTAAAGAGATATTATATCCTTCAGAGATCTTGGATCAGCAGACAATGTCGAACAACCTTTATACAGAAAACGAAGACGAACTTATTGATTTGTTTAAAAATGGAGGAAGGCAGATACTTATTGCACCTACGGGATCAGGGAAAACTAGAATTGGAATGCTACATGCAGTGCAAGCGATGCTTGATAATATAGAGGTGACAAAATGTGAAAAGAAAGGCATTGAGGCAGGGAAGAGACATCTAGTACTAATCGCATGTCCGTATAGAATCATAGCAGCGAACTTCTTCCAGAGACTTACGAGGCTGAGGACAATAAGGCCTTGTTTAGGTAAATTACTTATATCCGACAACAAGGAAGGAAATAGTATGACCCTGTATACCAAGAAAAAGATCAACGTAATATACTCCGGGACTGATGCTTCCACGTATAGCACTTATTTCTCGGATCTGTTCCTTTCGGAGAAAGATGTGATAGGGGAAGGAGGAGTAACATTTAAAACTAAGGCGCTCCCTACTAAGATGTATTGCGACTTCATAGTAGGAACATACGAGATGGTATCCATGTTCCTCAACGACGTTAAAACGATGCAGCAGATAAAGGATGAAGGGATAGTCATCCACTCCGTATACGACGAGTTGCAGGAGTCTCTCAAATCTGGAAGCAGCAGATTCGTCGTCGCGTCGAATTTGTTGGATAAGATGGTTACAGAATCACACAGCTTCCTAGGCTTGACAGGTTCGTACTCCCTCGTCAACAGCCGCGAAAACAAGATAGATAACATATTCATAACAAAGGGGTTCAAAGATAATTTGATAAAGAAAGGTAAACCTAAGGAAGTTGTAGATGAGAAGTACCCGGAGAGTCAGGTTTTCGTTATCACAGTGGCAGTCGCGTTCCCTAAGATAGTGCATACGTCGGCCAGGTACTCAATTTCGAAGTTTGCTAGAGAGACGATCGTAGAAGAGACGAAGCTACCTCTGATTGCCTTCTGCAGGAAGCTGCATACAGAATTTGGTGTGGATGTGGTATCTTATGGTAGAATAGTTGATAACATAAAGACACACTACCCCGAATTGATACACATGGCCGACTCCGTCTGCCACCCTGGCAAAGGATGCACCATAGTCATCTTAAACAACAAGACGGACGTCATAACTATTATGAGGGCGATCGTCCTTACGATATACGCCATACAGCGTGCCATCATCGATGAGGTAGCGCCGGTTTTAGAAAAAGAGAAGAATAAAGATTTCTACAGCGTGGTGCAGACGTTTATGGATAGTTACAATTGGACGGAGCCTCATGCTATAGATTACGCAATAAAATGCGGNTTCAAGCGTTACAAATATGATGCGTCCGGTGACGAGAACCTTAATAGATGGGCACTCCCCATATACCCTAAGGAAATATTCTACAAAGATAACGAACCTCGCGTACTCACCAACGAGGACGGCGGTTTCCTGATCGACGCCGTCTACGACGGTGTTGGTGTATTCGAGAAGAAGAGAGGAATATTAAACAAGATAAGAAACGCCGTCAGTAAGGAGGAGAAGAAGAAGCTGTTTCAAATATTAAGGAACGTGAACTCGGAGATATACAGATACAAAGGGAGGTTCATTCTCGATAGCCCCAGGGCTTTCAACACCATCAAATTCGGTATCAAGAAGCAGGTCTCCATAGAGAGCTCCGAGTTCTTAATATCACAGGAAAAGTGTGCATATATATACACATCCGACTATACAAAGATTCTACAGAACCCAGGTGAATTCATAAGGCCTACGGAGTACAGAGTTTCCACGAATCAGGATGTGAGGAATCTACTAACACAGTCCGTCGTCTTCGTGAACAACGCCGATATCAACTACACCGGATTACTCGAAGACGAGTTGATGAAAGTTAGGAAGAGCCCCCGTATGTGGATTGCGACACAGAGGATCGGCGTCGGCGCTGATTTCTCTAACATCCGGAGGGTGATCCAGCTAAACAACGAAAACATAAGTGTTACGGATGAGCTGACGGATCAGATGCTAGGGAGATGCGACAGGGAGAGGAGAGGAAGGTATATGATGAAGGAGGAATTTGGAAACATGAAAAGTAAGGCTGTGGAAAAGTTCCTGAATGTCAATGAACCAAAGAGATTCATCAGATACTTGGTGACGAGTGGATCTGGAGAGATGGGTCCTATTCGGAAGCATGTAAACAAATTGCTAAGTGCGTTCAGTACAGATACCTACAGAAGGAAATTTTTAACTGCAGGTCCTATAAGAGTTGATTCGAAACTTAATGTATACCTTAACGAAATCGTAAAAACCTACAATCCCGAGGACAAAACAATAAATGTTTCTTACAAGAAATTGAAATTACCCATTGATAGGACTACCCGCATGTTCAAAAACATCGTATACAGAGTTTTCGGGGATGTCATGTACGGCGAACTAATAAAAGAAAACTCGAATGCGAGGAAGCACGAAAGGATCAAAATCTTCCTGGAGAAGATGGCTAAAACGAAGGATTACCAATCGATGCCTGAGGGTGCAGATGTTCTCTTCTTTGGCTATGGAAATGACGATAAGAACGACGTGATAATGAAAAACGGTATTCTCATTAACGCACTCGTCAACAATTCCGATGAAGGGAACTCATTCATGAAAGATGGTCTGTTGCATATCCCTGGCGGTGATCTGTTTGAAAAGGGGATTCTTCCTCCTTTTTACATCGACAGCGAGTATAAGAAGATGTCCAGTACTACCGGGTATGTTCCTCTCATAGACACTCTTGTGAATAAGGAAGTTGCTATACAGTACAATTGCAATATCCTAGTTCTAGAAAATTACCAGAGTTTCATAGATTCTCTCCTAAGCCTTAGGGTGTTCGACAGAATAATGATATACGCAGCGTTGCATTCTCTGTTAGAGGGAAGGACGGATTTCGACAGCACAACAAGTTCCGGGTACAGCTACACATCTTTCTCGAAGTACCTAATTGAGTTATGCACGAATACGGATATCAAAGACGCCGACTACGACGACACTTTGAATACGAAAGATATCGAAAAATTCCAAGAAGAAGTAGTCATGCAAAGGAACATAGACAACGATATCCCATGGGGAGTATATACATCAACCGCCGTTTTCATAAAGAACCCGGTTCCTATCCTAAGCAAAGGAAGTGTGTACTCCGTAGCTGGGGGTGTGGAGAATATAAAGAACATAGCAGACACTAACTCTAACATTTCTCTTTTAGGAAACGCTATCAAGGCTAAGACCTTCATAGATATGAAGATCACAATAGCAAACCAGAACCTAAAGGATAAGAGCGAAGACGGGAAGATACACAACTTATTCAGGTCGATAGCGACGACGAGTAAGCTATTCAAGAGGCCGTCGACGGATTCGTTCACTGTAGACGAGTTGGTCCGGAACGGATACTTCTCATTCGCCGTACTAGGGAGCCTCGCGGTTTCGATAAACGACGAAATAAAACCACTGCGTAAGAATATCATCCTATGGCCGGACAGGATCAAGGAGATGGAAATATGGTTCAAGGACGATAGAATATCAAAGGAGAACCTCAAAGGCTGTTACTACAACAGACTCTGCTTCGACATAGGGAAGAATGAGGATGAGGATATACCAGAGGAATGGAAAAACAGAGGCTACAAAGACGAAACAATCGAGAACGTACAAGACGACGAAACTGATAAGGCCATCCACACTGATGACAAAATCTAGTCATTTTCACAAATATAGGATAAGAATAAAAAATTAATTTATATAGTAATAATAAGATCTTGTACGGGCCCAAGTTCAATCATTCTCCGCAAATCATCTATATCTACTCTTCCTCCGTTGTCTAGGAGGATTTTAATGATAGGCCTCTTAACACCTCCTCTTATTTCCTTTATCACGAAGAATGCGTAGGTAAGTTTGTATATATCATCCACAATTCCCCCGTACTCCTTCTTCAGCGTATCGAACATATTCACGGTATAGGAAATATACGGCTTGTCGTCCATGAATGCGTCTATTGCTGAATTCACGATATCAAAATCCGTTTCCTTGAGGATTTCAAAGTCGCCTCTTGGTATTGAGTCTCTGCTCGCCATATATTCCAGAACTAGCATATCCCTCGATTCTCGGTACTCTGGCCTCTCTGTTCTATTCCTGAATAGTGTTTCTCCTCGCTCCGCGAATGCTACTGCGATTGGTAAGAAGCCCCAGTTGTCGAAGTTGTCCAGTTCATTCTCTATTAATTTCACGTCCGCGTTTCCACTTGTAAGCCACCAGCACTCCGACTCCTGATTGATCCTTTCGATATCATCGGTCATGTTTACGACTAGCAGTGAGAACGCTGCTCTTCCGAGAATCTCGCTTATTAAATTTGGATTCATGTTGTCCAAGTCGATAATCTCATTGACAATAGGATCTTCTATACACATATCGTCTCTCAACAGAACAATTACTTCACCCATCCATCTTACGACATTACTTAACTTTTCCTTCTCATCTATCATCCCGACAACGAAATTCCTCGTGAACTCCATATAATCGTATTTCATGAAATTAAAACTCCTTGTGATTTCCCTCACTCTGTAGATGTCGAGCTTGATTGCGGCCTTCACGGCATCCGAGACATCTGTAATCCTCTTTGCTATATCCATTTTCCTCTTCTTCTCTTCTGCGATGTCCTCCGGTGACTCGATAGGAGTGTACTTCGCCGATGAACTAAGTGCGGTCATCAGATCAGTACACATGTTGCTGAATTCGTTGAATTCGAAGCCTTTAAATACATACACCATGTTCTTGTAGACAGCAATCGTAATTTGATCTCCGCACTGGAAAACAACCCACTTTCCGACGATACCGTAGACAAACTTTATCGCATCCACCGACTTCGACAGGAACCCCGTCTCCTCTTCGATCGCAACCCAATCGTCGTTCTTCTCGATTCCTGCCAACATGAACGGGTCTAAGACTATCTCGTCCTCGAAGAGAGGACGCTCAATGTCTACTTTCGGGAACAGCTTCCGACCCTTCTTGTATTCCATTCCAAAGATACGTCCTTCGAAATTTTCGTTTTGTGTGAAACCGCCGGCGTTTTAGATATTCTCAAATTTGATAGGCGGCTCACTTCATTTCGTAGAATGTCCGGAAATGATTTCGAGGCGTACACGCCTGAGCGGAAGAGGGAGTTAGTGCGCAAGCTATCTTCCCTATACGACTTCCTATGCTCCGTCAGCAAGGCTGAACTGAAGTTCTTCCTGGAGGAGCAGTACAAGTGGTGCTCCAGCTACGCGATATTCTCGGCGATGAATTTCATGAACACTCGCGAAAACTCATTTTTCAAGACTCTCCTCCTCATGGAGGATTGGCTCGATAAACCGGTCGCTCCGATCCCTTATTTCACACTTCTTCAGAAGTTCGCCACTCGCTTCCGTGGTAAGTACCTTAACAAGTTACGAAGGCTTCTTCCGAAGCTTACATTCTCACGGACGGAGATTAAGAAAGTAGAAGAACACAAAGGAGATTGCGAAGTACGTATAAAATTCTATGATATAGCTAGTTTAGATTAAAATATAGTTACTTCTTTTTCTTAAATATTGGCAAGTTTTCTTTTGATGGAGATTCCTCCTTTTTATTATGAAAGAGAAACCAGTTGCATTCCTATACAACTTTCCATTTATGAAACCTTTGCATTCTTCTGGAAGTAATTTATCATGATAATATCTTGGAATGTCATAACAATTTATGTAATCAAGTGTGTAGAAAAAATGTATTGATTTATATATAAGTAAATCTCCTGCTTCTACAATGACTGGTACGTTTTCTTTTAAAAAGAATATATCAAAAATATCATTATCCAGCAATTCCTTTATATGATGCACAAATTCCTCCGTGGTCCGAGAGTCATTACAGTATACCCACAGATTAAAGTAGCGATATTCGTTCCCGGATAGAATGCCATCATACGCTTTTGCGGCTTTCTCGTATATTTTATTATATGCTTCCATAGTGAAATTTTTATTTGAATAAGGTCTGATGCAGAATAACAAAAATGCTTTTAAAACATAACCTGTCAAAAATTCTGATGTAAACGATGGTTCTCCTTTTACGTAGTAACTTGGATCACACATATTCCTATATAAATATAAAAATAAATGAAAAGCGGTTTTTATAATTTTTTTATTCCTCTTCTTGTATAATCAACGTTTCCTGTTCTACCTCCGGTATAGACTTTAGAAGAGATAACCTAAATCTTAACTCAATTTCTAATTGTTCTAATTTATTCTTAGCTAATTCAATGTATATTATTTCACTTAATCCTACTTCACCTAAGGTGTATCTTTGTGTAGCTGTTAATTGTGAAGCTAAAGCTGCAATTGCTTCATTTGATAAATTGGGGATGCTGATATTTACAACTGCGTTTGAAATTTCTTTAATGTCAGATATTAAAGGATGTGCTAAATATTCACTGTACATAAATAATAATTACCCATACAAAATTAAAAATATTCTCAATTTATATTTTTCAGAGGGATGAAAATAATGGAAAAGGGAAGTTCCTAAAAGGAAGTTCCTCTTTACAATATTTTTAAAAACTTCGTTAAATAAAAAAATGCAGAATGTTGCATTAGATGAGTTATTCGGATCTTGTCTTAAGATAGCTAAATCAGTTGATCCGCAGTATGTCGTAATGGAGATGGATCAGAATGGAAAGATGATACCTGTGAAATCAGACATAAGGAAGTACAGGTTCATAGGAGATGTAATTTTAATAGTAGCAGGAATAATGAATGCAGTCTCCGCAGACGGAGGAGTAGAAGTCGATCTGGGCTACGATACATATACAACAGGAAACATACTTCAATTTAAAGACAAAATTAGGCAATTCCTGACAAATGCACATATGGTGGATCCGATACTAAGAGATTCCACGAAAGGAGCTATATACCCGGGATGTGAATTAAGAGAAGAATACTCCACTATAGCTGATGCGATAGAACAGCGTACCTTAATAGAAGAGGTTATCAAAACTATGAATTAAAAATATTATTTTTTTTTCAATTTTTAAATGTTTAAAAAAGTTCAGTCCATGTTAGGCGCGGAGCTGCCTTCATATGGAATCCCCTGTGAGTTAAGGCGAGGAATCGGTTGAGATGACGGGTACTTACTGTTTACTTCGTTTCCGGATCTGAGGAAGCCAGAGCCAATGAGCCAATTCTCTAAACGTTCGTCGACTGCACCGTTGAACAATATTTCGATAACGTGATTCTCAAAGGATCTTACTTGGTTCAGGAGGTCGGCGCACATTTCATATATATTGGCAGGAACAGTCTTCGTATTGTGGACGTGAATTCTAGTCTCCTGTGAGAGGATCTCG
>JGI24709J26583_10003962_pt1 | contig 11393 bp, 12 predicted proteins | sample BioPla2DNA1_FD_26583 | JGI IMG/M metagenome (IMG submission 26583) | reverse complement strand
AAGAAGTAGCTAAAAACATAGTAGACAACAACTATAATGTTATTACTAGCCTTGACCGGATAATTGGTAAATATGTCCGAGATGACAAAGTCATTGAAGAAGAAATGCTATTTGAAACATCTTTATTAATGACAGAATTAGAGCCATCAGATTTAATTGTGATAAAAACAGCTCCAAGTGGCACCACTGTATTTGGTTTATCGGTAGGTTTTCATAGTAGTTTTAATAATTCTATAATGCCAGGAGATAAAATTGATATATACATCCAGGCGTTAAATGAAAATTACCAAAATATATATGTTAAAATGCTTGAAAATGTTGAAGTTATGCAAACTAGAGATGCAAATGGAAATAATGCTTTTGGACCTGTTTCGCATATAAAAAGATAAGATTTAATGACTTTTATTTGAATTATCTCATCTGTTTTTAATTTTATCATAATGTGTTTAACCGTATATTAGTGTTAAATTTTATACACATATGAAAAGAATTACTTCGTGTAATTCTTTTCGATATAAGTAATAAATTGATATATTAAAAATGATAATATTAATATTAAAACAATCCCACTCATTACTAATGTTAAATTAAATACTTGAGTACCATAAAGAATTAAATAACCAATACCAGCTTTACTAACTAAAAACTCTCCCATAATAACCCCGATTAAGGACATTGATATATTAAGTTTTAAACTAGATATTATTACTTCTTGATTATGAGGTATTATTAATTTAGTTAGTATTTGATAATTACTTGCTTTAAATGATTTGAAAAGTTTAATTTTATATGGATCAGTATTAATAAGACCATTATAAATTGATATTAAAGTTACTATTGTATTTATAAGTAAACTCATTACTATAATCGATTTAGTATTAGCTCCAAGCCATATTATAAGTAGTGGTCCTAGTGATACTTTTGGTAGGCTATTAATTAGTGTTAAAAATGGATCACTAATTCTTTTTAATATTGGAATAGAATAAAACAGTACTGCTAGTGAAAAACCTATTAAAGACCCTAGGACAAAAGAAACTAATATTTCTTTTAAAGTTACCCATATATGAATAAATAAATTATTATCAAGATATAAACCATAAAGGCACTTTATTATTTTAGATGGGCTAGAAAAAATAAAACTATTAATTATATTATACCTACTTAATAATTCCCATATCATTATAAATGATAGAGTAATAAATATTTGGGTTATTAAGATCAGTTTTTTTTCTAATTTTATCTTTTTTAAAAATTTTTCTTGTTTAAGAGATGTCTTTATCTAAATCACCCCAAACTAAGTCATAGTAGTAATTAAATAATTCGTCTTTACGATTTTCAGATGGTAGTCTTTTATTTTTTAGTTTAATTTCATGGATGCTTTTTACTATGCAAGGTCTTTTAGTTAAAACAACTACTCGGTCGCACATTGATACGCATTCAGCAATATCATGAGTAACTAAAATGGTAGTGACATTAGTGCTTTTAACTAGTCTATAAATATCATCACTAATAGTAAGTCTAGTTACATAATCAAGAGCAGAAAGTGGTTCATCTAGTAAAATAATATCTGGCTTTGTTGCTAGAGTTCTTACTAGTGCGACTCTTTGTCTCATGCCACCTGATAAGTTATTAGGATATGCTTTTAGAAATGATGATAGACCAAAGTTTGTTAGTAATTTTTTTATGTAGTCTATATTTTCTTTAGTTTTTATATTTTTTATATCAAGTCCAATAGCAGCATTATCTAAAATATTAAGCCAGGGAAGTAGAGCATCACTTTGTAGCATATAACTATAATTTTTTTTATCACCGATAATTGAGCCGCCCGATGCTTTTTCAATACCTGATAANATNCTNAGTAAAGTACTTTTACCACANCCAGAGGGACCNACAATACCGATAATTTCATTTTCATTTATATCTAGAGAAATATCCTTTATTGCGGATACTTCTCCATTTATTGTATGATAATCTTTGGAAACATTTTTGATTGATAGAATTTTATTCATTAAAGACTAAGTCTTCAAAAGGTACATATGAATTTATAAAGCCACCATCGATTATCATATCTTGTAGGTTAGTAAAAAAATCTTTTTCTATGAAAGTAGAATCAAGCCAAGAATCGGCTTCTTTATATCTATTTACTATTGTAGTAAGTTCATTAAGTGAAGTATCGGGAAATTGTTTTAATAACACTTTAGCAATAGTTTTACTGTCATTTTCTTTAGTAAAGATAAGAGCTTTATTAATAGCTTCTCTAAAATCATTAATTAATTCTTTGTTGTTTTCAACAAAACTTTTTTTAGCATTAAAAGCAGTATAAGGTACTTCACCTGAGTGCATTCCAACGCTTGCTACGACATAGCCATATCCCATGTTTTCAACTCTAGTAGCATTTGGTTCAAATAAATTTACGAAATCTCCCTCACCACTTATAAATGCACTTGTTAGATTGGCAAAATCTACTGAATCATTTATAATTACATTTTTAGTATTACTATTTTCAACAGCATTGATAAAGTTAAGTATTGGCATACCACCACTTCTTCCAGCAACAACTTCTTTACCACTTAAATCATCAAAGGTGAAATTATCAATCTTTTCTCTTGAAACAATAAACTGACCATCTCTTTTTGTAAGACCTGCAAATGTTACTACATAGTCTTTTGTTCCTTCATTATAAACATAAATTGTTGCTTCGGGACCTGAGAAACCAATTTCAACATCTCCTGATAAAACTGCTGCTACAACATTATTTGCACCACTTGTTAAGATAAGTTCAATATTAATTCCTTTTTCTTCGAAGTATCCTTTTTCAATCGCAACATACATTGGTGCGTAAAATGGACTATGAGTTACTTCAGCAAGTTTTATAGTTCTCAGTTTACTATCATCATCTTTATTATAGAAATTAAAAGCTATTACTGTAAGCACTATTACTAATAAGATGCCACCTAAACCTATTATTTTTTTCATTTAAATCCTCCTTAATACACTTTTATTATATGTGTTTCAAAACCTTGGTGTGAATTGATAAAACCCCTAAGTTTTAAAAATATTTACCTTTACATAACAAAAATTGTTTGTTATAATTTTAATTAGAATAAGGAGGGTGTCTATGAACACTATTATTGAGGAAATAAATGTTAAGTTAAATAAGATTATAGAAGATTTATCCGAAAATAAAAAAANCACTGAAGAAGCCTTAACTAAAGTTAACGCTAGCATCAAAGAAAAGATCAAAGAAGCAAAAAAACATAAAAAACAGGTTGATCAAGCAAAAAATGAAATTAAAACTCTAGAGGATGAGATAACTTCATTAAAAAATGATTTAACCGATCTTCAAGAAAAATTTGGAAAAAAAGATTTAAAAGGAATTGTTGAAGCAGGTAATAAAGAAATTAATGCTAAAATACAAGATAAACAAAATCTTATTAACAAAGAAAAAGTTAAAATAAGTGAGTTAACTGCAAAAGCAAGAAGTATTAAAGATTTACTAATTAATCTTAAGAAAGATAAAAATATAAAAGAAGAAAGATTAGAAAACTATACTAGTGCTTTTAATTACTATGAAGAAGAGTTAAATAAAATAATTTCATATTCAAGTGATAATGCTGAAAACTTAGAAGTTAAAGTAGAAGAGGTTGAAGAGGTTCCTGTTTATAACTTTGATGGGGACATTGATGAATCAGAAGTATTTGATGAAATATTATCAATTGATAACTCAATTAATAAGCGAGAAGAGCCAAAAGAAGAAACTAATTTAGAAGAAGATGATAAAGAATTAGATCAAGATATTGATGAAGTAGAACTTGAAGAAGAAATTAAGCCTGATAATGAGTTTTTAGATAAACTTAAGAAAACTTCATTTGAACTTGATGAGTTAGAAGAAACAATTGATTTAGAATATAAAAATATTTTTGGTGAAGAACTTGAAGAAGAAAAAGAAACTGAAATGCCAAAAACAAATATATCTGATGAAAATATTACTGAAGAAGAAATTTCTAATGTTGAACTACCTAATGTCTTTGGAAATGAAACAGAAGAAGATGTAGAGGGTTTCTTTGAAGAATTTAATCTAGATTTTAATCGTTTTGATAATGATTCTCAAGAACTTTTAAAAAATAATTTTGATAAAGAAAAATATAGTGACATAATAAATCTTCTAAAAGATAATAATATTGATTTAACTAATCTTTATAATTCACCTAATGTTTTATCTGAAGGTAATGTTGAAAATTTAAAACAAACAATTAATAGTTTACTTTTATCAGGTCAAAGCACAATTAATGTTGGACTAGTGTTAAACTCTCTAAGCAAAGTAAACAATGATAAACTAAACAATGTAATAAACTCTTATGGAGGAGAGTTAAATGGAGCTAATATAACTGATATAGTTATTAAGTCAATAGAAAATAATCGAGGTGATAGTTAATGGATTATTTACTAGATTTAGGTTTTACTAATCTTGAACTTGATAATTTAAAAGAAACCTTAAATCCAGAGATTAAAAGTATGGTAATAGAGTTTCCTAAAATAGTAGCAGTAAATTATCAATACTTAAATAATCTCGGAATTTCAAACTTAAAAGAAGTATTTACAAATCACACAAAAATGTTTTTACTTAATCCTGATAATTTTAAATCAATATTTGATAAATATGATGAAGCTGACTTAGTTAGATGTATTGAAAAAAACGCAGCAGTTGTTGAAAAACTTTAAATTAAATATTTAAAGTTTTTTTGTTAAGTAAATGTATAATGTAATGATTAGTTACCACTCACTATACACTTTATGATATCATTAATATAAGTAGGTGAAGTAACAATGAAATTTATAAAAAAAGCAATAATAATAGTACTATTATTATTTCCAATTTCTTTAGTATCTGCTACAAATGGAATTGTTAACTCATCAAATGGAATAAATATAAGAAAAGAACCAACAACAAGTTCTGATATATTAAAAGCAATTCCTAATAAAGCAGAGTTTCATATAAGCGATACAAATGCAGGAACTGGAAATGGTTGCAAGGATAATTGGTATTATATATATTATAAAAATACCTATGGTTATGTATGCTCTACATATGTAAATACTAAAACTAATAATCAATCAACAACCTATGGAAGACCGTGGACTACCCCTAAAAAAGCAATAATGGGTGGTGCTCAATTTATTAGTGGTTCTTATATAGGTAGAGGACAATTTACTTCATATTTAAAAAAATTCAATGTAAACCCTGATGGTTATTATGAAGTTCATAATCATCAATATATGGCAAACTTAAGAGCTCCATCAAGTGAAGCTTCAACAACATATAATTCTCTTAAAAATAACGAAATGTTAAATAACCCATTTAATTTTATAATTCCGGTATTTACTAATATGCCCGAGACTACTTTCGATACATCAGTTTTAAATATAACAAGAGAAGAAGCAGATGTTCAAGATGATGAATTTGAAGAATCTATAGCTGAGTTTGATGAAAGTTATAAACCGTATTTAAGATATCTTCATACAAAATACCCTCTATGGACATTTAGTGTTTTAGAAACTGGTTTAGATTTTGAAACAAGCTGGAGAAGACAACAAGAAATTGGAAGTATTCAAGTTGGAAACCAATCTTTATGTAAAAAACCAGTTTATGTTACTGAAGGAAGAAAAACCGGTGATATTTCAGGAAGCTGGTGCATCGCAACTGATGAAACTGTTAAGTTTTATCTAGATCCGAGAAATTTTCTAACTGAAAGATATATTTTTATGTTTGAAAACTTAGCTTACTCTGATCTTTATACAGAAGAGGTTGTTTATGCAGCATTTGGTAATAGTTTTATGAGAGGAATATCTCCACTTGATAATCAAAGCTATAGTAGTATTTTTGTAGAAGCTGGACAAACACACAATGTGTCGCCACTTTATTTAGCTTCACTTGCAAGACAAGAAATTGGAGTGTCCCAAACTCCACCCTTTGTAGTAAGTGGAATAGAGTTTGAATATCAAGGATTTACTTATTCTGGACTTTATAATTTCTTTAATATTGGTGCTAATAGTTCGGCNGAAAATCCAGCAAAAGCAGGACTTGTTTATGCAAACGGAGGAAAAGGACCAAACAATGGGGGAATAAATAATCCTGAGTTTATAAACATATTCGAAACTTTGAATCTAAAATATCTTCACAATTATGTTTCAGGTTATGAAGAAGGTGCTACTATTAACTTTATAAAGAGTAAATCAGGAGAGAGCCTTAATATAATTGTTAGAGATAGGGCAGGTAAAATTAAAGAAAACAATCAAAAAATAGCAACTGGTGATAAAATTGAAGTAACAAGTGGAGAATATAGTCAAACATTTACATATCTTTTAAAAGGAGATATAAATGGCGATGGCGAAATAAATTCGGCAGATTTACTAGCTATCCGTCTTCATCTTCTAGGAACAAAAAAATTAACAGGTGAAAACTTAGTTAGTGCACTACTTGGAGATGGTGATGAGGTTAACTCAGCTGATTTACTGGCTATGCGCCAGCACCTTCTTGGAACTAAAAAAATAGAGCAGTAAGGAGATTTATGAAAAAAATAAAATATTTAATAATTACTTTATTAGCACTTAGTTTTAATATTAGTAGTGCTTATGCATCAAGCGCTACACTTTCAACAAATGCATCTACTATTGAAAATGGTAGAAGCGTTACGGCAACACTAACATTAAGAAATGTAGCTGCCTGGAATGTAGAGATTGCTAGTGGTGGCTCAACTAGTGGGTGTACCAAAAAATTCGTTGGTGATACTGGAGATGGTAAAAATGCTACTAAAACATTTACTGTAACCTGCAAAGCTACATCTATTGGTAGAATTAACTTCTTTATCAGTGGTGATGTTACCTCGGCAGATGGTACTAATAAAAAAATTAGTGGAAGCAAAAATGTAACTGTTGTAAAACCAAGAGAAAAATCAACCAACAATAAGTTATCATCATTATCAGTAAAAGGATATGAATTAAGTCCTGCTTTTGATGCAAATACTAATTCTTATGCAGTAAGCATTCCTTCAACTATTAAAACAATAACAATTGAAGCATCTAAAGCAGATCGTTATGCAAGTATTGAGGGAGTAGGTGAAAAAGAAGTATCAAGCGGCATCAATAACTTTGATGTTGTTGTTACAAGTGAAACAGGNGTAAGTAATATTTATAAAATAGTCGTAANTGTAGAGGATTTAGATCCTATTAATGTTACTATTAATGATAAGCAATATACGGTTGTAAAAGAAAAAGAAAACTTAGTAAAACCAGAGTTATTTGAAGATACAACTGTAACCATTGGAGAATATGAAATACCTGCATTTACAAGTGAAGTTACTAACTTAACATTAGTCGGACTTAAAGATGAAGTAGGTAATATCTCTCTTTATCTATATGATAATGATAACTATAAACCATTTAATGAGATGCTTACTACTAGATTAAATGTAATGTTTTTAAATATGGAAACTCCTATTGAAAACTTTACTAAAACAACAATTAATATAAACGGAGAAAGTATAATAGCTTATAAAAATGACTTCTTAACTATAGTTAAAGCTCTTAATCTAGCAAATGGAAAAGAAGAACTTTATACCTATGATGAAGATGAAAAGACTCTTCAATTATTTAATGAAAAAGCTTTTCAAGAATTACTAGTGATTAATCAAGATATTTATATAATAATCTATATATTATCTGCTGCTATAGTAGTTTTATTACTTATTTCAATTCTTTTATATAAAAAATCACGATAAAATGATATCATTAATTTAAGCAGGTGGTAATATTAAAATATTAAGTTATAAAAAAAAGAATAAAAATCAGTATGAACTAACTTTAGATAATAATGAAAAAATCACTTTATATGATGATACTATCATTAAGTTTAATTTACTTTCAAATAAGGAAATAGACTCTAATCTTTTAGAGAAAATCAATAATTATAATGATAATATACTAGCTTATTATTTATCTCTTAGTTATTTAAATAGAAAAATGAGAAGCATCCTAGAAATTAAAAATTATTTAAAAAGAAAAGACTTTAGTGATATAAATATAGAAAATACAATTGAAAAGTTAAAAAAAGAAGGATATTTAAACGAAGAAATATTTATAAAAGCATATATCCAAGATCAATATAATTTAACTAATAATGGTCCTTTAAAAATTAAAAATGGACTTATTAAATTAGGAATAAGTGAAGACAAAATTAATATAGACTTAGATTTTAATGAAAAGATAAATAAATTAATTGAAAAGAAAGTAAAACAAAATCATAAATTAAATACCTATGAACTTAAAATGAATATTACTAATTATTTAATAAGACTTGGTTACTCAAAAGATTCCTTTGAAGAGTATTTAGATAATATAGAAGTTGATGATAGTGCCTTAATAAAAAAAGAATATGATAAACTATATTCAAAATATAAAACTAAATATAAAGATAAAAAATTAATGTATTACCTTAGAGATAGATTATATAAGAAAGGTTATTCAATTGATTTAATAAATGAAATAATAAATGAGGAGGATTTATGAAGTTATATTATAATTCATTAAGCAAAGAAGAAAAAGAAAAGATAAGAGAAGATTTCTTAAAAGAAGGGGAAACAACATTATATAAAAAAGCAAAAAGATTAGTATATACTTCTTTAGTTGCTATAATACTTTCAATAATATTTTTTATCTACGACTTTTATTTTAAAAGAGGAATATCTCATTACCTGATAGATGGATTTATATTTGTATTTTCAATAGTATCACTTTTATTTTTTAGAAGTATAATGATAAACAAAATAAATGAATATGCGATAGAGAAAAGAGATGCCAAAAGAAAAAAGACTAAATAGTTTATTAGTCTTTTTATTATTGTTGTTGTTCAGCTCTTGCTTGTAGTAATTGATTACTTAGGTTAGAAGAATATCTTTTTTTGATATTTGAATCTTCTATTTCAAGTCCATATTCTTTTCTTAAATCAGCAAGTGCATTGATTGGTAAAGTTGTATCATTAATTTGAATGTCAGCAGCAAGTTTTTCTANAATAGTGTCTCTAACATCTTCTAAAGGAGCTTTATCTTTTTCATCTGTCTTTAATATAATATGATAACCGAATGATGTTTTAACTGGTTTTTTTGAATAAGCATTAACTTTCAGTGCGTAAGCTGCTTTTTCAAAAGCATCAACCATTTCTCCTTTGTTAAAGAAACCTAACTTTCCGCCATCTTCTGCATTTGATTTATCTGCTGAATGCTCTTTAGCAAGTTCGGCAAAATCTTCACCTTTATTAAGTTTTTTAATAATGTCTTCTGCTTTTTTCTTTGCAGCATCTTCAGCTTTTTTGATTTCATCATCTGACATTTCATCATTTACATCAGGTTTAATTAAAATGTGACTTGCTTCTATATCTCCAACAATTTCATCTTTGTAATATTTTTCAATATCTTTTTCTTGAACTTTTGCTTTAGCATAATCTTCGATAGCTTTTGTGCGGTAGTAGTTCAGTCTGATTAAGTCTTCAAATTCTTCAATTGATGTAAATCCATAATTATATGTAAGAGCATTAATTAAAGCACTTTCATCATAATTTCCATCTTCATCAACAAAGTTTTGTTTAACTTTATCTATTTCTTCTGTAACATACTCCTCGGCATCTTCAGCGTCTTCTGGATACTTATCTAATAATATATTAGTATCAATAAGATCAATTAATACATTAAGAGCATAACGATCTTTCATTGCATTATATAGCTCATCAACACTAATGTTTAAGCTTTCTTTTTCAAAGCTTACAACTGCTTCCTCTCCATTTTTTAATACTGGTACTTTACCACAACCAGTTGCTGTCATTAATATTAATGCAGCAAGTAATACTTTCTTTTTCATAACTTCCTCCATGTCTAGAGAATATTATATCAGTATATTATTTAAATTACAAGAACACATTTGCTTAAAAATCCATACAATAAAGTGAGTAATGAAAAGGAGGGAGAATATGAACACTTACTGTGGAAACCAACATGGAATTAGTGGTGCTGCATTCATTCTGGTGCTATTTATATTACTAGTGATTATAGTAGGAGCTATTATATAGTAAAGGAGGTATAAATCGATGACTAAAACATGTGATAAGGATAAAATACCAAGAAACAATTGCTTTTTAAATAGTTCTTTTATTGTCTTAGTGTTATTTATTCTTTTAGCAATAATTCTTGGGGCAGTTATTATATAATTAAAAGAGGTGTTCCTCTTTTTTTATTTGGTTAATTGTGTTAAACTACTGTTATAGTAGGAGAGTTGATTATGTTTGGAAGAATGAAAAGTATTGAAGATAATATATTAATTTTAGAAAATCTTGAAAAAGATATGAAAGCAAACTATATAAATTATCATGTTATCTTTGAAGAAGTAGAACGTAAAATAGTAGGAGAAATAATTGGTATAACTGAAGATGAAATTAAAATTCTTTTAGTTGGAGAAATAATAGAAGATAATTTCTATTCAGGAGTATCAAAAAAACCACATTTTACAACAATACCAAGAATTATATATAAAAGTGAAGTGGAATTATTTCTAGGAAATCAAGATAGATCAAACAGGGATAGTCTTTTAATTGGAAAATCAAATGTCTATGATAACTTTGTTGTATCGACTGATTTAAATAATTTCTTTTCAAATCACTTTGCTATAATAGGAAATACTGGATCAGGTAAATCATGTGGTGTAGCAAGAATAATTCAAAATTTATTTACTGATAATAAAGATGATGTACCAACTAACTCACATATTATTATCTTTGATGTTTATGGTGAATATAATCAGGCATTTGAGAACTTAAATAATATTAATAATGTTGGATTTAAAAGTTTTACGACTCAAACTAATTTAGAAGAAGGAGAAATATTAAATTTGCCAGCTTACTTTTTAGATGTAGATGATCTAGCACTACTTTTAAATGCTACATCTCCTAGTCAACTTCCAATAATTGATAAAGCAATAAAGCTTGTATATATATTTAAAGGAACAAACCAGACAATGCAAGAATATAAAAATGATATAATCGCATCTGCTATATTAGATATATTATCCTCTGGTAAAAACTCAACTCAAATAAGAGATCAAGTTGTCGCCGTACTATCTCACTATAATACAAATACTTTAAACTTAAACACTGAAATAACTCAGCCTGGTTACTCAAGAACTATAAGACAATGTTTAAATATAGATCAGCAAGGTAAAATGAACTCAGTTCAGTTTGTAGTTGATTTTCTAAGTCAATACCGTAGACTTGATTTAAGTTCAATTAAAATAAATTCTCAAATTACATACGATTTAGATGATCTTTATTATGCATTTGAATTTGCTTTAAT
>JGI24709J26583_10003961_pt1 | contig 11394 bp, 12 predicted proteins | sample BioPla2DNA1_FD_26583 | JGI IMG/M metagenome (IMG submission 26583) | reverse complement strand
GAAAAAATACCGGCCATACCTGAACGGGTCAGCGTTATCATTGACATGGACAGACTGACCCTCTTTAATGAAGGAGAGCCGCACAAGCAGTACCAGGTTGCCATGGGTAAATATGAGTCGCCTCCCTAAGAAAATATTTTTGTTAGTAGAAGTGAATTAGAAGTGAATTGCTATAATTATTTTGCCATAAGTTATAGACTTTGGGTATAGGGAGGTTGGTAAAATGTACAGAGTTCGTGATGAGAGGATTCGGCAGGGACTAACGATGGTGGAATTGTCTAGGCGTACCGGAATAACATATAGCACCCTATGTAACCTGGAAAAAGGGAGGGCGTATGCCTGGCCGAAATACCGGCGCCTNATNTCNGAGGNGCTGGGGGTGGAGGAGAGCGTCCTATTCGGNGAGGAGGGTAAAGAATGCAAAGAGTGACCTTCACAGCGTAGGTTTCTCCTAGTGGAAGAGATTTACCCGGCTGTTGCAGTGGAACCCCGATGGATTCTGGGGAGAAGGCACGGAAAAGGAGCCCATGCAAAGATGCCATGCAAAGATACATACATATTATATATAGTATCTTTGCATGATTTCCGCCGAAAAAGTCACTCTCAGCCCTACAGCCACAAGGGATTGCGGGTTTACCATGGATTGTCATTTGAGGGTCAAAAACCCCCCTTTTTTTACTCTCAAATGACAATCCCAGGATTTTACAGGGGGAGTAAGTGGTGATAAAAAGGACGCTGTATATCGAGGGTGATACGGTCAGGCAGGTGCAGGAGCGTGAGTATCCGGCAGTATTCGACGAGGGTAAAGGCTACCTTTTTTGGGCGCGGAAGAGCTTCTCGAAGTCCTTCCATGACGTTGATTTCCCGCCGGAAATGACGGACCTGGAAATCGGGCGCATGGCTCGCCTGGCGAAGAAAATCTGGTCCAACACGAACATGTTGGGATACCGTGGTAATGGCGGAGTGAGGCCCTATACAATAGAAATGATCGCGGACGTCCTGCGGATGAGCACTAGGCAGACATATCGGTTTGTGGAGAAGATGATCCGCCTGGGTATCCTGGCGCGGGTAACAGTTGAAACCAGAGGCACGGTGGAAAACAGCTTATACGTAAATCCTATATATTTTTGCAGCACGAACAGGATACCACTGAACCTGTACTTGATTTTTCAGAAGCACTTCGACGAGGTCATGCCGGCCTGGGTGGTAGAGAGGTACCGTGAACAGCATGGGAAGAAAACCAACTGAATACACTGACACCGAAAACCTACACCTGCGCATTGTGGCGGAGCTGGATACCTGCGCCGCAGACTGCGCATCATTTATACAGCGCTGGGTACGCATCGAAAACAAGGACGAGGCGGGGACAGAGGCTGGCGTAGCCATTCGTTTTAGCCTTTGGCCGCTACAGCTTCAGGCGCTGGACTCTATCCTTGCAAACCGGCTCAACATACTCCTNAAAGCNCGTCAGTTGGGCGTCACCTGGCTTGTGCTGGCCTACGCTGTATGGCGTGTGGTATTTACCTCGGGGTATACAGTGATAGCGTTGTCCAAGACTGAGGATGATGCTAAGGAGCTGGTGCGCCGTGTTGAGTTTATCCTACGCCATCTTCCCCCTTGGATGGTACAGGAGCGTGTAAGTGCCAAAAAGAGGCGGTTACAGCAGTTTATCGGGCCAACATGGGAGTCAACTACGCAGATAGTTACTATCCATCACCCGGGGCATGAGGCGGCTACGATTAAGAGCATGACGTCAGCGCCGGGATCGGGCCGTTCATTGACGGCTAACCTGCTCATACTGGATGAATGGGCCTTCCAGCAATGGGCGGATGAGATTTGGAGCAGTACATATCCCACGGTTAACCGTCCGACCGGTGGCCAGGTGATAGGGCTGTCCACAAACAAACGTGGCAGCCTGTTTGAAAGTATATGGGCAGCCTCTGTGAAGGGGCTTAACTCCTTCGCCAGGGTATTTCTACCCTGGTGGACGGATCCCCGGCGTACCAAGGAGTGGTACGAGCAGACTAAGCGGGATCTGCCTAACTCATATCTTCAGGAGTACCCGGCCACACCGGAGGAGGCCCTCTCGGCCGGTGAGGGTACTGCATTCCCGGAGTTTTCGTCGGAGATACACGTCTGCCGGCCATTCGAGATACCTCCCTGGTGGCGTCGGTGGAGGGGGAACGACCCGGGCTATGCCGACCCCTTCGCCTGGTACTGGCTGGCGGTATCACCGGATGGCATTGTCTATTGCTATCGTGAGTATACCCGCGATCCTAAGGATCCCAGGGTGACGTACTCAGATCAGGCCAGGGAGGTTATGCGGCTGTCCAAGAATGAGGATATATCCTTTACGGTAGTAGGCCGGGATGCCTGGAACCGTGTGGGACGGGCCTTTTCCACGGGCAAGAACCCCAGCGATGGAAAGTCTATCGTGGACTGCTACATCGAGGGCGGCCTAACCGGCTGTATGCCACCTCCCACGGAGCAAAACGTGGCGCGAAAGGCACGGAAAGCCGTCCTGCATGAGTACCTGAAGCCTTTTGAAGACGAACGGACGGGCAGGACTATAGCCAAGTTGCAGATATTTTCCACCTGTACGACGCTAATTGAAGCGCTTCCAAACCTTGTGGTTGACGATAAGGATGCCGAAAAAGTATCGGAAGAACCGCATATCTACACCAACCCCTATGACGCTATTGGGTACGCTTTGGTTGCTTGGCATGTCCGCCACTCCAAACCGCCGGAGCCGGAGAAAACGGAGTTTCAGCGGGATAAGGAACGGCTGGCAAGGCTGAGGAAACGTAGGAAAAGGATTGTATAAGAGAAGGAGGGCTTCTATGAGTACAACACAATTCATCAAAAACCCGTTTACATCTCGCTTCTGTGAGATGATGAACACCCCTGGAACCCATGACAGAAAGATAGCTAAGTACCTGATAGGCCAGCCTAATCCGGCCAGTATTGCAAACCCGGGCTTTTTGGCTGTCTGTGACGGCTGCGCGAAGTCTATTGTAGAGAAAATACCGGATGAATTGCTGCCGCATGTGCCGGTAGAACGCCTTTTTGCAGATTTAACACCCGAACAGAAGCTGCAAAAGGTTGCGGGGATCATCCAAAACGACACGGAANTGGTGGAAATTCTAGCTTCCAGGATACACGGCATTTGGGCAGGTTGGGCACGGTGGATGATCGACAAGTTTGACAACAGNATGGTAGAGAGATGGGAACGGCAGATAGCTGCGCCATACGAAGAACTGAACGAAAAAGAGAAGGATTCGGATAGAAGAGAGATTGGGAGGCTGTTCGGTAATGCTTGAAGCCCTCATTTTTGGCTTTATCATGGCTGCTACACTCGTTTTTCAGGCGCACAGGCATGAGAATGAACGGAAAGACCTCCTGAACCGCATTATGGCGAGGGATTTAAGCGAATATCAGGCCATGAAAGGCAGGCCACCTCCGAAAAGTACCAATTTTATTAAGAAAAAGCAGGCAGAGGCGGTGAACGAGGATGTTCGAGGGACTNAAAGTGGCAATTAATAGCATAGGCGGTAGGGTTTTCGGCCAGCAAAATGACCAGGGGCAGCCGGAAATACAGAAACCTATCGACGAGAGGACCTTAATTGACCTTGTTGACCGCGAGTTTAAACGCCGGCAGGAGGAAAGGCGTCCCCATGAGTTGCAGTGGCGGCTAAACCANGCATTCTTCGAGGGCAACCAGTATGTTGACATCAACACCGGCAGNATGAACCTTGAAGAGATGCCGCTTCTGTACGAGTGGCAGGAACGTGAGGCGTTCAACCACATTGCGCCGAACATCTACGTCCGCATATCGAAGCTGAAACGGGTGCAGCCGCTTTTAAAAGTCAAACCAGGGACATCTGAACAGGCGGACTTGCACGCGGCCAAGGTTGGCACTATGCTCCTGAAGAACAACTTCGCAGAACAGGCATGGCGCGATAAGTTTTCCGAAGAACTAGCCTGGATGGAAGTGTGCGGCACTGTCCTTGAAAAACGGGTATGGAACCCGAACAAAGGACCTGTTATAGGCATCATGCAGGATCCCGAGACGGGCGAGACGGTGGAAATCCGCGAGGGTGATAGTGAGACTATTGTCGTACCTCCCCAGGAGTTTTACCCTGACTCAAGCTGGCGCAATGACATTGATGCCTGCCGCAGCATCATCCATGCCAAGGCCATGCACATAGACACCATTTTCGAGACATGGGGAATCCGCGTGGCTGCTGAAAAGTCCGAGTCGGAGCGCTATCAAAAGACTATGACAGGTTTGGGCGGCCTTGGGTACGGCCAGGGTGGTTTCAGACTCCAAAACGTTAAGCTGGAGGACCACGCGATCGTCAAAGAGTATTGGGAGCTACCGACAAGACAGCACCCGGAAGGTCGTTTAATTATTGTTGCCAACGGAAAACTCCTGCACCATGGTCCGATGCCCTTTATGACAGGTGAGGACGGTACGCCAGGATACCCGTTTGTCCGCCTTGTCTGCTTGCAAAGGCCGGGATGTTTTTGGGGCAAGGCTGTCATAGAGCACCTGATACCAATACAGCGGCGCTACAATGCCCTACGGAACCGCAAAGCGGAGTACATGAACCGGACCGCTATAGGACAGTGGCTGGTTGAGGAAGATTCGATAGACATTGTCTCGCTTGAGAATGAGGCGGCAAGTCCAGGGGCGATACACGTCTACAGGAAAGGGTTTACAGCACCCATGCAGGTGCAGAACCCGCCGTTGCCAAACGCCTTCGAGACGGAGGAACATACGCTTCTAACCGAGTTTTCCATCCTTTCCGGTGTATCCGAGGTTTCCAGGGATTCATCAGTGCCATCTGGCGTGAACTCCGGTGTTGCCATCGGACTCTTACAGGAACAGGACGATACCCGCATATCGAACACGGCAGAGAATATTGAAAGGTTCTTGATTAAGGCCGGCAAAGTCCAACTGCGCCTTTTCAAACAGTTTGTCCAGGCCCCGAGGACGCTTAACGCCGTCGGCCGCAACAACGTGGTTGAGGTTATTGACTGGGTTGGTTCTGACCTATCGAGTGACGATATTATCCTTGACACCACTTCGGCACTTGCCGAGAGTCCGTCCAGCAAGCGCCAGATGGTGTTTGACCTGCTCAAGACTGGGCTTCTTAACGATCCTGAGACGGGCAAGATCACGCGTGAGATCCGTTCCAAGGTGTTCGAGATGATCGAGATGGGCGAATGGGAGTCTGCGGACGACGAGGATCAACTGCATATGTCCCGCGCAGAACGCGAGAACATGGCCATGGAACAGGGGCAAATGCCACCTGTTGTGTCTTACGATGACCATGTTATTCATATCAAGCGGCATAACAACTACCGCCTGACTACGGACTTTGAGCAACTCCGGGCACAGAATCCGGCATTAGAATATGGGTTTGACATGCACGTCAACATGCACCTTATGTATATACAGCAGGCGGCAATGGCGCAGATGCAGCAGCAGTTAGCCACGGCAGGACAGCAGGATAACAATTCAGGTGGCGAATCTGTCGCCTAAGAGAGGGGATGATGAGATGGTAAGACAACAGGCAATGCACCCGATATTAGGAGCATTACAGGGTATAAGCAGGCCCGCACAGGGAACGACATCCAGGGCAAGTTTGTACGCACAAAAGCCGCAGTTAGGAGGAGGCACCCAGAACAGGGCAAACCTTGGCGGCCCGCGTCCGCACCCTATACCAAGTCCCGGCCCTGTACAGCAGTTGCCGCTTCCGGCGCAAACACTTCCTGCAGGGCCAATACAGCAGGAACCGGCAGGCGGAGAACGCCACGGGGGGCGCCCTGGCGGCAGGATAACGCCGAATACCCCCCAACCGCAACTTGATCCGGATGTGGCGGCAAAACTCAGTTTTGACGACNTTATGTACCTAACCATGCTAAGTCAGGGTAATGTAGTGCCAGGTCCAAGCGGAGCCTATGCAGCCCCGTCAAACTTCGGCGGAGGCCCGGAAAACTTCACGTTTGAAGATATTATGAAGCTGACTCAATGGTACAACCAAATATTAGGCAGGTAAAACCTCTTTGAAAGAGGTTTTTTTATTCCCAAAACACGGCGACAACCCTTGATACGGGCCGCCAATTAGGAGGTTTATATTCATGGAAGTCCCAGGAATGCAAGTTGATAACTCTGTACCAGCTAGCCCGGCACCAGCCGCGCCGGAACCGATAGCGGCAACTGCTCCAGCGCCTGAACCAGCGGCACAACCGCAGGCGCAAACGGGAGTAAGGGATATTAATGTACTCAATGCAATACTGGACGGAGCCGACCCCTCAACGCTGTCCGGAGGGCAAATAGGGCAGCCGCCAGCGGCAGCGACACCGCCGCTTGAGGAAGGAGAGCCGCAGGAACCACAGCAACAGCCGCATCAACAACAGGTTGAGGAAGGAGAGCCGCAGGAACCGGAGTTCCAGATTCCCGATAAGTTTAAAAACCCGGACGGAACACCGAATATAGCTGCAATGGCGAAGTCCTACGCGGAGCTTGAGAAGGTATTAGGCGAGCAGGGCAATAAACTGGGGCAGTTCTCTAGGATTGCCCAGGAAAACCAAATGCTCAAAACCTATATCTTACAGGCACAGGCACAGCAGCAACAGCAGCAGCAGGCTCAACAGCCGCAGTCCCCGCCGCAACCAGAACCAAAGTTCCCCTGGGAAGTGGAAATGACACCGGAGGAACGCGAGAAGTTCCACGAAGAGTTTCTCGAAGATCCCGTGGCTGCATTAACCAAGCGGGATCAGCAGACGGCTCAAGCCATCGAGTACAAGTTCCAGAAGATGCTAGAACAGGTAGTCAACCCCCTTACGCCTATCATCCAGGAACATCAGTTCCGGCAGGAGGTTCAAAACTACACTAACCGGCTTATGGCTTTAGCTGAACAGAACCCCGATATTTATGAGGTTAAGCCCACAATGGAGGTCATTGCCGGGATGCTCGGCAAAGAAGCGCTGAGGGCTATGGAACAATCAGGCCAAGACCCCTTACAGGTTGTCTATGAGGCCGCAAAAAAGCTTCATAAACCTGCTCAGGCTGCTCCGCCATCACCGGAGCAGTTACTGTCTGATCAGAATTTCAGGCAGCAGATTATCCAAAATCCAGATATCAAAAACGAAATCCTGAAAAGCCATGTACAAAGCGTCCAGCAGAACAAACCGCCCCAGGTGTTAGGATCACAACCAGGCGGGACACCGGCGGCAACTCCGCCGATTGCGCCTAAAAACGTCAGGGAGGCAGGTGCTGTGCTGAGACGCCAGCTTGGCTTGTAGGGAGGCATAGGAGGTATAAAAAATGTCAGACACCCCACTTAGCATGACAACAATCGCCAATGCTCTAAAGTATTGGTACCTACCGGCGCTAACCTATCAGCTCAACGAGCAGGCCAGCGTTTTTTTAACTCAACTCGAACGTGACCAGGAGCACGTGGAGGGCTACAAAATCAAAATGGCGCTGTCCTACGGCGTAACCGGCGGCATCGGCAACCGTNCCGATACCGGTACCCTGCCCACCGTCAATCCGCGCAAGTTCGTACAGGCAGAATGGGAAACCAAGAACATCTTCGCCAAGATCCAGGTATCTGACAAGGCTATCCAGGCTTCCCGGTCTGACAGGGCTGCTTTCATCCGGGCGCTTACCCACGACCTGGAGAAAGCCGAGCGTGACGCCAAGAAGGACGTTTCCCGCCAGGTTATGGGTGACGGGACAGGCAAACTCGCAACCGTTACGGANGTATCTACGAACNNCAACACCCATACCTGCACCCTTGACAGTGCGAAATGGTTTGCCGAGGGTATGCTGATCGATGTCTATACCGGCGACGNCAAGGACACTTCAGAGGCTGAGGTTACCGTTGTGGACAAGGAAAACAACCAGATCGTCTTTGTTTCCTCGACAGCTCCGGNAGCCNACGATGTCATTTATGTTGCAGGCAACAAAGATCTGGAGCTTACCGGGGTTGCCGCTGTAATGACTGCGGATAACTCACTGTACGGCATCAACCGGGCCAACAACAAGTGGTTTAACCCGACGATCCTCGCCGTCAACGCTGAAATCTCCGAAATTAAAATTCAGGAAGGCATTGACATCGCCGAGGACGAGGTTGGTAATACCATCAACTTCCTAATCTGCGAGAAAGGTGTCCGCAGGGCCTACAGGAACCTGCTGGCCGCACAGAAACAAATAGTCAATACCATCGAAATGAAGGGCGGCTTCAAGGCTGACAGCTTCAATGGCATTCCGCTGACCGCCGACCGCTACTGTGCCAACGGAGAGCTTCTCGCACTCTCCCTGGAGGATTGGAAGCTCTACGAGATGGCCGACTGGGGCTGGATGGACGAGGACGGGAGCATCCTTTTCCGCAGGGGCAATACCCCTGTTTACGATGCCACCCTGCGTAAATACTGCGACCTCGGCTGTGCCAGGCCCAAGGGCCAGGTGAAGTTCACCGGGATAACACGTCACTAATCAACAAGGAGGGGGATTAAAGCCCCCTCCACTTTTATTGGAGGTGCTTTTTTATGGCTGCTGATGTTACAATCGTAAGCCGCCTTCGCATGGGTACAAAACGCGGGGCGCTTGTTGATATTACTTTCAGTGATCCTTACCCAACCGGAGGCGAGGAAGTGACCTTACCTCTGGCTGCCGTAGAGGAAATCCTGTTCTCCCAAAAGTCAGGTTACCTTTTCGAGTATGACAGGGATGATGGCAAGATCAAGGTTTATACGCCTGTCGGTACGGCTTCAAACCACACCCATGCGGTTGCGCTTGATACCGGCGCGAGCGCTGCCCCCTCCGCCACTGCCGCTGTATCCGTCCTGCAGGCTGTCCCGCTGGCAGGAATTCAGGGTACTATCACGGCTGGGGGTACGAAGTATATCGGCCCTGCGGACAACGCTGAAAACGACAACGAGGACATTGTATTTGTTGTTCCGGCAGATGGGAAAATAGTNGGCCTGTTCGCCACCCTGGGCACTGCCCCNGGGAGCGCCGNGGANAGTACCAAGACCATTACATTAACTGTCCGCAAGAATGGAGAGGACACCGACCTTGNGTGCNCAATNGCCGCGGATGCGGTTTCCGGGAGCGATACCACCGCAGGACATGCCGTTGATGTCTCTGCCGGTAATAAAATATCTGTCAAGAGTGTTGCCGCAGATTCCACTGCTGCCGCAGATTTGAACGTGAGCCTGCTGTACCAGATTACTGCCGGGACTGACGCTATACCGACTGATACGCATACACACGGGCCTGGCACCCTGGCCGATGCCGCTAGTGCTGAGGGCGGAGCGCTGTCTGCTGCCGCCGCATCGGAGGTTGCCAATAATACGGAACTCTCGGATTTGACTGTCAGAACGTTTATTATAGGATTCTAGGAGGGTTTTGTACTTTATGGGACTCACATTTGAGTACGATGTAAATGAGAGGTTGCAGGGGAAACACCACCTGCAACCAATTTTTTCTGGCGGATGCTACGATATGACCCGCCGCTTGCGGGAATACGACAAGAACCTTTTTATTGTCTGGAACAGCAGGCGCCAGAAGTATGAGGTTCATTCCCTGGGCCACGTGTTAAATACATATGCCTGCGATGTCCCCGGCAACCGCCTTGATGCCCGGGTAGAGGATGCTGTCAGGAGAGGGGATATCAGGGTGCGTGGCGGCAAGGTGTTTACCGAGATTGACGAACACAATGAACGCCTGGAGAGAAGCAGGGAAAGGGCATGGAGAACCACACTGGAAGGCGTGGCTGAGGAAATGCACCCTTACTTTAAGAAAGTTGCATGGGAGGGAATATAAATGTCTGTTGTAATGTTGACTAAAACGCCGTTGCAGGCGAATATGTCGTATATCCAGGCCGGGCGCGACCGCTTTGAAAGCGGTATCCCCGCCGGATCTGTCAGCGGCCTTGTTTGGGCAGACAAGGCGGGGACACTTTACCTTGAGGAATCCGACGACGATGGGGTTACTTGGAGCCAGACGACAAATGTTTCCGTGTCTGCTAGTACAACTACTGTACTGCCTTGGACTGCCCTGACTAAACAACAGTATCGTTTCCGCTACGTGAACGGCGCGGCTGCACAGACGAAATTCAGACTGGTCCAGCAGACGAGGGGTATGGAGTTGACTACCGTTGACCTTTCGCCCCTGGAGAACAGAATTGACGCTATCACATCGGGAGATACCCCGGCCACTGCCCAACTAACGGGAAGTAAAATGGAATTGTATGGAGCATCGCTTGATGACAGGCCAGATGCAACAACGGTACCAATTGGCACTACCTTTACCATTGTAGACGATACTGGCAATTTTGACAGCTATATTTCAGACGGAACTAATTGGATGGAGGTATAAATATGGGAGTAATAATATTACCGCAAAAGTTTTACGACAAAATGGACACTCAGATGGCTCTCTTAGCGTCTATCGCAAGCCATGTTGGAGAAGGCGGCATAGAAATAACCAGTTGGGATGATCTGCAAAGATTAGTCAGAATGGGAGTAGCCAGCAAAATACTCACGGTCAATGATCAGCTTGTGGCTAAATACAATGAGGTTGATACCGTTTTCGATGTCATTGGTATTGACCATGACACACCGACCGACCCGAGGTTCACGCACAGCCTAACCTTGCAACCGCATAATTGCATCCTAAACGCCCAGTTCGATGCACCAGAGGCATTATACTATGCAGAAGCGGAACTGGTGGCAGGTGAACAAATATTTACACTAAATAGCCTTAAATATAAATTCACTACAGCTCAAAATACACCAGAGGGTGGACAAGTGGTTGTCAGTGCTTGGCAAAGTGCAGACGGGGCAGGTCAATATGTACCAACTAAAATTACAACCTATGGCGCTGATAGAACGACGCCCATTGACAGCAACTTAACTGTAGAATCTGTCGAATCCGGCGAGGATACTCTTGCTCTCGTAAATCATCATCAGCGTTGCCGGTATGGCTCAAACAATTACAAAGAATCCGCGATCAAACAATGGCTAAATAGCGAAGCAACATCTTTTGAGTGGGTACCCAAAACCAATTTTGACAGACCACCCACCGGTGCGCCATACACAGGTGCGGGCTTCTTAAAGCTATTAGACCCTGAGCTGGTGGCGGTATTGGGAGCGGTAGACAAACAGGTTGCAAGAAATACCGTCACTGATAATGGCGGTCAGGATCTGTTTAGCGACAAAGTATTCTTGCTCTCGCGTGTTGAGGTTTTCGGAGGTACCGAAGGCACGACAACAGGTGAGCAGCCATACCCATACTACTCCGCCTTAGCTGTAAATCCAACAACTGCTGCATTGGCAGGCAGAATTAAATATCTAGATGGTTCTGCGCGCTACTGG
>JGI24709J26583_10003960_pt1 | contig 11396 bp, 12 predicted proteins | sample BioPla2DNA1_FD_26583 | JGI IMG/M metagenome (IMG submission 26583) | reverse complement strand
ATTTCAAATCCGTTGACTCGAAAACACGTCGTAACAGACTAAATATCAACTATTTCAAAGAACAATTGCGTTTTTTTAGTGGACACTTATGATATTTTTTAAATGAAGCCCAATGGTGTCTGAATCTTTGTCGAATAGTTCAGCCATTTGTCTTTGGTTAAGCCAAACAGTATCAGTATCCATTTGAACCTGAAGTTCAATTTGGTTGTCTTTGCTTTTATATATTTCTATTTTGTTTTCCATTCTTTATTTTAATATTCCGCAATTTACAATTTAAGTTTCTGTCTGTCGGTGTACACTCATTCAATTATCTTGTCTTTTTGCGGCAAATTATCCGCTGTCATTGGTTTTTGCTTCGCTTGTGCCTAACGGTTGAGCGGTATGTGGACTTGGCGCCGAGTCAGGGTGGCGCATGTTTTTGCACTCGCGGTGCGGAGCGCCAATGGCATATACCGACCTGTTGTGGTGCGTTTTTCTATATTAGTTGCTCAATAACTTTCATTGGGAGAAACATCTTTTCACTATCTGGCAGTTGTTCAAATCCATACTTTCTATAAAAATCAAATGCCTTTTCGTTGATTGGATCTACAACTACTGCCATTGCCCCAATACTCTCATTCGACAGTTTATAGCTTCTAAATAGAGCATCAAGAAGAAGATGTTCTCCAAGTCCTGTTCCTTTTGTGGTAATGTCTCTTGCTAATCGACCTAATAAAATAACCGGAGCATTATAATTTTTTGGTACTTGTTTTAAATATTTTTCAGGTATTAATTCTCGACCAAGACTTTCACTTGTTAAAGTATAATAACCTATTACATTTTGTTCGTTATCGATCGCAACAAAACAAATAGCTAGCCGTTTGCGAATATCTTGACTAACCTGTTTTCTAATATATTCTGTTAATGAATCTTCTTCACAAGTAAAATTCTTTCTATTATGAGTCTTTCCTAATAATTGAATTTTCACTTTAGTGCGGTTTGAGATTTATACTTCTTAGCAGCTTCTACTAAATTTTGATTCGGCCTACTACTCCCAAATACAGCATCAAAAAATTTCTTACGATCTCTTTCACTTACAATAATTCTGTCCTTTCTTGCAACAATTTCTTCGGATTGTTCTTTAACAATCCGAAGAATAAAACTACTAAAAGATTTATCTCCACTTAGTTTTTGAGCTTTCTGAAAGATCCGTTTATCATAAGAAGATATTCTTATCTCAATTCGCTCATCTTTATTTATTGATCGTGTCTTCATAATATTATTTTTTCACAAATGTACGGTATTTTATCGTACAAAACAAATTTTTAAAAAATGCACCACAACGTATCTGTATGTCGCTATGGTTATTGAAACAAAAACGCACGAAAAAACGATTTTGTATGCGTTAATTCGTGCGTAATATTTATAAAACATTGCGGACCAATGTTTGCCGCGGAGAAAGAGGGATTCGAACCCCCGGTCCAGTCGCCCGGACAACGGTTTTCAAGACCGCCGCAATCGACCACTCTGCCATTTCTCCGCCGCGAATATAGTAATTTTTGGATTTATGGGACAAGTGCCGTTACAAAATAGAGTTAATTGTGGGAACAGTGTTATTGTAATAATAAACCACAGATTGCCAGGTGCCAACATTTGATGTTTAACAATTTTTTATTCGGTTTGAAAACTATTGTGTTGGTTGTTTGTGTATATTCGCGCCATGGAAAAAACAGATGTTGAGAGGATCAAGGAGAAGTCGGCTTTTATCATCGACATGGACGGAGTGATTTATCACGGCAATAAAATTCTTCCGGGAGTAACGGATTTTATCGCATGGCTTGAAAATTCGGGCAAAAAATTCCTGTTTCTCACCAACGCCAGCGAAAGGACACCTAAGGAGTTGCACGAGAAACTTTTAAGGCTCGGAATAAACGTTAGTGAGGACCATTTTTATACAAGTGCCCTAGCGACGGCCGGTTTCTTGAACGCGCAGAAACCTAATGGCAGTGCCTTTATAATCGGTGATGCGGGCCTTATCAACGCTTTGTACAGTGTAGGCTACACGATGAATAATGTTAATCCCGACTATGTAGTTGTGGGAGATACCAACGGATATAATTTCGAGAGCGTAAAGACCGCCGTAAATCTCGTCCTGAATGGCGCCCGTCTTATAGGCGCCAACCCCGATGTCAGTGGCCCCGTTGAGGATGGCATAACGCCCTCCACGAAGGCCCTGATAGCTCCCATCGAAATAGCCTCAGGCAAAAAGGCATATTTTGTGGGGAAACCCAACCCTCTTATGATGAGGATCGCGTTGAGAAAATTGGGCGTCAAAAGAGAGGACACCATTGTGATAGGTGACCGTATGGATACCGATGTGAGATGCGGGATCGAAGCGGAAATCGATACTTTGTTGGTTCTTAGTGGTATCACTAAAAAAGAGGATATAGACAATTTCCCTTACCGACCCAAATTTGTGCTCAACGGGATTATAGATCTGGTACAATAATAGGGCAACACAATACCATTCCATAGTTTTTGACAGATGAAGGTTGTTTTGGGGAGTACCGGGATCATATCGGCTAAAAACGGTTTCGGGGCGTTGCCGATCCAGAGGGTTGAAAAAGACAGAGCCATAAAAATTTTGAGAAAAGCCTTTGACGGGGGGATCAATTTTTATGATACCGCCAGGTTTTACACCGATAGCGAAGAAAAACTTGGAACAGCTTTCAAAAGTTTGCGGGGCAGTGTAACTATCGCTTCCAAGACAATGGCCCAAACCAAAGAAGATTTCTGGGCCGACCTGGAAACATCTCTCAAAAATCTTGAAACCGACTATCTGGATATATATCAGTTCCATAATCCCGCCTACTGCCCGGAACCGGGAGACGAAGCCGGCCTGTACGACGCCATGCTCGAGGCGAAGAGAAAAGGGATGATAAGGCATATAGGGATCTCCAACCACCGGCTCGATGTTGCCGAAAAGGCGGTTGAAAGCGGATTGTATGAAACATTGCAATTCCCCCTCAGTTATCTGTCCAGTCCGGAAGAGATAATGTTGGCGGAAAAATGCGCTGAAAAGAATATGGGGTTTATTGCCATGAAGGCGATGGCGGGAGGGCTTATAAACAACGCGGCCGCGGCTTTCTCGTTTTTGTCGCTGTTCCCGAATGTCCTCCCTATTTGGGGTATCCAAAGGGAGAGCGAGTTGGAGCAGTTTTTGGATTGCGAAAAAAATCGGCCTATTTACGACACCACCACGATAGAATTTATTGAACAGGAAAAAAGTGAGCTCTCTTCAAATTTTTGCAGGGGTTGCGGTTATTGTATGCCATGCCCTGTTGATATTGAAATAAACAACTGCGCCAGGATGTCGTTGCTGATAAGGCGTTCGCCTTCCGCTTCGCAACTCACTCCCGCGGCACGGGAAAAGATGAAAAAGATTGAGGATTGCATCCACTGCGGGGAATGTTCTTCAAAGTGTCCTTACGGCCTCGACACTCCTTCCCTTCTTGAGGCTAACTACGAAGATTATAAAAACATCGTTAACGGAAAGACGACAGTTGATGTCGAACCGGCATAAAAAAATAGTCGGACAACATCGGCTATATTACCCTCATACCCAGGCCTTCAAGAACTTTGGCAACATCCCTGCCAATCTTTTCAGCGGCAACCGTATAGGCGCTAAAGTCCCTGCGAACAATATAGTTGCCCCGTAAACTCTCAAATGTCGAGGGGGCCTTTTTCAACCTGTCGCTGTCCCCCACAATAGCGTAAACACTCCTGACAACCTCCTTGATAGCCTCTTCACAAGGGGCATCAACAACAGGTATTTCTAATCTGCCCGATGCGGGTAAGGGAATGTTTCCGGGATACCAGTTGCCAAGGGGCAAACCAAAATGTCTGGCCAGGGAATTGACGACATATGCCGTTCCGTTTGCCTTTCCATCAAGCGAGTAGCCGGCTATATGAGGCGTGGATATCAGGGCCGCTTCCATCAGTTCAAGATCAATGTCGGGCTCGTTTTCCCAAACATCCAGGACAACGCCCGAAAGATTGCCGGAAAAAACCGCTTTTTTCAGGGATCGTGTATCAACCACCTCTCCTCTTGAACTGTTGATCAGCCAGGCGCCCCGCTTCATCATTCCCAAGCTACGGGCATCCAACAGATGGTATGTTTTATCCTTGCCGGATCTATTGAGAGGTACATGAAGGGTGACTATATCGCTTTCCCTTAAAAGCCGCTCAAAGGGAACGGAAGAAAATCCGGGTTCAACCCTGCTCCTGGGCGGATCGCGCAACAACAGATGCATACCCAGAGCCTTGGCCGCCTTTTCAACCTTGGAACCGATATTACCAACCCCCACGATTCCCAGTGTCCTGTTTTTTAGGCTAAATCCGCTGTTGTCAGATATAAAACAAAGGGCCGAGACAACATATTGCATTACCGAAGAGGAGTTGCATCCGGGAGAGTTTGTCCAAGCAATATCATGATTTTCACAGTATCCCGTATCGATATGGTCATATCCGATGGTAGCCGAACCAATAAAACGGACATTAGATCCATCAAGTAACGTCTCATCGCATATTGTGCGGGTCCTGACCAATAGAGCGTCCGCATCCCTTACCAGCCGGGAATCGATTCGCGCGCCCGAAGCGTAAATCACCTCCGAGAAGGGCTCCAAGACCCCCCGAATAAAGGGTATTTTATCGTCAACAACTATTTTCACCTATTACACAAAATACAACAACACTTATGTAACAATTTGTTTACAAATGTAGTAATTGTAAATTACCGCTCAAATTGCCTCTTCAACATTTGTTTTGGTGCGACAAATAACTCATCTTCGCGCTATCAATCAAAGAGAACAGATGACCCTTCTATTAGTATATCTTATATCGGCTCTTGTTTTTTCATTTCTATGCTCGATACTTGAAACTGTAATCCTCTCTTCGAGCATGTCGTATATAGAGACCATAGCTAAAGAGAAAAAAGGGGGAAAGTTGTTGTGGAAATTGAAAACAAATATCGATAGGCCCATAGCCGCTATTCTTTCCCTAAATACCGTTTCACATACCGTAGGAGCATCAGGGGTAGGCGCCCAGGTCATAAAGGTATTTGGCAATGAATACTTCGGAATCGCCTCAGCGATCACAACTTTTCTTATCCTTGTCTTTTCCGAAATTATTCCCAAAACAATTGGGGCGAATAATTGGAGACGTTTAAGTATCCCTACGGCATATCTTACCCAAGGCGTAATATATTTAACATATCCTTTGGTAATTATGTCTGAGTTTCTTCAAAAGTTGTTCGCCAACAAGAACGAGCAGACAGTCTCCAGGGAAGAGATAACCGCGCTCACCCATATAGGTGAAAGAGAGGGCATCATAGAATCGAATGAAAGCAAGATTATCAATAATCTTTTTAAGCTTAAAAATATCAAGATAAACTCAATAATGACACCAAGGACGGTTGTTCTTGCCGCCGAGGAGAACCTAACCCTTGAAACCTTTTTCAACAATAAAGAATTTCTCAGGTATTCAAGAATCCCCGTCTATACCGAATCAATCGACGAAATTACGGGATTTGTACTTAAATCGGATATTCTCCTGCATCTGGCGAACAACAAAAAGAATGTAAAACTAAAAAGTATACGCCGACCGATAATAAGTTGTTACGAACATACGACCGTGTTCAGGTTCTATGATATGATGATCTCCAAAAAAGAACATATAGCCCTGGTTATCGATGAATATGGCGGAATGGAGGGAATCGTTACCATGGAAGATGTTATCGAAACTATACTTGGACTGGAGATAACAGACGAATACGATGCGCAGATAGATATGCAGCTGTTCGCCAAAGAGAGATGGAAGAAAAGATCTAAAAACCTCGATTTCAACGAATAACCTAAATTTGACAAAACAACTGCTTCTGCCTCTCTTAGAGATTTTTTCTATCAATTCAACATGGCAACAACCATAAGGGAAAAATCCTTCTTCGTTTTATAATTTTTTGTACAACATTTAATCTACAATGGTCATCTCATCCAAAAGGTAACCTGCTCCGGCGAATTTGTCGATGATAAAGAGCGCGAACCTTATATCCAGGCTGATATTCCTGCTTTGTGCCGGATTGAACGCCATATCACTTGCCACCCCTTCCCATGCCCTGTCAAAATTGATGCCTATAAGATGGCCTTCGGCGTTGATAACGGGACTGCCGGAATTCCCTCCTGTTGTGTGGTTAGTGGCGATGAAACAGACCGGAACCTCCCCATCCTGCAGATAATTCCCATAATCTTTCAACTCATAAAGTTCTCTCAACTTATCGGGTACATCATAATCATAGATATCCGGATTATCCTTCTCCATTATCCCTTTTAATGTTGAATAATGGCGGAAATATATGCCATCCTCCGATTCATACCCTTTTACTGTTCCAAAAGCGACTCTCAAAGTGGAGTTGGCATCGGGATAGAACAGTTTATCTTGNTGGAATTCCAGCTGTGCTTTCATATAATGCCTGTTAAGACTCTGAATTGAACTCTGTATCCTTCTATAACCTACAATTACCTCATTGGAAAGAAAGTTGTTAACGCCAACCGAAAGTTTATAAAAGGGATCTTTGTAAAGTCTCTTCAGCCTCTTTTTGTCTAGATTCTCAACAAACTCCAGATATCTCCCTTCATCCGTAAAAATTGACGTGGAATACAATTTGTCGACCAGCGACGATGGATCTCCTTTACATGATTTCATGAAATCAATGAATTCAGGAGGCTGCCATGATGGGTCTATATCTTTGGAGTACAACGAAAATACGGCGACAAACAACTTTTTATCAACCTCTACATCATAATTCTTGAAGAATCTTTCGGCACCCGATATCAAACGTTCTTTCATTTCGGCAACCTCATTTTCAGTGCCTCCCTCTTCAATCAGCCTCGCGAGGGGCTCTATGTTCCTGGCATAACCCACAGCTTCCGCCCCATTACTGAAAAAAACATCGTTTGTGTAATTATATGCCAGGTAATACTCTTTCCACTCATCGTATAACCGCTTGTATTCCGGAAGAATATGACCATATCTCTCTTTTCTGCCATTATCTTCTTCGATCCATTTCGTAAGATCGGCCTCAAATTCCTCTTTTTTGCCGATGGTGTTCATCTTTTCCAGGCCCTGTGTCTCGCCAATCCATCTTTTCCAGGAGTTGGCCACATTGGATTTCTTTGTTGAATACTGGATTCTGACCAACGGATCTTCGGCCATAGCTGCCTCCATAATCTCAATTTTCGCCCCCCTGATCCCAATTAATTTGGGATTGACATGATTTTTGATCATATCGATATGGTAAGAAGGAACATATTCATTGGTCGACCCGGGATAACCGAACACCATGGTAAAATCGCCTTCCTCAATTCCTTTCGCGGATATAGGAAAATAATATAAAGGTTCATAAGGCACGTTATCAGGGGAATAGCTGGCCGGTTTATTGTCCTTGCCGGCGTACACGCGGAACAGGGCGAAGTCACCGGTATGTCGGGGCCAAATCCAATTATCCGTCTCTCCCCCAAACTTCCCGATAGCCGACGGGGGCGCGCCAACAAGCCTGACATCATTATACCTCTCATATACAAACAGGAAATATTGGTTTCCCATATAGAAGGGAACCACATTGGCCGTATAATGTGTGTTTTCTATAGCCGCGGCTATGATCTTGGCGGAATTTTTGGATACCAGGCTGGATCGTTCTTCATCACCCATCGCATCTGTCACCCCCTCCAAAACCAGATCCGAAACATCTTCCATCCTTTTTAGATAGGTTACGAACAGCCCCGGACAAGGTAACTCCTCTTTTTTTGACATGGCCCAGAATCCGTCCGTCAGATAATCGTTTTCAAGCGATGAATGTGACTGTATCTGACCATATCCGCAATGGTGGTTCGTGATCAGCAATCCCTGGGCGGAAATCATCTCTCCGGTACATCCTCCTCCGAATGAGAGTACCGCGTCTTTCATACAGGCCTGGTTTACGCTGTAAACATCCTCAGCGGAAAGTTTGAACCCCATCTCCTGCATTGTCTTTATATTGAATTTATCCAATAACAGGGGAATCCACATTCCCTCATCGGCCTTTGAAGGAAGCGACAAAAGGACAATAAACAGTAAAACTAAAAATCGTTTCATATGTTGGTTATTTTATAAGAGAATTACTATGTGCCAATCAAGATATTATGCTTATCAACTCTTTAAGAAAACGACTTACCGGCAGACCAACTACATTAAGGTATGATCCCTCAATCCGCGAACAGCCAGCTATCCCGATAAACTCCTGTATTCCATATCCACCGGCCTTATCAAATGGTCGGTACCTATCCACATAATATTCTATAAGATTTTCCGAGAGGTTTTCAAATGTAACCCATGTTGTCTCAAAAAAAGATTTTTCCTGGCGCAGTGTAAGTAAACTGAGCGCGGTTATCACCTGATGTGTTTTACCGGACAACATCCTGATCATAGATATCGCCTCTTCCCTGTCGGCTGGTTTTCCCAACACCTTTCCATCGCAGATAACTATTGTATCGGCGGTTAAGACAACGGTATTCTCCTCTTTCAACGGTTTAAACCGGTTTATTTTTGAAGTTGAAAGAAACATGGCTATATCGGGACCTGTAAGGTTATCGGGAAAATCTTCATCGATATCTTTTACCTGTACCTCAACTTTTAAACCAATACTTTCAAGCAATTCCCTGCGCCTGATCGAACCGGACCCCAGAATTATTCTGGGCTTTTTAATTTTTTCTATGTCAATGGCTGTCAAAACAGGTTCCATTTAATAATAATATTTACAACCACGGAATAGAGAAGTCCGGCCAGCATGATTGCCTTCATAAATCCTCCGGCAAAACGGAAATGTCTTTTCTCATTGCTCTTATGTATAAAAATAGCGAGAAAGGCTAAAGGCCCCGCAACTGTAAGCGATAGATAAACCAATGTGACCCAATCCCTGACAAACGAAAACCAAACCAAATACAACAGAACAATTGTTACCGCGGCAAGAGCGGAGACAACAACTTTGGAACTTTTAACTCCCAGTACAATCGGTAGGGTATTTCGGCCGTAAGCAACATCTCCTTCAAAGTCCTCGATATCTTTCACAATTTCCCTGATAAGATTGGTAAGGAAAGCGAAAAGCGAGAACCCTCCCACCCAATAGAATAGAAAACTAAAATCGGGCACAGATACCGCATGAATCGAACAGAAAGTATAAAGTGGAGGCCATTCATATATAACAACCAGCATGGGTACCATGGCCGTCAAAAAAGCCACAACAAGATTACCAATCAAAAATTGTCGTTTATAACTTGCCGAATAAAAATAGAGCAGGCCGGATATCAACAAAAAGATGACGCCAAACCAAACATACCCGGATCGGGCTGACACATAGAACCCCCCGGCCACACCAAGAACATTAAAAATATTGTGCCACATCATAGCCCTTTGCCGGGACATTGAAGTGCCAACGATTACTTTTCCTTTATTGATCAGGTCCGTTTTGATATCAAAGTAGTCATTTATAATATAACCACCCGCGGCGATGCATATCGTGGAAAACACAAGAACAATAAAATCGAATAGGGGAAACTGGAGGCTCAATGGAATATTGTTGCCCTGTCCGTGCAATGAAACTTTTATGTTGCCAATCAACGTATCAATAATGGCATAACGCATCAATACCATCGTTATGGCGATGATCAATAAATTTTTCCATCTTATCAGACGGAAAAAACTCCCAACTTTACCAAACGAAGGCATCTGAATTCAACCAATTATCGTGTAACCTAAGGGTCTGTTCAATTACATCCCTTACACAACCCTCGCCCCCCTTTTTATCTGAAATATAGATGGCCAACTGGCGTATTTCACTTGACGCGTCAGAGGGACAAACGGGCACTCCAACTCTCTTCATTACATCATAATCCGGAATATCATCACCCATATACAGTATCTCACTATCATTGAGATTATATTTTTCCTTGAATATGCGGTACTGTTCCAGTTTTAACCTGCTGTTCAAAAAGACATCGGTTATTCCGAGTCCGGCCAAGCGGGGCAAATAATCCTGTGAATTGCTTCCCGAAATTATTCCAATGTGATAACCTTTTTTTACGGCGAGCTGTAGAGCATATCCATCGCGCAAATTAACCGTGCGCCGGGGTACTCCATCATGATCGAGATTTATGGTAAGCAAAGAGAGAACTCCGTCAATATCAAATATAAACGCCTTAACGTTTTCAAGTTTCTTTTTAATGTTGGCCATTATTTATCGTTGTTATAATATCCGAAAATGGACCCTGTGACCATGTTGTACAACTTTTCCAATTCAGGGTCAAAAGATAATAATTCCCTGTGCTTATTCAAAGTGTTTATATCATTTCTTATTCCCGGGCCTGTTTGTGAATTTTCGGGACCCATTTCAAATGCCTTGTTGACCGTCTCTTCAACCAAAGGCTTCAACAGATCAAACGGTAAATGGTAAAGGTCTGTTATTCTTTTCCCGGAAGTAAGCATATAATTGGTGAAATTACATGCAAATACCGCGGCAAGATGGTATAATTTCCTGCTTTCGGTATCGATACGATATGAAACAGATCCAAGTTTTTTTACAATCTCCTCCATTAAAGAATAACCCTCCTCACCGGAGGCCTCCAGCAAGAAAGGCAGGCCATCAAAACCAATTTTCCTGTCCTTGGAGAATGTTTGAAGAGGATAAAACACCCCTTTACGGGAAATAGAGCTGTTCTCAAAAACTTCAAGTCCAAAACTGCCCGCGGTATGGACAACCATTGTATCGGGTGAACAATTGATTTCGGATAAAACTTTTTGCAGCGATCTGTCGCTTACGGCGACAATTATCAGATCATCTATCGATGAAAATTCATAGGAGGCAGACCATTCGGCATTTACAGTTTCCGCCAATTTTCTCCCGTTCGTTTCAGTAGTCGAAACTATAATATTAATTTTATAGCCCTTTGAATACAAGGCCCTTGAAAGAATATCACCTACCCTTCCCGCTCCGATAAAAGAGATATTCATCTGTCGCATCTTAAAAATTCAAGAAAAGAACGGTCACTGATTGACCGGCAACTATTTGCCATCAAGTATCGGAATCATGGATGTAACCATGATATCATACTCTACTGTGTAATTGTAATATTGATAATATGAATTGCTGGAACGACGGAAAACATAATTGCAGTTCCAGTATGTATCGCCCCTAAGCTCTATCAGGGGATAATTATTATCCACTATCTCCTTGTAGGTCTCATACATAGCAGTAGGGTTACAAAAATGATAAATACTATATCCTTGTATAAAACTCGCGGATGTCCCATTATCGGTATAGTGGATATCTG
>JGI24709J26583_10003958_pt1 | contig 11399 bp, 8 predicted proteins | sample BioPla2DNA1_FD_26583 | JGI IMG/M metagenome (IMG submission 26583) | reverse complement strand
GACCGTTTGACTTCGGAGAACGAGAGTCCTGTCGGCATATTCTCCGCCACAAGCGCGTTCTGCAGCTATATTGTTGCTCGATGCCTGGAGCAGGGAATAGAGATTGGAAATCAGGTGAAAATCGTCGGTTACGATCATGTTCCGAGATATGGCGAATATGCCCCGATACCGAGAATTATTCAGCCGTTCAGAGAGCTGGGTAGAATGGTAGTCACAAAAATGGAGAGCATTCTTAACGGTAATCACGAGGATACCCTACAGCTCGAACCTGAGCTGTCCTTGACAACAGATGGAGCAATATTTCAAGGCGATAATTTCTATAATGGTAAAGTTTTAGTCTGCAAAAGTTGAGTAGGAAATGACGGGTACTACGACAGTGCTGAGACCAGGCAAAATTGAATAGGTAAGGAAAAAACGGAAAAAGTTTCATAATAATGGAAGCGAAAATCATGAGCAAAAGACAGGAAAATAAAAATCATGGGACGGAACACTCCGCCGGAATCAAAATTATGATTTCGGAATTAGGGAATATTTTCTGTTGCCATATGCGTTTTTGTCATGGTGCTTCCGGCATTGCCTGGCGCAAAAAACTATCAAGCAGTGTAGACATGGCGTTATTGCCCATTATTTCCCTNAGCACTTTGACCGGATTTAAGCCCCTCAGNTTTGCNGTTCGTANTATGGTCATGATGATTGAAACGTTGCGTTTGCCGCGCTCAGTCATGCTTCCAAAGGATATTTTTCTGAATAAGACTGCATTTCTGATGCCTTGCTCGGCAAAGTTATTTGTTGGTGGTATTGCAGGGTATTTAAGGAATACCAGCAATTCATCTTTGAAGTTAATCAGGCGTTTGCGAATATTGTCCGCTTCGTGGTGTTCGAGTTCTGGATTGAAGCATAATTTCTTAAATCGTTTGCGGATTTCCTTGCAGACGGAACGGTATTCCTCATCGCTAAGAGCGGGGTGCATGTTATGAAAAAATATAGCATCTTTAAACAAGTCTTTGACCTCCGCGAGGAACGTTTTTACTTCCGGAGCAAGGAATTCGTCTTTGAGCAAATCTCTGATGTCGCGCAGCAAGTGGACCAGGCATTTCTGTTTGGCGAAAGCACCAACTTTGCTTCGGTACGCGCTCCAGAAGTCACTGATCAGAATACCGTTGTAAAATTCACCGAGATGGTCAATAACAACCTTGGCTCCACGGCTTTCGTCAATATGAAAGACCGCGATATGGGGGTTGGTGAAAATCCACAGCCAGTCGCGCTTCCAGCCGGTTTCGTCAACATGGATAAAGGGTGTTTTCTGCAAGAACTGTTTCAAATCATCGTAAATGGGAGTGGCTTTTTGGGCAAACTTATGATCAAATCCGACCAGCGACCCCGGTACCATTTCCAATCCGCACAGGTACTGCAATATTTGTTGCGTACTGTTATAGGAGGACTTGGCCTCATAACGAACAAAAGCGGCTTTAGCTCTGGCATCCGGTCCGATAAAGGCCTTGGGAATTTCATTTTCGCCCCAGCCGTGAACGATGCTTTTGCAATCAGGACACCAGTAATAACAGTGAACGAAACATGTCGCGGTAAGTTTGCCATCCTCGATATCTTCCTGGATATGTTCCGTGGTGTGGTTGCACGGCGAAATATTTTCGCTGTTGCACCGCGGACAGCGGTCAAGGTAAACATCAATGGTCTTATCGGCTTGTTCGGGTTTTCGGCGGAACCAGCCCGGATGACCAGCCGGAGCACCAAGCTTTTTAGTGGTCGAAGTAGTTTCTTTGCGTTTATATTTAGTGAAAGGATCCTTGAGCGCATCGGAAAGCTCGGTTTTGAGCTGGGAGTTAACATCTTCAAGTTCTTTGATCCGTTCTTGAAGCTTAATGAGTTGGTAATTGCCAAGGTCCATGGCGAATTCAAGTTCGTCAACCCGTTTGCTCAGATATTTTCTTTCGGCAAGTATCGTTTCAGGAGCTTGGCCATTGAGAAAAATACAGAAATTTTTGAAGGGACAATAAGGACGCCTGACTTGTTTGTAACCATTATCCGGTTTGCCATGCTCCACGGTGCTTCTCCCGATAACTTGCCAACACCTGAACCTGATACCAATATAACAAAAGTTACCATAAAAATCAATAGCTTTTTNAATGTTAATAAGAATTTTTCGAGAAATCACCATAAACTAACCATGGAGGGCGTATGAATCGAAAAGCGGTTCGAAACAGTCGGTCTGAAAAAAATGAAGATTTTTTTCAGAGGAAACAACTTTTTAACACTAAACTATTACTCAACTGTCAGCAATGACAATCGAAGGAGTCGAAATGTATCGCAAGGAAATTGTTCTCCGCCGGCATCCGGACAACCCGATCATATCCCCGCTGGATTTTCCGGATGTGGACGCGGTATTCAACTGCGGACAGACGATGTTCGAAGGCAAAACGCTGCTGCTGTTGTCGGTGTGCCCTCGCGACGGCATGCCGCGTCTGCATGTGGCCACCAGCGAGGACGGGGTGAAGTTCGACATCGAGCCGGAACCGTTCATCACGCAGGACGATACTCCGATGCCCTGGCGGGACATGGATACCTGGCCGATTGATCCGCGGGTAACCAGAATAGATGACGTTTACTATATTGTCCGCCCGATCCAGGGGCCGGCCTGCATCCTGCAAAAAACCACCGACTGGAAGACCCACGAATTCATCGAATGCATCGCTCTGCCATGCAACCGTGTGGCATCTCTCTTTCCGGAGAAGATCAACGGTTTATACTATCGCGTCGACCGTCCGTTCAACATCCGCACCGGCAGCATGTGGATTTCCAGTTCGCCCGACCTGATTAATTGGGGCAGGCATCGTCCGTTGGCGAAGGCGCCGTTCTCGAGTTGCTGGGCGGTGGATAAAATCGGCCCCACTCCGCCGTTGCGTACTCCCGCCGGATGGCTGATGATCTTTCACGGCGTCATGACCTATGCGGGCGGCGGACGCTATTCACTCGGCGCGATGTTGATGGATATCGACGACCCGTCGCGGATTATCGGACACAGCAAGGGTTGGATACTCACGCCGGACGCGCCCTACGAGTTCATGGGCAACTGTCAGAATTGCGTTTTCAGTTGCGGTGCTATCGCCGATGTTGAAAAAGACCTCATTCGGGTATACTATGGAGCTGCAGACACCTGCATCGGCCTGGCAACCGGCAAGCTCAGCGAGCTGATCGAACTTTGCTTGCGTGACGATAAAGCGTGATTTAATGCCTGCGATCTTTACCAGTACGTTATAACCGGAAAAAACAGGAGTGCTGCCTATGATGTTTCGATAGCTTTACAGAGCACGGCGTGAGGGCGCCGGTGTTCCATCGCGTGACACTCGCGAAACGGAAAAAAGCAAGTAAAAGTTTAGTCTCATAAAGTTGAGTAGGAAATCACGGGTGCTGCGACAGTGCCGAGAGCAAGCAAAATTGGACAGGTAAAGAAAAAACGGAAAAAAGTTTCACGGTAACAGAAGCGAAAATCATGACGAAAAAGCAACAAAACAATCATCCGGGGACAGGATACCTCACCGAAATCAGAACCATGATTTCAGGCTCGCGGGTTATTTTCGGGTCATACTGCGGATTATTATTGAAGAATTGTCCTTGTCATGGCGCTTCCGCATTGCCCGGCGCAAAAAACGCTCCAGTAGCGTGGAGGACGCGTTATTGCCCATTATTGCCATCAATACTTTAATCGGGTTCAACGCTCGTAATTTGGCAGTCCGGAGCATGGTCATGATGATCGAGACGTTGCGTTTGCCCCTTGCGGTCATATTTCCGAAGATTATTTTTCTGAACAAGACTGAGTTCCTGATGCCTTGTTCGGCAAAGTTATTTGTGGGATTTGCAGCGGGATGTTTGAGGAACACAAAAAGCTCGTCCTTGAATTTGATCAACCGCTTGCGGATGTTATCTGTTTCATGGTGTTCGAGTTCTGAATGGGAGCGTAATCCCTTGAAGCGTCTGCGAATTTCCTTGCAGGCGGAACGGTATTCCTCATCGCTAAGAGCGGGGTGCATGTTATGAAGAAATATAGCATCCTTGAACAATTCTTTGGTGTTCGTAAGGAACGTTCTGGCTTCCGGCGCGAGGGACTCGTCTTTGAGCAAATCCCTGATGTCTCCCAGGATGTGCCTGAGACATTTCTGTTTGGCAAAAGCTCCAACCTTGTCTCGGTAAGCACTGTAAAAGTCACTGATCAGAATACCGTTGTAAAATTCACCGAGGTGGTCGATGACAACCTGCGAACCTCGGCTTTCGTCAATATGAAAAAATGCAATATTCGGGTTGGTGAAAATCCAGAGCCAGTCGCGCTTCCAGCCGGTTTCGTCAACGTGAATAAAAGAAGTTTTTCGCAAGGACTGTTTCAATTCTTCGTACACGGGTGCCGCTTTTCCCGCAAGCCTGTTGTCGAAACCGACAATCGAACTGGGTACGACAGTCAATCCGCAAAGATATTGCAATGCCCGTTGAACATCGTCATAAGAAGCCTTGATCTCATAGCGCAGAAAAGCCGCCTTGGCTCTGGCATCCGGCCCGATAAAGGCATTGGGAATTTCATTTGCGCCCCAGCCATGAACAACCTGCCCGCAATCGGGACACCAGTAATAACAGTGAACAAAACATGTCGCGGCAAGCTTGCCGTCCTCAAGGTCTTCCTGGATATGTTCAGTCGTGTGATTGCATGGCGAAATGTTTTCACTGTTGCACAGCGGACAGCGGTCAAGGTAGACATCAATGGTTTTATCGGCTTGTTCGGGTTTTCTGCGGAACCATCCCGGATGACCCGCCGGAGCGCCAAGCTTTTTAGTGGTCTCGGTAGTTTCTTTGCGTTCATATTTAGTGAAAGGGTCCTTAAGCGCGTCGGAAAGCTCTGTTTTGAGTCGGGAGTTAACGTCCTCAAGTTCCTTGATCCGTTCTTGAAGCTTAAGGGCTTGGTAGTTGCCAATGTCCATCGCAAATTCAAGTTCGTCGACCCGTTTGCTCAGATAGTTTCGTTCGGCAATAATTGTTTCAGGAACTTGGCCATTGAGAAAAATACAGAAATTCTTGAAGGGACAATAAGGGCGTTTGACTTGTTTGTAACCATTATCTGGTTTGCCATACCCCATGGAGTTGCCTCCGATGAATCAATGAAAACATAAGTTCTGGTATAAGTATAACAAAGATTGCAATAAATGTCAACAGTTTTTTAAATGTTAATGAAAAATTTTCGGGAAATTACAACAACTTAACAATGGAGGTCGCATGAATCAGAAAACAGTTTGAAGCTGTCGGGTCGAAAAAACAAATTTTTTCATCGCTGGAGGTTTAACAAAAAAATGAAGAAGTTGGTGTAGATGAGCTTTTTCAAAAGGATTCAGTAATTTGACCACAGAAGGAGAAATGGTAAATGAGAGTACTACAACATCAGACTGACATGCCCGAAAAAAGTCAAAACTTTTTCGGGGGACGCAACTTTTTGAAACTAAACTATTACAAAAGCAATACCGGGTGGAGTGCAAGTCCGTCGCGGAGCCAGGACACAGGCGATATTATCTGAACAGCGGGAATTGGTCAACGTCGTTATTAACCCGGATGGCGACCAGTCTTGAAATTCCCAGGAACTCAAACGGAGGTTTGTCGTGAAAATGAAGTTAATGTTAGGTTGCGCAATTGCGTTATCGGTAGTGGCCACTGCTTACGCAGCGACATTTCAGGAGGTTTACAACAAAGGGATGGAAGAATTTCGCGCCAGGAAGTTCGAGGAGGCCGAAGCCACCTTGGCGGAGGCGGTAAAGCTGGCAAAAACAGCCGTCGAAATTCGCGACGCTTTCTCAAACTACCTCAGAAGCATGTATCAGCAGAAAAAATATAAAGAGATTGTCGATATCGCGAAAAGTACTTTTGCCGACGAGGAGTCGACGGGCGGACAAAAGCTTTTTGCCGCCAACTACGCCATCCAGAGCTGCAAGAATCTCAGGAGATTTCCAGAAATGGAAGAGTGGGCCGACAAACTGATGGAACTAAACGACCCAGGTTCTTTCTGGTACAATTACGGCGTCGCGTCGAAAGGCAAGGCGTTGCGGCGACAGAACAAGCCTGCCGAAGCACTGGAATTGCTCACCGAGGATGCCGTTTTCATTATGCATCCGCAACATCAGGACAAGGCGATTCTGGAACGCGCCCATTCCCGCAGGGCAGTCAGACAGTTCTCCGAAGCTGCCGACGATTATATCAGATCCTTTGAACTCGCAGGCGGCGCCCCCTGGCGTAAAGATATCGCGGTCGGCTACGCGATTGAATGCCTCACGGAGTCGGATCGGATGGACGAAGCCGCTCCCTGGGTCGCAAGAATCGACAATGTCGGCAGCAAGTTCTGGAGATGCTTCGCTCACATGCGAGCCGCCCAGCTTCTACAGAAGCAGGGAAAGCTGGCTGAAGCAAAGGCTCAATACGAAGCGGCAATCAAGGACAACGACTACTGGTGGAAAAACAGCAGCGAACAACAGATTTCCGCAATCGACGAGCAGTTGTCGGAATAACAAAAACGCGGTCGCGCAGAAACACGCGCTTTCGGATCAGAGGGAATCGATGAATTCTGCCAGGGTCTTCCAGTAGGCCCGGCCCGCCGCCCACATCACGTCGTTGTGGCGCGCCGAATCGACCCAGAAGTGCATTTTGGGCGAAGCGGCCCGGTCGTATAGCGCCTTGCCGTGATGGAACGGGATGATCTCGTCGCGTCGTCCGTGAATAATCAGCACGGGACACGAAACCGAGGCGATTTTGCGGATATTGTCGAATTTGTCGATGGGAAACATCTTTATCCGGGTCAGGACGCGGAAGGCTGAAGTGAACGCGCTTTCCAGGACGAGCGCGCCGACCGGTCTGGTCGCCGCCAGCTCCACGCTTGGCCCGCCGCCGACCGATCTTCCGAAAACAACGATCTGTTCAGGCCGAAGCTTTTCGTCTTCTGTCAAATAGTCGTAGACCGTCATGATATTCGCGTAGGCGGCTTGTTCCGACGGCGCGCCCGTACTCATGCCGTATCCGCTGTAGTCATAGGCGACAACCGCGTAGCCGTGCGCTTTGAATGCCTCGAGCACCTCGCCCAGTTCTCCGATATCCTCGGCATTGCCGTGGCTGTACAAGATGGTATACCGCGCATCCGGATTTCTCACATGGCGCACGCATACCTGGTTTCCGTCATGCATGGGCAGGAGAAAAAACGGTTCGTTCAGGGTATACGAGGCGGGGCGGGGCAGAAAAATCATCCTGTCGGCAAATAGAATGCCCAGCGCCAGACCTGTTCCATAGACCGAACCGACAACGAATACAACCGAGCGAAGCGCTCGCTTCCAGACATGCTTCCATTTCATACTGCTACCTCGCGGGTTTTCGGCAAGGGACGTGGAAATTGCCAAACTACCATGTTACTGAATCCGTGATAAATTGGATTGTAATTGTTGCTAAAGAGCTTATTTACAATTGATTATAGTAATTTTTCAAATTCACCCATAGGGTCAAACAGAAAATTCAAGACAATTTACCCGCCGGGGAAATTCATTGCGGCGCATCTGCCTCGTTGGCTGCAACTTGCAGTATGTCGATACAGCAGCGTCTTGCCGCCTCGCATCTGCGCCGCACTGAATTTCTCACGGATCCAGGATGTTGTTCGTTGTCAGTGAGGCGATAGCCGAACGGTTGTCGTCATCGTAATCGACCTCCGACAACGATATGGTATGTTAACCAATGCTGATACCCTTGTAGAGCATGCATTGATTTCACCCTTGAGCCACTTGCAAAAGTTCGCGTGTGCCGCGCGGCACACGCGAACTTTTGCAAGTGGCTCCCTTGTTTTATTTTGCCCGCGCAAAATAAAATTACAAGTTGCAGAACACAGGATTGATAATCCGCATTTCCGAATTAAGGTGCGTTCTTGTGTAATTGACGTGCTGAGGCGCGACGCAACCGGAAACGCGAAAGACACCGAAGAACATGAGAAGCAAAAAAGAAATTTTCGGCTGGGCGATGTTTGATTTCGCCAATCAGGCCTATACGCTGCTGATCACCACGGTCGTGTTCGGGGATTTGTTCACCCGGATTATCGTCGGGGACGCGCCGGATTTCAAAAAGGGCAATCTGCTCTGGAGCCTGGCGCTGGCGATCAGCTATATGATGGTCGTCTTGTCGGCGCCGGTCTGCGGCGCGATAATGGACTATTCGGCTTCGAGAAAGAGGTTTCTTTTCGGAAGCTACATTCTCAATGTGTTTTCGACCGCCGCGCTTTATTTCGTCGCGCCGGGCATGCTGAAGCTGGGAGTGATACTTATCATCGTCTCGAATTTCTCCTACTCGATCGGCGAGGCGTTTATCGCCAGTTTTCTGCCGGGACTCGGCAAGCCCGAGGAACTCGGCAAAATATCCGGGTTCGGCTGGGCGATGGGCTATGTGGGCGGCATGTTTTCAGCCGTTCTCGTCCTCGCTCTGCTTGGCGATGTCTCGTACGAGAACTTTGACCGGATACGGTGGGTTGGTCCCTGGGCCGGGTTCTTTTTTCTGGTTGCCGCGGTCCCGACATTTCTCTGGGTGCGGGAAAGGGGAACTCCGCGACCTCTGCCGGAGGGACGGAGTTATCTTGCCATCGGCGCCGACAGAGTCGTCCACACCGTGAAGAGCTTGAAAAGGTACAAGGACATGGGAATAACGCTGCTCTCCATGTTCTTCGCCATGTGCGGTATCTATGTGGTGATAACCTATGCCTTCATATACGGGGCGCAGGTGGTTGGCTGGGAAGAGTCGGTACGGACGCTGATGTTCATCACGGTTCAGGTCACGGCCGCGATAGGAGCGATTGTTTTCGGTTTTATCCAGAACCGCATCGGAGCAAAGCAGACATACCAGATCACGCTGCTGATGTGGATCGGTTCTATCCTGTTGATATTTCTCACGCCGTGGCTTGGCGGTTTTATCTCTTCGCTGCTGAATCTCGAGTCGCCGATTCATCCGCAATATATATTTCTGACGGTCGGGAGCCTGGCTGGCTTGAGCCTGGGTTCATGTCAATCGACAACACGGGCGCTGGTCGGACTGTTCGCGCCGCAACATCGAACTGCGGAATTCTTCGGCTTCTGGGGAATGTCGCTCAAATTCGCCGGGGTTTGCGGCGTGCTGTTCATCGGCGTTCTACAGGTCGTTCTGGGACTCCGGCTGGCGATTCTTTTCTGCGCGCTGCTTTTCGCAGCCGCGCTCGTTCTCAGCAGACCTCTCGATGTGAAAAGAGGCATGACGGCAGCGGCGGAGGCCGGAGGAGGAGGGACGGGCTCCTGTCCGTCCTGAATACGAGGTTGCGCGGGAGCGCAACCCTCCGGCGCGCCAGAGGCGCGGGGGCGTCGCACTCCAGAGCGGCTTCGCCGCGCAAGAAACCGATGCGCAGCATCCCTGGAGTGCGAACCCCCTGTTTCGCTTTGTTTTTACCAGCCATCCCGTCGTTGTCGTTGTCAGCGTAGCGGTTGTCGTCATCGTAACCGGAGAACAAGAGAAACCACTAATCGGCACTAATGAAACACTAATGGGGGAGGAGAGTTTCTCACACAAAGGCACAAAGGCACAAAGAGGAGAATGGGGAGACTGGCCACGAATGACACGAATCGCACGAATTGACACGGAAAAGGGAATATGAAGCATTGTGTCGTGAATTTGTTTTGCGGGTCGCAAAATAAAATTCACGACAGGTTTTTCTACATCTAAAGTTTTCCTGTTTTTTTATCTTGTTTTTTTCCCTTGCGGCGGAAATCCGCCCGCCACGGCCATTGAACTTTTCCGGCACCCTGGCGCTGAAGCAAAAAAAATCGAATTTTTTTCACAGCCATCCCGTAAAAAGTTGAGAATTTGACAAAAAAGAGGATCCATGCTACCTTTTTCTCTGCGAAAAGTCAAAGGAGAAACACATGGGTCCTCAAAAAAGTAATATGACGGTGCTTGCCCAGATAGTCAAGCAGATTCCGGCAAAAATCATTGATTCTCTCGCAAAAAAGTTCAGGATTCAGACGAGGGCCTTTAGTCCGACCAGTCATGTGGTGACGCTTTTGTATGAGCATCTGGCGCACTCATTGAGCCTGAATGATGTCTGCGACAGTCTTCAGCACCACGCAGGGATTTTGAGTCAAATCCGACGATGCACTCCTCCTACGCGCAACGGATTGTCCTATGCCAACCGGAATCGCAATGCGGATATGGCAGAGGAACTTTTCTGGTATGTGTATAACGACCTGAAGTCATCCCATCCTGCGTTCTTCACCAGCAGTCGAAGTTATCCGGGACTGCCGCATCGAATCAAACGGACGCTGATGGCTTTTGATTCGACAACGATCCAGTTGACGGCGGACAGTCTTGATTGGGCGAAGCATCGCCGGAGGAAAGCGGCGGCCAAAATGCACACCGGACTCAACATGCAGTCCTTTCTGCCGGGTGTGATTATCGTGAAGAGCGCAAAAGACTCCGATCCCAAGACCGCACCGGAACTTTGTGCCGGGCTTCAGGCAGGAGAAATCGCCGTCTTCGACAAGGCATATGTGGATTTCAAGCACCTCAATGCGCTGGATGAGCGAGGTATTTTCTGGGTAACGCGCAAAAAGGAAAACATGGCCTATGAAGTTATGGGACAGCATACGATTCCACCCGGGGAGGACGCTGCCGATCCCACGCAGAAAGTTATGGGACAGCACCGGAAATCCACGCTCAAATCAGCCGGTGGGAAGAGACCATACGTTCGAAAGAAGATCCGCATCATCAGTGACGAAAGAATCCGTCCGACCATCCCCAAAACGGCGGAACTGTATCCAAAGGAACTTCGTCTGGTCACCGCAGAAGTCGAGGTCAAAAGAAAAATGACCAGAATGGAGTTCATCACCAACAACTTCGACTGGTCCCCCTTCACGGTCTGCGAACTTTACCGGGCGCGCTGGGGAATCGAAGTCTTTTTCAAGGAAATCAAGCAGACCCTGCAACTGTCGGACTTCATGGGATACAATAAAAATGCCGTCCGCTGGCAGATTTGGACCGGTCTTCTCGCTTATCTCTTGCTCCGGTTCATCTCATGGGAAAATCATTGGAAGCACACATTCAGCAGACTCTACACGCTCATCCGCGGAGTCCTGCTGAACTTCTTCGACCTGACAAGTGTAATTCAATGTTGCGACACTATGGGACGGCGCGGCCAAAGACGGATCCGCGGTGCACCTGAACAGGCATATCAGATGTTTTTTGACTTCGCATGACATTCCCTGCTCAAAACAGCGTATCTGCAAAGACGGGGGTTCTGAAATCCTCTCCCGTCACGCTCACTCACCGGCAAAAATACGGCTTTTTCTGAAAAATACGGGATAAATGTG
>JGI24709J26583_10003953_pt1 | contig 11408 bp, 11 predicted proteins | sample BioPla2DNA1_FD_26583 | JGI IMG/M metagenome (IMG submission 26583) | reverse complement strand
GTTATAATTAAATCGTACTAAAGAAGGAGATATAATGAAATATATAATTTCAAGAATTATGAAAATGGATTACAAGGAATTTTTTAATAAAGTATCTGAAATAAGTAAGGAAAATAATAAAAATAAAATAATAGTTTTTTTTGATATTATTTACTGTGGATTTAAATATGGTGCTGGATATATGGATTATTATTTATTTAATTTTATAAATCTTACTAAAGAAGAAAGAAAAACATTTATTACAAGAGGAATTAATAATACCATTGTACAAAAATTAAATGATCCTAATAAAATGAAAATATTTACTAATAAAGTTTCCTTTAATAAAAAGTTTTCTAAATATTTAAACCGTAGGTGGTTATACTTAGATGATAATTTTAAAGAATTTGAAGAATTTATTAAAACTCAAGAATATATATTTTGTAAGCCACTTGCATTAAGATCTGGTGAAGGAATTGAAAAATATAAGGTAAGTGATTTTAAACCAAAAAAATTATATAATACTTTAATTGAAAAAAATCAATTATTGGTAGAAGAGTTAGCAGTTCAGCATAAACAAATGAGTAAAATACATCCTGCATCTGTTAACACTATAAGAGTAATAACCATAAATAACGGTAAATCAATCAAGATATTAGCCGCAATATTTAGAATCGGTAACAACAACTCAGTAGTTGATAATCTTGGCTCGGGTGGTATGAGTACATATGTTAATGTAGATACTGGTGAAGTAGAGTTTCCCGCAATAGATAAATTTAGAAATGTTTATGAAGTTCACCCAATAACAAATGAAAAGATAGTTGGTTTTAAAATACCGATTTGGGACGATGTAAAAAAACTATGTATTGAAGCTGCTAGTGTAGTTGATGGCGTAGGTTATATTGGCTGGGATGTATGCGTTGGTGAAAAACATCCATACCTAATTGAAGGAAATGAATTCTCTGGTCACAGAGTACTGCAACTACCAATCAGAGAAAATCAAAAAGTTGGTCTTTACCCTAAATTAAAAGAAATAATGGAAGATAAATAATTGATTAATATTAAAGTTATGGTATACTTTTTTTAGAGGGAGATGAAAAAGTGGAAAAAACATATATAATGTTAAAACCAGATGCAGTAAGAAGAAATCTAGTCGGAAATATTATTTCAAGAATTGAAAATAAAGGATATAAAATTTCAAAGATGAAAATGTTTAACTTAAATGAAGAAGTTCTAAAAGAACATTATGCTCATTTAATTGATAAACCTTTTTTTCCTGAACTTACTTCATTTATGACATCTGGACCAGTAGTAGGTATGATTGTTGAAGGAGATGGAGTAATACTTGGTATGCGTAATCTAATGGGACCTACTAAATGTGAAGAAGCTATGCCTGGTACTATTAGAGGAGATTATGCTTACAGTACTACTGAAAACTTAATTCATGGATCAGATTCTAAAGAAACTGCTGAAGAAGAAATTAAAAGATTTGAAACTTTCTTAGATTAGTTTCTTTTTTTTGGTAATTTTTAAATATTTACCCATACTAAAACTATGGTGATATAAGTGAAGTCAATTTGGGAAAAAGATTATATAAATTTTAATCTTTCAAAAGTAAATAAAAATATAAATACTCCATTATTAATAATTGGTGGAGGACTAAGTGGTTTAATGTGTGCTTATTTTTTAATGAAAGAAAATATAGAGTTTATATTAGTAGAAGCAAGAAGCTTAGGTATGGGAACAACAAGTGGTACCACTGGTCAAGTAACAATCGCCCATACTAATATATATGCAGATATTAAAAAGAAGCATGGTTTATTAAAAGCTGAAAAGTATTTAGCATCACAAATAGATGGTTTTAATTTAATGAAAGACATTATTAAAAAAGAAAATATAGAGTGTGATTATAAAGAAGAAAGTACTATTATTACTGCTAGTTCCAAAGAAGGATTAAAAATATTTAATCAAGAAAAACCAATATTTATAAAAAACAATTTAGCAGAAATAATCACTAGTGATAAAATATTAAAATCTAAAAAAGCTCTTGAATTTAAAAATCAATTTATTATTAATCCAGCAAAATATTTAAATGGAATTATAAATATCCTGCTTAAAAATAATATTAAATTATATGATAAATCTAAAGTTACCAATTTAATAAAAGAAAAAGATGGTTATACTGCCATAATTAATAATAAATATCAAATTAAAACACCTAAAGTAATAATGGCTTGTCATTATCCATTTTTAGTACCTGATAATTTATATTTTGCTAAGATTTATCAAAGTAAATCATATACGATTGCTTTTAAAACAGATTTAAAACTAAAAGCAAATTACCTATCTTTAGATAAACCTTATTATTATTTAAGAACCTATGATGATAATACTCTACTTATTGGTGGATCAGATCACTACACTGGTATTAATATTGATATAGAAGAGTGTTATAACGCTTTAGCAGCTAAGGTATACAAACTTGATAAACATGCTAAAATAACTCATAAATGGTCAAGAGAAGACTGCATTGTAATAGACTCACTTCCCTATGTCGGAGAGTACTCTAAAAAGCATAAAAATATTATATTAGTAACTGGTTTTCAAAAGTGGGGATTTACTAATAGTCATGTAGCTGCTCAAAATGTTTTAAAGATCCTTTTAAATGAAAAACATAATAATTTATATAAAACAAGTAGATGTACTTTAATTAGAAGTCCTAAAAATACTTGTAGAATGGTACTTCATAGTATTGATGGACTTTTAATAAGTAAATTATTATTAAAGAAAGCTAATATTGAAAATATTATGATCGGAAGTGGAAAAGCCATTAGAGAAGGCACTAAGACAATCCTTGTTTATAGAGAAAGTAAAGATAAATTTATATATTTAGAAAATAAATGTACTCATATGGGCTGCTCACTTATCTGGAATGACATTGAAAAAGTATGGGAATCTAAGTGTCATGGCTCAATTTTTGATCCTTACGGAAGAGTAATTCAAGGTCCAGCTAATCAAGATTTATATAAAATTTAAACGGGTAAACTCATGCAAATACCGACAATACCGCATAAACACATGAAATAAAAGCTAAAATGTGGTAAAATGAATGTAGATGAGGAGATGTCTATGTTTAAATTAAATGAAACAGTTGTATATGTAAGGGATGTATGTAAGGTTACTAAAGTTGATGAAAAGAAAAAGTATTACACTCTTGCTCCAATTGATGATGAGTCTTTAACTATTAAAATACCTTTTGATAACGATAAAGTAAGACCTTTAATATCTAAAAAGGAAGTTGAAGAAATTATTAATCAAATTCCTGATATTGAAGTAATTAATCTTAAAAACCATAAAATGGTTGAAAATGAATATAAAAAATTACTTAATTCAAATGAACACTTAAATTTAATAAAAATTATTAAAACAGCAAGACTAAGAAATCAAGAAAGAATTGATAATAATAAAAAGACAAGTGAAAGAGATAGTACTTACTTTAACTTAGCAGAAAAATTACTTTATAATGAATTTGCTGCAGTACTCGGAAAAACTTTTGAAGAAACTCAAGACTATGTTCTTGAAAAAGTAACAATTTTAAAAGAAAAAGAGTGAAAGCAGACATATTTATTAAAATATGTGGTATAATTAGTTGTACGTTTCAACTATTGTTTACTTTATTTGAAATGTGATAGAAATTATGGAGGTAATTATGAACCAAGGTACAGTTAAATGGTTTAAAAGTGATAAAGGATTTGGCTTTATTACAAACGATGAAACTAATGAAGATATTTTTGTACACTTTTCAGGTATAGTAGGCGAAGGTTATAAAGTTCTTGAAGAAGGACAAAAAGTAACTTATGATATCGAACAAGATCCAAAAGACAGTTCTAAAAATAAAGCAGTTAATGTGACTGTTATATAATTAGTTAACATTTAAAAAACTATAGAAATTAACTATAGTTTTTTTGTTCTATATTATAAATAATAAAATACATAGAAAGTGAAGCAGGCTACCAATAGTTACAAAAATATGAAAGATACTATGAAAGTATTTTTTCTTTTTACCAAGTCCATAAAATATAACTCCAACTGTATAAGAAATACCACCAGATAAAAGTAATATAACTGCGGGGATGCCTATAAAGGTTATTAAATCAGTTCCAGTAATTAAGATGCACCATCCAAGGGTTAAATAGAAAATATTAGAAAACACCCGATATTTTTTTAAATCAATTGAATTAAGAATAATACCAATAATAGCTATAAACCAAACTACTCCAAATAAACTCCAAGCAAGAGTAGGAGAGTGCTCTCTAATTTTAATTAATAATACCGGTGTATAACTTCCAGCAATAAGTAAAAATATAGTAGAATGGTCAAGTACTTGCATTACTTTTTTAGCTGTTGCCTTCCTTGGACTAAGCCCATGATAAATACTAGAGATAGTATAAAGAAGAATCATCGAAACTCCAAAGACTATTGAAGAGCCAATCGCATAACCGTTTTTACTGTTTGCTGCAAAAATAACACATAAAACAAGAGCTACAATACCAATTACTCCACCAATAATATGAGTAACCATATTCATAATCTCTTCACCCTTGGTATAACTTGGTAGAATGCGATCCTTTAATTTAGTTCTTTTCAAGGTTCCTCCTTATCTTAAAAGTGTTAATCGTTTATTTTCTTTTCGTTTAATTAATTCTTTTTCTTTTCTTATTCTTTCAATAATATATTCAAGTTCTAAAATATCTTTAGCCGCATGATGACGATCATTTTCAATAAAATCATTTTGACTAGTTATCATTCTGANTGTATTAATACCAGCTTCTCTTAGACTAATAATATTATGAGGATTATCTTCAACTACAAGGTCAAATTTATTTTCTAAACTTTCTTTAACTTTATTACTCTTAGTAAATATTATATCATGATAAACAATATCATTTTCAATTAAAGATAATTCAACTAAAGCTCTTATTTTTCTTCCTTCAATATAATCTGATGTTCCCATACAAGTAGATGTTACTATCGTGATTTTATCACCTTTTTCAGCAAGTTTTTTAGTTAATTCTGAAAGTCCTTTACGATACGGACATACTCTAGTATATAGAGCCATCCCATAATATAAAACCTTTCTTATTAAGGCATTATTCTCATATTTAAGATCTGGTGCTGTATCTAATATTGTCTTAGTATTGCTTTTAGTACCTCTACCAATTGGAAAGTACCTTAAATCAGTCATCGTGCCATCTTTATCAAATGCTATATTCATTAATTTTCTCCTTTTTTACATACTATCTAATATAACAAATAAAGTACTAGGTAGTCAAATTAATTTTTTTCTGATAAGATAAATATATGAAAGAAGAGTTAAAATGAATACAAATATTAATTGGTATCCAGGACATATGGCTAAAACCAAAAGAGAAATAAAGGAGTTAATAAGCATAATTGATATTGTTTATGAACTAGTTGATGCTAGAATTCCTTTTTCATCTAAAATAAATGATTTAAATAATCTTACTAAAAACAAAGAAAAAATATTAATAATGACTAAAAAGGATCTTTGTGATTTAAATATTACAAATAAATGGATAAAGTATTATGAAGAAAATGGTTATAATGTAATACTTGCTAATTTAACTAATAATGAAGATTATAAAAAGATAATTAATTTAACTAATAAANTATCAAAAAGAATAAATGATAAAAGAAAGTTAAAAGGACTTAAAGAAAAAGAATTAAAAGCCTTCGTACTTGGAGTACCTAATACCGGTAAAAGCACTTTAATTAATGTTTTAGCTGGTAAAAAGGTCGCAAGTGTTGCTAATAAGCCAGGAGTTACTAAAAACTTATCATGGCTTAAAACTAAACATAATATATTAATACTTGATACACCTGGAGTACTATGGCCAAAGTTTACTACAAGTGAAGGCTTTGCCCTAGCAGCAACTTCTGCTATAAAAACCGAAGTACTTCCTATTAATGAAGTAGCGGTATACATTTTAACTAAACTTAATATTTACTATCCAGAAAAATTAAAAGAAAGATATGGTATACCATATTTTGATGAAGAAAATATCGAAGATGCTTATAAAAATATAAGTAAACATTTAAATATAGCTTTAAAAAAAGAAGAAATAGATTATGAAAAAGTGAGTCACTATATTATAAATGATATTAAAAATGGGAATATCAAAGAAATAACATTTGACAGGGGAATAGAAATTGAACAAATATGAAAAAGAATTAAATAAAGAGAACATTCATATAATCTCTGGAGTAGATGAAGCAGGAAGAGGACCTTTAGTTGGACCTGTAGTAGCTGCTGCTGTAGTACTTCCTCCATATTATGAAAATGATCTTATTAATGATTCTAAAAAATTAAGTATTAAAAAAAGAAAAGAAATTTATGAAATAATAAAAAAAGATGCTTTAAGTATTGGTATCGGAATTGCATCAGCAAAAGAAATAGATGAGATTAATATATTAGGTGCTACTAAAAAAGCCATGCTAGATGCTATTGAAGATCTTGAAATGGTACCCGAGCATATTTTAATTGATGCCGTAAAGTTAGAAACTAATATACCTAATACTAGTATAATAAAAGGAGATGCTAAAAGTATTAGTATTGCTGCAGCTTCTATAGTTGCTAAAGTAACCAGAGATGAGTTTATGGACAGACTTCATGAAATGTATCCTGAATATGGATTTATTAATCATAAAGGCTATCCAACTAAAATGCATCTTGACAATATTAAAAAATATGGTTTACTAGATAATTATAGATTTACATTTAAACCAGTACAAAATTTAATTAGTGGGGATGAGGATTTTGAAACAAAGATTAGGAAAGCAAATATTTAAAAACAGTCTTATTTTATCTACTTATATTTTTTCAGTAGAGTTAATTATTAGATATATTTTAAAACTACCAGTAAACTACTCAGTACTTAGAATATTAATAAGTAGTTTAATCCTTGGTATTTTCTTTTCACTTCTAATTAATAATAAATTTAAAAAAACAATTATAACTTTAATAACTACAATTATTTTAATCTATACCTGGTTTGAAACTAACCTTTATTTTTACCTGGGTTTCTTTATGGGAAGTGAAAATACTGAGCAAGGAATGAAAGTAATTGATTATTTTAAAGAGTTTTTTACCAGTGTTAAACCAAATACATTTCTATTATTAATACCATATATTATTGTTTTATTATATTATTTTTATTTAGAAAGAAAATTAAAAGAAAAAAAGTTAGAGAAAACAATATATTTTACCTTTGAAATAGAATCTATTAAAAGTAAGATAATAACTTATTTAATAAGTATATTAATAATAATAGGCTTATCACTTTTATATTTTTATACATTAAAGGCACCATATATGCAAAATAAACTTCAGCAAACAAGTAATATAGATTTATTTATTAATCCTGAAAATGCTAATTTAGCTGCCTCACAATTTGGAGTAGTTACTTATGGTTTATCAGATATACTTTTATCAAAATTCAATCTAAAAACTAATAATGAATATATTTACAAGTATGAAGAAAAAGAATCAATTCCCGAAAATGATTATACAAGATATGTTGATAATGATATATTTTATTTACTTAATGATTCTAAATATAATCAATTAAATAATTATTTTTTAAATAAAGAAATAACTCCTAAAAATGAATACACTGGTTTATTTGAAGGAAAAAACTTAATCGTAATATTACTTGAATCAGTAAATGATATCATTTTAAATGAAGAATTATACCCAAATATATATAAGTTATATTCTGAAGGATTTTCTTTTGAAAATAACTACTCACCAAGAAATGCGTGCGCAACTGGTAATAATGAATTTTCTAGTATAACCAGCCTTTATAGCATAAGTAACACCTGCACCTTAAATAGATATCGAAATAATACTTATTTTCATTCTTTATTTAATATGTTTAATAATGAAAACTATATAACTGGATCTTACCATAATTACTTTGATGCATATTATTCTAGAAAAAGAAGTCATCTAAATTTAGGTAGCAAAAGCTATCAAAATGGAAATGATTTAGAAATTAACCTAACTAGTGAATATAAAGAGTGGCCTAGTGATATAGATTTAATTGAAAAAGCATTACCTAATTTTATTAATGAAGAAAAGTTTATGAGTTATTTAATTACCGTAACTCCTCATCAACCATATATAGTAAATAGTGAGTATGGTAATAAATATTTAGATAAATTAATAGATTATGATTATAATATGGAAATGAAAAGATATTTATCTAAACTTTTTGAACTTGATGCAGCTATTGGTCTATTACTTGAAAAGCTAGAAGAATCAAGTAAACTCTCTGATACAGTAATCGTACTTTTTGGTGATCACTATCCTTATGGACTTAAAAAAGATAATCTTAATAATATCCTTCCATACGATACTAAAATAAATAACGAAGTTGACAGAACCCCCTTTATAATTTATAATTCAGAAAGCAAGGGAGAAAAAATATATAAGTATACATCACTTGTAGATATACTTCCAACGCTTTTAAATTTATTTAATATAAACTATGATCCAAGACTATATCTTGGAAATGATATCTTCAGTGATTATCATGATTTAGTAATATTTGCTGATGGCTCTTGGCAAGATAAAATAGGTTTTTATAATGCATCCCTTGGTGAATTTATACCAAAAGATAAAAATAATACTTATCATATAGATGAGCTTATAAGTGTAAATAAAAAAGTTTCTTTAAAATTAGAAATAAGCACTAAAATAATTAAAAACAATTATTTTGAGCATTTAAATAATAAAATAAAGGAGAATGAGTATGAGTAAGTTAGTAATTGTAGAGTCACCAACTAAAATTAAAACAATCGAAAAATATTTAGGAAAAGACTTCAAAGTAGTATCTAGTAAAGGACATATTAGAGATTTAAGTACAACTGGTAAATTTGGTTTTGGAATCGATATTGAAAATGGTTTTATACCAGAGTACAAACCAGCTAAAGGAAAAAGTCCAGTAATTAAAGAATTAAAAAAAGAAGCTTTAAATTCTGATTTTGTATATCTGGCAACCGACCCAGATAGAGAAGGAGAGGCAATCAGCTGGCATATTTATGATGCCCTTGGTCTTGAAGATGATAAGTATGAAAGAGTTGTTTTTAATGAAATAACAAAAGATGCAGTACTTAAAGCCTTTGAAAACCCAGGTAAAATAAATGATCACTTAGTTAAAAGTCAAGAAACAAGAAGAATGCTAGACCGCATTATTGGTTTTAGGCTATCTAACTTAATGCGTTCTAAAACAGGTGGTAAATCAGCGGGAAGAGTTCAAAGTGTCGCCCTTAAACTAATTGTAGACAGAGAAAGGGAAATAGAAGCTTTTAACCCAGAAGAATACTGGGAAATTACTGCTAAATTTAAAGACTTCGAAAGTAAACTTGATAAATACCAAGGTAAAAAGATTAAAGTAACAGGTGAAAAAGAAGCAAATGATATATTAGATAAACTATCTAAATCATTTGTAATCGATAGTGTAACTCAAAAAGAAATAAATAAAAAAGGAGTAATGCCTTTTACTACATCATCTTTAATGTCAACATGTTCAAATAAATTTGGCTATGGATCAAGTAAGACAATGAGAATAGCTCAAAAATTATATGAAGGATTAAATGTTGGTTCTGAAACAGTAGGTTTAATTACCTATATGCGTACAGATTCAACCAGACTATCACCATTATTTATAAGTGAGACATATAATTTTATATCAAAAAAATATGGAGATAATTATAAAGGACCTGTAAAAAAAGGAAAATCTAAAGATAATGTTCAAGATGCTCACGAAGCAATCAGACCTACATCAATTGAAAGAACACCTGAAAAAGTAAAAGATTATCTATCAAGTGATGAATATAAACTATATAGTATTATTTATTATAGAGCACTTGCATCACTGATGGCTGATGCTAAGACCCTAGCAACCACAATAATACTAGAAAATAACGGCTATACATTTAAATCAACCGGAAGCGTTCTAACCTTTGATGGTTACTTAAAAGCCTATGGTGCATATGTAGATTCAGAAGATGTAATCTTACCTGACTTTAGTACTTATAAAACAAATGTTATAATTTCTGAAGATATAATCCCGACTCAGCACTTTACACAGCCTCCAGCTAGATATACTGAAGCTACTCTAATTAAAGAACTTGAAAAATCAGGAATCGGAAGACCAAGTACCTATTCTAAAATAATGGAAACTATCAAACTAAGAGACTATGTTACTGTAGACAAAAGAAGATTTGTTCCAACTGAAACAGGTATTGAAACAACCGATAAACTTCAAGAATACTTCAGTAATATTATTAATGTAGAATATACTGCTAAAATGGAAGATGATTTAGATAAGATAGCTGATAATGAGCTTAATAATATCGAACTATTAACTAAATTTTATGATAAATTCACGCCACTTGTTGAAAAAGCATTTGATGAAATGGAAAAGAAAGAACCAGAACTTACTGGAGAAAAATGTCCAGAATGTGAACACGATTTAGTAATCAGAAAAGGTAGATACGGAGAATTTACTGCTTGCAGTAACTATCCTAAATGTAAATATATTAAAAAAGAAGAAAGAGAAAAGATAGTAGTAGCTACATGCCCAGAGTGCACTCATGATATAGTTGAAAAACCAACCAGAAGAGGTAAAATCTTCTATGGATGCTCTAACTATCCAAACTGTAAATTTGCTCTATGGGATAAACCAAATGGAGAAAAATGTCCAGAGTGCGATAGCTTAATTGTTGAAAAAGGTAAAACCATTAAATGCTCTAAATGTGATTATAAAAAATAATAGTTTAATTACTATTATTTTTTAATGCTAAATACTTGAAATAACATTAATAAATCGATACAATATATTTATAATACAAATAGGAGAGCTCATGAAGTATAAAAAATACATTATTATAACAATCATAGTTTTATTTATAACAATCATTAGCTACAGCTATGCTGCTTTTATAACTAAAATAGTAGGCTCAGAAGAAGGAACCACTTTAACATCAGGCTCTGGTATAGTTGAAATAAACTATGATGGAGGACCTGCAATAAATGTACCAGATATTTACCCAAGAGAAGAAGAGTTTTTAACTAAAGAATTTACATTAACTGGAAAAAACACCTACAACACAAAAATGGAATACCATATAATTTTAAAAATGAATACTAATACATTTAGAGATGGAGCACTAGCTTACACTCTAACCTCTGTAAACAATAATAATAACGGACAAACTGTCCAGCAAATAGAATACTTAAATGGAATAAAAACAGGAGAAAGAGAAGTCTTTTTAGGTAATGGTTTCTTTGAAGGAATCTCAAATGCTAGTCATACTTATACATTAAAAATGTATCTACCTAA
>JGI24709J26583_10003950_pt1 | contig 11410 bp, 9 predicted proteins | sample BioPla2DNA1_FD_26583 | JGI IMG/M metagenome (IMG submission 26583) | reverse complement strand
AAGAGGACTTTAATTTTTTATCCACAAAAAACCAGATCACCGAAAAATTCCGGAGCATGAAAATCGGGTTTTTCGGTATTTACGGGACTCCAGGTCAGAAAATGGGGAACCGATAATTTGTCCCCACACTTATAAAAATTGGCTCTGTACCTCCTTCCGACTACCGGGAACTGTTCCCTTTTCCCAAATAAGCCAAAAGGTATCGCTATGGTCAGATCCCAAAATAGTTCTCCTGTTTGTTCAACCAGAATCGGCTCTTTTCCCAATGTTGGATGCCGCCTTATCGATTCAACAACAGATTTGTCCATAAGTCTCCTGTTATGGCGCTGCTCTCCGTACCCGACCAGACAAGTCCCTATCGCGTTAAACTCGAAATTATAATATTTCCCGCCTTCATCGGGAGAGAAAAAAAACTCAACACAAGAGTCCTCCCAAACCTTCTGATTTGTCTCTGTATTGACTGCCAGCAGATAATTCTCCTTAACCCTGTATTTCAGGAAAATCTCCTTGGATGAACAGGCAACGGAAAAACTCACAAAAGGGGAGTAATTGAATTCCTTCCAGTTGATCAGATCAATCTTATGGAACGGAACCATGGTATCCAGCATATCCGATATCAGGGTGATGTCCGGATATTGAACCGCAAATTCCAATCTTGGTACATTAAGAGTTGACATAATTCTACTCTATTTGTTGATATTCCTGTTTTTCTTGGCGTTCTGTACCGATATATCCCAATCGTATATCTGTTCCCAGTTAACCTTCACATCAATCTCTTCGGGGAAATAGGAGACATTTTCCGGTTGTCTTTGGGTTTCATAATCGCCGGTAGTCCATTTCCCGTCGCCGTTAACATCATATATAACCCTCAGCTTATATTTACCCCTGTCCAGATATGGGATTTCCAATGTACCATCGCTTTCCGGAAAGTATTCCCTCAATGTTTTGCTCTCATCGGCCGATAACAGTTGTATTACCCTCGACCCCTCGTATCCCGATATTCTCATTATCAGCTTACCGTATTTATCGTTATCGTTCAAAGAGAACTTAACGCCAAGAGAATCCGATACCAATCCGTATAGATTCCTGAATGCCGCCGAATCGGCCACAAACAGATACTCCTTGTCCCGCGATAAAGAGGCGTCTATCTTCAAAACCCTCAGGTTCGAGCTATCCCTTGAAATATTGAATTTAACCTCTGTTTGGGTTGAATCTTCAATTTCATACAGATGGACCAAATCCCCATATATTTCACTAAAAGGAGTTAATGCTGTCAGACGCAATTCCATCAAAGGACTTATTTTTCCGGCTGAAAAGTTGGCCGAAACACCATAAACCCTTGTAGTGGGCTCTTCGGCCGTTTCCCTTGCCCTTCCGACCTGTCCGGGGGCGGCATAACGCAAAGTTATCGTATCTTCCCGCTGAACAACGTTGCCGACGGGATCAGAGAATGGATAGTTAATAATTGTTTTCAGGCTTGGTTGGTTAAAATATGCGGAATCAAGCAACCATACGGTCAATGTATCCCCATTAACCGACCGCTCGACAACAAAATCGTTTTTCGCGCTTTCCGCTATCCTGAAGTCAAAAGAATATGGCCCAGGGGGGAGCGACAATGTGTACCTAAGTTCACTGGCTGAATTTCTGGAAGAAGATGTAAGATAACGCTGTGTTTTTGCCGGTTGAAACAAAAATAGTTGATATCCCTCTTCATTATCGGATGTATCCGCCTGTTCAATTTCATTGGCAGTCCCCGCAACAGTATCAGACGGAGCAACACCCATTTCTGTGGCGGCCATTCCCGTGGCGCCTCTTTGTCCTTCCAGAGAAACGGTATCATTCAACACCTCCTTGACCATAAAATAGTTTTTTTCGGGTGTAATATCTATTACGGAAGGATAAAAGGCTATCACCTCATCGTTCAGGTTGAAATTTTTGCTGTTATCCTGGTCTTCCAATCCAAACAGCCTGTACTTTCCGGCCCTGATATTATCAATCCTGAAGTTTCCCTCTTTTGAGGCTTTTGTGATATAGTCGGGCAATAAGGTCTTGAACGATGTATCTGAAAGATTGCTGTACAGCATAACCAACGCCTCAGCGGGAGGGTCAAGGCTCATCCCATAATATATATTGCCCTTCAACGAAAGCGAGTCGATAACGTCGCCCGTAGAAAAGACAAACTGGTAGTTTTCAAGAGGATTGCCCTCATTCAGATCCTTTATGGCATCCTGAAAATAAAAGGTATAGGTGGTACTGTCCCTGAGAATATCCTCGAACTCCACCGTAATGCTTTTCCCCTTCATGGAAACGGTGGGCCTTTTGCCCAATGGCGGAGATACCATCAACTTATCGTTGACCCCGTTTATTGTCACATATTCATCGAAAGTAACGATAAACTTATTGCCTTTGAAGTTGGTCGTTCCGTTATCCGGGACAGATTTAAGCACAACCGGGGGATCGACGTCCCTCGGACCTCCGGAGGGAGTGCCCACCTTGGCGCAAGAGCCGATAAAAACCATCACAAAGACTAAAATATAACCATAGAATCTTGATATTCTCATCTATCCAGAATAATCCCAATTACAAAAAAATAGGTTCTCAAGCCCCGTCTTCCATAACAATCCCAAAACCTTTTCCCGACCCGACCCGCGAACTTACATTATTTTTTTCATAACATCGTAGTATAAATGCGAGCCCTTACGGTAAAAATGAGGTTTGGTGGACGCTCTTATCATTTTTTGTTAACTTTGGCAATCAAAACAATAGAGAGAGTTATGAATTTGTTGATAGTGCCATGGGATGTCAATCCCGAAATTTTTCGGATAGGGTCGTTCGCCGTGAGGTGGTATGGGCTTCTCTTCGCCTCCTCCTTCCTTTTTGGATATTTCATTATGGAGAAATTCTTTAAGAATGAGAATATTCCCGTGGAAGCCCTTGATAGGCTGACAATTTATATGGCTATTGGTGTTATAGTNGGGGCCCGTTTGGGCCATTGTCTNTTTTATGAACCACGGTTTTATCTTTCCCATCCCGTTGAAATCCTGAAAATATGGAGAGGCGGACTCGCCAGCCATGGTGGTTTCCTGGGAATACTTATCGTACTGTGGCTTTTCGCCAGAAAAGAAAAAAAGACCTATTCGTGGATACTTGACAGGGTGGCGATAGTTGTGGTTTTGGCCGGTTTTTTCATCAGGATAGGAAACCTGATGAACTCCGAGATATATGGAGTTGAGACCACTCTTCCCTGGGGTTTTGTTTTCCTTCGCAATGGAGAGAACGCTCCCAAGCATCCGACACAGATTTATGAGGCTTTGTCCTATCTTGCCATTTTCATCCTATTATACCGACTTTACTGGAGAAAAAAGGGACGGCATATTGAGGGTACGCTCTTCAGCCTGACCCTGATTTTAAGCTCAATTGCCCGTTTCTTTATTGAGTTCATTAAAGAGGATCAGGTCGCTTTTGAAGCCGGAATGCGGCTTAACATGGGACAAAAACTGAGCATACCTTTTTTCCTTCTAGGTACTGTATGGCTGATAATTTCCCTGAAAAAGAAAAACCGGGCGGTAATACCTGAAAAATAATCCGCTTGTTATCAACCTACTAAACGACAGACATTTTTTGTTGGCAATATTTATTTGTAAATTTGTCCGTTATTTTCCATAAAGGAGTTGTACAATGGACGGTATAGTAAAATTCAATTGTTACTGGAACCAGAGTGGGCCTGTTATTTCCGATGAAGATTTTGAAATAATCAACTATTGGAGGGATATATTGTATAATATGGATCTTATAGGCGCTTATGAGAACGGCATTGGCTTTGGAAATATCAGTATGAGGGGCAAGAGGGGCAACCAATTTATAATTACAGGGTCATCCACCGGTGAGATACCTGAGCTGGAACCGGGGCATTACGTGAAAGTGGATTCGTTCAATATTAACGACAATGCCGTTCAGTGTTCAGGCCCATTAAAAGCCTCATCGGAGTCGCTTACCCATGCCGCCATCTATTCCGCCGATCCGGGGGTAAACGGCGTTGTCCACGTGCATCATCTGGATTTATGGAAAGAGTTGATCCACAAAGCTCCGACAACAAACCCCGGGATGGATTACGGCACAATAGGATTGGCCAAGGATATATCCAGATTGTTTCGNGAGTCNGATGTGATCGAAAAAAGGATTATAATCATGGCGGGCGACAGATCGGGAATAATAACATTTGGCAACGATCTGGACGAAGCGGTAAACGTGTTGATGTCATATCTCAAGAAATAAAATTTTCTTGTCCGCTACTACTTGCATAATAATTTACAATTAACTAATATTGCACCCTGTTTTTGGGCCCATAGCTCAGCTGGTTAGAGCACCTGACTCATAATCAGGGGGTCGGGGGATCGTGACCCTCTGGGCCCACATAAAAAAAGAGTTACGGTTGAACCGCGACTCTTTTTTTATTTGGCTGAATGGTGTCAAGAGTTTTGGAAAAACACTACTGTTTTATCTTCCCCTATTGTTCAATCATTGCCGGGGTAAAATAGGACTCGGCCATATTGGATCCCAACTGGAATTGATCGATGATAATTACGGAACGGCGATTGTTCCGGACATTTCGCATCTCCATATAAAACGCGAAATATGATCCGTCATCTTGTTTCTTGTATTCAGAAATTATCCCCTCTTTGGCAAGTTCTCCACTAAAATCGTAATACTCCATCTTATAGGTCAGATAATCGTTTTTGCCGATATACGCGACTCTTTTGCTGAAACCATACTGATCTTCTAGCTCTTCTGTTTTGCATGTGGATTCAACCTTCCAACAAGGTTTCCCCTCTATAGTCTCTTCGCCCAACAACCTATAACTGAAATCATCTATATTGGGCTTGCTCATATCGGCGTTGGAAAATTCGCTTCCCATAAAATTATTGCCCTTTTCGCTGCTCACAATTCTCCTGGTTCTGCGTAATGCGGGCATAAATATCCACATATCATCGTCTTTGTTCTCATAATCATGAATCAGCAAGGTTGTGCCCCTCACATCGGCCGGCTCAAGAAATTTTATTATGGTTTTGGAGGCCTCTCCAAACTTTTTTGTCGCGGTCGATACGGTTCTTATCCGCTCATCGCCGTTGGCGCTTATAATTTTGAGCGTGGAGACCATCTCCATTGCCTCAAGTTCTATCGCATCACCGGCCTTCTTGCTTATTTCCCGGGCATCTTGCGCCCCCAATGTACTTCCCAGAAGAAAAATACAGATTGATATAACTATAGCTTTCATTTGTATAAATATTAATTCATTTTTTTTCATTTCAATTCTTGATTCCTACCCGAATTCCCGTTTTTTTCCTTTGGCATAAGAAATTTAGGTTTGAAAACCAGACAAATAGCCGGTATCAGCACCAAAGCGCAAACAAGACAGAGGGAAACTGAAAGGATGATCAAAAATCCGAACAACCTTACCAACGGGAAACTCGATAAAAACAGTGCCGAAAATCCCAACATCACGGCAAAAGCGTTGACAACTATCCCCCGTCCAATAGTCCTGAGCGTGGCTTTGATACTATCGGCATAATCCAATCCATTCGCCAGTTCCCACTTTATCCGCCAGAAAACCTGGATTGTAAAATCTACTCCCAAACCGATTGAAATCGAAGATAAAAGTGCGGTTACAATATTTAGTTCCAGTCCCAGCCAACCCATAATTCCGAAGGTGCAAAGTACCGCGAACAACAATGGTAAACCGCCCAACAACCCGGCCCTGTAATTTTTGAATATCAGAGAAACGAGTATCGCGATCGTTATCAGGGCAAAAAACAGGGAGCGATTTTGTCCTTCGGCCACCGACTTGTTTATCTCTTTGTCGGCCAAACTATATCCTCCGATAACATGTGGAAAAGGATTTTCTCCCGTTAACTTGTCAAGTTTATCCAGTATATCATCAATATCCGAAATGTTTGCCGCCTTATATTGGATAGTCATCAATGTTCTTGTATAGTCAAAATCGACAAATTGTTCCAAATCTTCGGGATCTCCGCTCATAGAATATAGTTCAAGGTATTGGGCCACAGCGTCGCGGCTATCGGGAATCTTATCATACCAGGGATCTCCCGGATCATTTAGGGCTTTGCTCATCTTTCTGATCATGGTGGAGAGGGAGGTGACACTTCCCACATTGGGCATCTTCTCCAACTCCTCTTCATATCGGTCCATCTCTTTGAGCAACAACGGATCTTTCGCATCGCCTTCAAACATCACGGTGATGATCTTGTCGCCTCCAAAATGTTGGTCAACAATTTTAATGGCTTTGTTGAAAGAGTGGTTTTTGGGGAGAATATTGTTGCTGTCGGGCGCCACCTTGAAAAATATGAGCCCCGTAACGCAGAAAACGAGAAATATGGAGAAAACAGCTATGGTCTTTTTGGGATTTTTTGTGATAATATCCCCGGTTTTATGCAAAATTCTTGAGATTATGCCTGTTGGCTCCCCGACAAGATCTTTATCGGGTTTTCCCTTTTTTAAGGTCGACAACACCGAGGGGACAAAAAACAGGCTGACCAAAAGCGCGAAGCCAACCCCTATACCGGTAACGACACCCATCTGTCGGGCGGGAATCAGTATATGGCCCAAAAGACCCATAATTCCGGCTATGGTGGTCAATCCACAAAAAAGTACCGGCATAAAAAGATATCGGAAGGATTCCTCTACTATCTCTTCCATCGATAAATGGGGACTGTTGGCGTTCAAATCCTGATAGCGAGCGATGAAATAGACCCCATAGTTGTTGGCGACCGCCAACATTATGATAGGTACCAGTACCCCTATAATGCTCAGTTCCCATCCGAAAAGGGGTATAAGCGACATACAGACGATGATCGAGAAAACGACAACCGAGAACGGTAAAAGCACACCGCGTATTTCCCGAAAGGAGGACCACAGGAAGAAGAACATTATGATCAGTCCCACAGGTAGCAAAATAATCATATCCCGGGCGATATTTCTGTTGGCCTCGTCCCTGAGTATGGGCTGCCCGGTTATCGCTATCTCTTCCGGCCCCGGATTTTCAGCGAGTGTTTGATTTATTATGCTTATAAGCTCCGGATCCTCAACGGTTTTATTTGAAACCAGCAATATCAGGGCGTAACGAAAGTCCTCTGATACCACAAGTCCGTATGCCAAATCATTTTCTTTTATCTCATCGCGCAAAGTTTCAACCCCTTCCCGATCTTTGGGAATCCTCTTTATCACGGGATCCACTATCATCATGCCATAATCGGAAATAATATTCTTTGTCCCGAACAATGAAAAAACTCTTTTGAAAGCGGGTTGCCTGGAAAACGCCCTGTCCAGTTTTTGCAATCGCTCCAGGGTTTCGGTTTTCAGGACATCATCGCTTTTCATAACGATCATAATGGGCTCTTCGTCTCCAAACGCCTCCTCAATACGCCTATCGCTCTGGATCGATTCCATTGTTTCGGGCAGGTATGATTCCAGATCAGGATTTATACGGGTTTTTGTCAGCGGTATTATGCACAACCCGACAATCAATACGGTGAAACCAATTATGAACCAACGATATCGTTTAATAAAATCTCCTTTTTTCATATTAATGCTTTTTCTTCGCTATTATCCTCTCTTTTCCAACATTTGACTTCTGTTCCAATCAACTTAAAAGCTGACTTTCAACTCCAAAAAAGCGCCGTTCATTATTGATGAGGCATAACTGAAAACCGACTTGTCCGGTCCATCCATATACGAGTATCCGGCGGCAGCTTCCAAGGCGTCTCCTATTTTCCAGGTCACCTTTGGCCGAACCATATACTCTTTTGACGTGATGTCGTAAAATCCCGTAAGCTCCGCGGTTACTGTTTCATAAGCGAAATTTTTTGTGACTATCAGCGACAGCGCATGGTTTGTTTTCTCCTGTTGATGGAATATCTTGCGGTTAAAAGTGGCGGATTCAAAAATTGCCATATCGTTGGCATATTGTATTATTGCCAATGGATTCATTGGATCGGTCAACAGGGGTTCAACCAAAGCTTTATAATCGAGGGTATATTTCCCAATATATTGCATAATGGCGGTGAATCCCCAAAAATTGTGTTCAAGTCCCACCACATAGCTTATATCGCTGTTGGGTATATAGATCTTTTGCTCCTCATTTTCGGTCATATTGTAGGCCCCCTCGCCCCTTATTATCCAACTCCCGACAGGAATCGCCAAATCCGCTCCAAAACTGTTTTTTCTGTAAAAAGAGGGTTGATTTGTAATAACCGGACTTCCCGTTTCAAAGTCAACGTTGCTCAGATCAAACCCGTAAAAAGGATCGTATCCGTTGAACCATGAAACCGAGAAACCAATCTTAGAAAGTTCGAAATCGAGTTTGGTCGCCACAGAGCTATTTTTAATGGCGTTATCAGGAAGTGTGGCGCTCTCGAAACGGACATTGTCGCCCATACGGAAAAGTTCATACCTATATTCGGAGGGACGGAACATAGGAATCGCTATTATCTCCCATTTGACGCCCGGAGAGAGCCTGATATCCGATTTTAGCAGAAAATTGGGAATTTTCTGGTCATCAGGGTTGGCGGACAGAAAAAAATAGTCGTTGGGCGTGATGTTGTTTGTCGGGTTGAAACCATCAGTGCGACCCCAGCTTATTATCTGTTCTCCGAGCAAGAGATCGAATGAACTTGTGCTTATCCCGGCATAAGCCTCCTTAACCTCAAAAGAAGAATTGGGGCAATCAAAATTGAACCCTCTCCTGAACCTAAGATCGGAATTCATTATAAACTTATCTTTTTTCAGGTTTGTGGTGAGGCTAACTTCGCCAAAAACATTGGCAAAATCGTATTGTTCTCCGGCACCGTAGGCAGATCCCCTTACAAAACCACCTATTAAACCACCAACATCATCCCCTCTGGAGGATTGAACTGCCGATTCAAACAATCCCTGGGCCGAAATATTTCCGAGACCAAAAATCAGCAGGAACGCGAACAAATATCTCTTCATAATTTTCGTTTTTTTTAAAAGTTTCTGACGAAATTATGGGAGAAGAGCCCTTTTTTGGTTTTTTTTTTAAAAGTCGGACTACCTGTTGTTGTACGGATTTTTTATCCGTACCGTTATGTTTCTGATAAACTGATAGTTAAACAGTATTGTTGTTTTCTTGTTTTATCGACATTTGATACTCTTTGGGAGTTTGGCCGGTGATATTCTTAAAAACAGAAAAAAAGGTCGATTTACTGTTGAAGCCGCATTCATACCCTATAGCCTCAATGGAATATGGATTGTTTTGGTCTGATAGAAGTTTCTTTACCTCGTCAATACGGTATTCGTTCACAAATTGAAAGAAATTTTTTCCTATATTTTTGTTCAAAACCTCGGTAAGATAATGTTTCTGTACCTTGAGCTTTTCCGAGAGAAAAGTCATATTCAGATCAGGGTTAAGGTATGGTTTTTCTTTTTCAATATAGGTTAAAAGTTTTTTCCTGATCTTCTCGGCTTCACTGGGACTTAACAGTTTGCTTCCATTCTTTTCTTCACCCCCATTTGTCTCTTTACGAACAAATATGTCCCGTTGTTTTAGCCCATAAAAACCAAACACATAAGCAAAGACAAGCAATACGGAATAATTAAAAATTGTGATGGATTCGTTCGTGAGATAAATTATATTTAAAAGTCCCCATAAAAACACGGAAAAACAGTACATTATATAAAAAATCACTATAAACATTATCCAACCTATTTTCTTGAACATATCTATAGTTGAGAATTCGTTTCGCAGTTGCTTGCGGTGGCGCCTCAATACGATACTGGTGAGCGTTAGATAAACAACCCAGGAAATTATCCCACAAATACCAAAAAGCATTCTGTACCAATAGGTATCGTCATGTACAAAGAATGTTTCAAATGATTGCGGTTCTTTGATGGCCCAGGATGATATCTTAAAAAAGAGATAAGGTATCAGATGCGCCGCCTGCGACCATCTGATCTTGAATGAGGGATTGGTAAGGGAACATGTGTAGAGATAGAGAGCCGGATTGAACAATAAAAAAGAGTTTGTCAAGAAAATGAAGTTGGGGTACATAATGGCAAAGGTCAAAAATTCAATTGCCAACAGATAAAGCCAAGCCGACAATAATTTGTCGGAAATGCTTTTCCCCTCTTTTGACGATGTAAGTATCCCCGAAAAAAGTGCCTGCGAAAACCCGACCCAAACGATTATCTCCATTTTGCTGTTCAATTTCCCACGCAAAGATAAACGAACAATTTTATTGAACAGAATATCCGCTATTATTTTGACGAGCCCATCTTGTGCGCGATCAAATACTTTATATTACGTTTTGTAAAATAATAAACGACACTTTATAATGGAATAAAATATGGTTTCAAAATGTCTTACATTTTGTACAGGAGAGATGTCAAAGATTTTGGCACTTTTTTTGTATTAATAGCCAGATGTTATTTTGATCAAATAGATGGGTAGTATGAAGAAGATTGTTTTGTTGGGTATCGTGCTCGCTCTGTTCTCTGTGGGTTTAAATGGCCAGACAGGCGGGATTCTCTCTGTGGAGGTGACCACCGCCACTGTATCGACGACCGCTACAGATGCGACGCAAACCAGGGTTGATCCCAGGGGAGGGAGACANGGAAGTGGCAGGAGTTATGCTCCNCAGAACATCATAGCAATATGGGTAGANGACAATAACGGCAAATTTGTGAAGACACTGCTTATCAATGCCAGGAGGTATACCGATTATTTGACGGCATGGGTAAACGCTACAAGTTCAGCGGGCAGTACCTACAATTCTGTTGATGCGGTTACCGGGGCAACAAATATGACCCACGGCGTAAGGGTCTGTACGTGGGATGGTACCGATTTTAACGGAAATCTTGTGGCGGACGGATCTTATGTGGTAAAAATGGAGCTGACCGAGGCGAACAGTACCGGAAATAGCGCCGCTTTTCCCATAATCAAAGGAGAAAGTACATTTTCCAGTAATCCCGATCCCAACACTAATTTTTCAGACATAACACTTAAGTGGGAACCGAATATATCTACCATAAGCAAATAAAACTGAATAGATTATTTGATGGAACTCCTCCCATTAATCGCGAGTTAGAGGTGTTCTACCTTCAAAAAAGCCATACATTATCCCAAATTATTACGTTATAGTAACATTATCGTAATCTTTTTGTGATTATTTTGTTGCCGGTTAAAAATGGACCAAAAACAACCGGTAAATGAAGAGTTACAGTGTATTGATAGTGGGGCTGCTTTTTACGGTTTCCTCGCTCAGTGCCCAAGAGGGAGGGTTTGTTTCGGGAGGAAAACCTATTATGGTTATTTTCAGCAATTTCAATACCACTCTGACGAATGGAGAAGCCATATCCGCTTTTGAATTGCGGCGGG
>JGI24709J26583_10003947_pt1 | contig 11416 bp, 28 predicted proteins | sample BioPla2DNA1_FD_26583 | JGI IMG/M metagenome (IMG submission 26583) | reverse complement strand
GGAATTTATTTATGGGTTAATAAAACCGATAATATTAACTCAGAATCGCTAATCAGTAAAGCAGTTGAATCAAATGATTTGAAATCTTATTATAGAATGCAAATTGATTCCATTAGAAATAATAAATTTGAATCAACAGAAGAATATAATGATCTAAATAAAAGTTTATCTTTCTGGAAAAGTAGAAAAGCCACAGATTTAGAAGAAAGAGCTAATATTAGAGAAAATATTATTAAAATTGAAAATCAAATTCAAACCAACAGAAAAGAATATTATGATAATCAAAAACTTTCTATTTCAAATTTAGAAAATGAACTTCAATCAAAATTGGACATTGTAGATGTAAAGTTTACCAATCAATCCAAAGAAGTAAATAAGAATAATTTCTTAACTTATATTCTTCTAACTTTAATTATTGTTGTTGAGTTTGCTATAATTTATTTAAATAATAATATTGCTAAGGTTGAAACAGAGTTTATACAATATACAAACAATGATGTTGTTAAAAAATATAAAGTTGGTAGGAAACTATTGGAGTGTTTATTTTTGACTTCTAATAGGGTTGTTAAGGATGATAATAGCACTGAATTAATTACCAATATTAATAAAGCTAAATACTCTCATGTAAATAAATTAGAGAATTTACAATGGGAAGATCTTATTGAACTATATAACCTGTATATTGACTTAGATATTTTGGATAGGGGATTTGTTAAGAAGAAGGATGAAAGTGACGAAAATGGTGTTCTAACCAATAAATTTCAAGTTGAGGATATTGAATCAGCATTGAAAAGATATGACCAATATTATAATGTAATTCTTAAATAAAAATAAATGTTGTACATTGAACAAATTAAGATGAAAGAAGCTTATCTAACTTTACAAAAAGATAGGTTAATTGAATTAATTTGGTATTGATAAATCTTAATATTATATTTGTATAAGAAATTAAAAAAGAATTTAAAAACAAATAACTATGAGAAAATTAACTGAAAATCAAAAAGATTTTATATTAGAGAATTTCTTTAAAAAAGAATCATTTGCTGATTGGAAAAAAATAGCTAACAATCTATTGGATAATGGTAGTTGTGTAGTTGCTGGCGATAGTTGTATCTGGAGTAGTGGTATTGGAAATTTTATAAAAATATCTAACGCAGATAATCTTGTGGGTTGTTTATTATATGAGTTTGATTTAGAAAATTTTCTATCTTCTTCATGGTTTAATCAAATTATTAAACCATATATTTCAAATCTATTGGAAGAAAAAACTAAAATTGTAAAACAATATCAAGATATATATAATTTAATATAAAAATATTATGAAAAAAGTAGAAGAAAATTTTGATGTGAAATTAGCTAAATCTTATATTGATAAATTAACTGATGAAGATAAGATAAGGTTTTTAGAAATATTACTTGATGAAATTAAGCCTGTTTTTGAAATTAGGGGTATGGCTGAGGATGGGGGAAAGTATTCAGAATTTGAACTTAAATCAATTAAATTAACAAATAGAAAAAAAGTAAGTGATGGTCTTAATTGCTTATCAGCCAAAGTTTATCAAGAAGATAGTTGTTTAATTCAATATAAAAATGAATAACTATGCTTATTAAAGTAAAAAATAGTGAGTTATATAATGACTGGATTTTATATTATGAAAAATATTGTTCAGATATGAAACCATTTGAAATGAGAACTTTTGCTTTTATTAATAGTAATAAAGGTGAACTACCACCTATATCATTTAACATTTATTAATTCAAAATATTTGTTATAATCAGAAATTAGTAATATATTTGTAATGTTATTTAATTAATCATTTAATTTTATTTGTTATGGAAAAATTGGTGTATGATATGGTTTTAATTAATAGAATTAAGCCGAGAATTAAGAGCTTATATAAAACATCTGAACCAATTATCAATTATTTTAATAGGCAAGGTTCACATCCTGAAATGGTAATGGTAAGTGTTTTGTTACAAAATGCTTGTGTTTCGGATAATTTAGATGAAATAAAAAAAATCTCATCTCTAATTAAAGGTGTTGCTGATTATAATAAGAATCATATTATATCATGGATTTCAAATGAACTTGATTTTTGTATTATGGGTGAAGAATTAAATTTAGATTATGAAATCAAGAATGAGGATGAATAATTTTAACAATTATTAACCAAATATATNNNATATANTTGNTTTTTTTTATCTATATTTGTAATGTAAATAAAAACAAANAAANTATGAAACTAAAAGCAAAAATAGTTGTAATGAGTCATTTATCAGATATTCAAGATGGAGTATTTCAAGATTCAGAAATTAATGATAGAATTAGTTTTGTAAAGATAATTATTCTACATTGTAATGGGGATTTGAATAAAGAAATTAATCCTGATGAGATATGGAATGATTTTTTTGTTAAAGGTAAAACATTTAAAAGGTAAAACATTTAATAATAAATAATATGAAGAATAGTCACGTAGTAAAAATAAAAGAATGGATTAGAAATAATAATCTAAGGAAAAAAGAATATATTCCACTATTGGAATGTTTCCGTAGAATTAATATGTTTAAGAAGGATAATGATGATAAAAAACACATGTTGTTATTAGCTTTCCCTTCTGAAGCTAGACCACTTAAAGAAAGAGGTTTTATTAAACCTTCATCAAGTGAGATTAAAAAAGCTTTAAATTGGTATGATTTAACCGATAATGGATATGAAGTTATTCAACGATTGGATTTGAAATGGAGTGAAAAAGAAATGAATGAAATATTATTCAATTTATCTGAAAATAGAATAGTTTAATTAAAAAATAATATTATGAAAAATAAAATTAAAAAATTCTTATTTCAAACATCACTTGCAATTTTTATTGCATTTATTCATCTAACAAATTTATTAAAAATTGATCCAGAAGCTTTAAATGATAATTTTAATATTATTTTAACAATTTTTATTTCTATTGTTATATCTTTAGTTATTACTAATAAATTATTTAAAGAATAATATTATATTCATCCTAATAAATTTGCATAAGAACTTAAAAATTATTATATTATGAAGAAAATTATTTATTTGTTTGGGTTGTTATTATTTTTTAGTTCATGTAATAATAGTGATTTATATAAAGTAACAGATGATATTATATCATCAATAGATGAGGTTGGTGGGTATAGTATATGGCAAGTTAATTCAAAAATTACTGAAGATAAAAAATATATTATTACACCAATAGGAAAACTTATAATTGTTAAAATAAATAATTATGTTGAAAATAAAGAATATAAAAAACTTAAAATTAAAATAAAACGGAGATATAAAAATAATAAAATAGTTAAAAACGTTTTTATTAATGGTCATGGAACCATTACAATAGATTGTAGATAAATCTTTAAATTAATTTAAACTAAAAATTATATGTTATGAAAAAAAATATTTTATTATTTTTTGTAACCCTTAGTATTATTAATACTAAAGGGCAGGAATTTACATCATTTTCTATTGGATTAAATAATGCTAGAATAAATACATTGGATGAAAATCATTTGGGATTTGTTATGGGTTTTGATTATAACAAATTACATGTTGATTTTTCTAGTAATTATACAAAAGATGAAGGGAAATATTTTGTATTTCCATATAACCATGTTACTCAAGAAAATAAACAAATGTGGTATATTATTAACGTTGGTGTCAATTTTCCAATTAAACAAATAAATACTAATTCATTAATGCTTACACCTAAATTAGGTTATTGTAGTATTTATTCGTTATCATTATTCGACAGTTATTATAAAGAATATTATGAAAAGAAATGTAATATGGGTATACACTTATCATATTTAAATAAAAATGCTATATTTAGCATAGGTACTAGTCTTATTGAAAAATTTTATCTTAGTATTGGAGTTTTATTTTAACTTTATTTAATTCTTATATTTGTTCTATAATTAAAAACTAAAAAAATATGAGTGTACAAACAAGAGCAGATGAATGTTTACAAGATGCCAAAGATCATATTGAAGATGCTTCGGAATGTTTATTTGAAGCAATCAAATCTAATACTTGGGGGAGCGATGAATTTTCTGATGATTATAGAATTAAGATGCAAAATGCATTAATTAAAATATTGGAAATACAACAATTACTAAAATAAATACATTATGGAAAAGATTAAATTAGAATACGGTATGAAACTTTTAATTCCTGTAAATTCAATTGACAAGAGTGGTAAATTTGGGGTGGAGAAAATTTATAGTTCTGATTTAGTTTCTCTGATTGAGGGTGGTACAATTAAAATTATTAATTAAAAATACGTATTTATGAAAAAATATTCTATGCAAATATTTGTATGGAATATTTTTTCTTTGTATATTTGTCATATCATCAATTAATTATTAAATACTAACTGTTATGGATTCAAACGATGTATGTAAATTACCAAAATCAAAATTCAAAGAAGGTGATAAGGTTAGATTAACATTTAAAATTACTGGATTTGATTCAAAGAAAATCCTTACAATTAAAAGTGTTAAATTTGTTAATGAGAATGAATTATATAAAGGTTTTAATATTAATTTTAAGCCATGTTTTAGGTATTTTCTTAATGAAATAGATATGTTAGTTGATGAAGATGATATTGAACCGTATAACATTATTAATATCAATATTACTGCAATTGATACAGGTTCACATGGTTATTATTCTATATCAAAGAAAGATTTGATTAAAATCAATTATCCAATTGAGAATATTAGTTCTTATAGTGGAATGAATCTTACTCGTGTTTTTTTAGAAGAAGATTGTGATGCAAGTAATTTTATTAATTTTTGTGAAGAGAAAGGTAATATTAAATATAAAATAAAAAATAGTTATAATCCAAATCATAATATTACACATAATTACAATCACAAACTTTTTAATTTAAAATTAGATGTTGGTGATAAAATTATTATGTATGATGATACAACATATGANGTAATTGAGCATTCAAAAAACATTATTATTCTTGGTGATAATGGTAGATATAAANTACCTAAAACAAATCCATTTAAATTTATTAAAGATGTTATTAAATAAATATATTATGAAAAACAAAATAGAAAATTTAATTAAAAAAATAGGAATCAATGAAGTTGAAGCCATTCTCAATGAAATTGAAGCCATTCTCAATCAAATAAAATCTAAGGTTAATGTAAAAGAAAACCTTAAAAAGGATTTTATTGAGTTGTTAAATGGTTGCACCATATCATTTGATTGTGATGTTATTTATTATAAAAAAGATGGAAAATTGATCTGTTATTATGATAAAAATGAAAATGTTTTTAGACTTCTAGATGGAATTTGGTTAAAATTGGAATCCAAATACAATCTTAACTATCAAGAAATGAAGGAATTACTTGCAGGTATAGTGGAAGAGGTATTAAATTATAAGGGGGTTACACCTCTTTTGTTCTACATTCGAATCCGTTAGGTAGTGGAAGAGGTGTTCAATTAATAATATCAATTAAAACAAAAAGCTATGAAAAATAAAATAGAAAACTTAATTAAAGAAGTGGGTGTCAACGAAGTTGAAGCCATTCTCAATCAATTAAAATCTAAGGTTAATGTAAAAGAAAACCTTAAAAAGGATTTTATTGACTTGTTAACTGGTTGTACTATATCATTTTTTTGTGATGATATTGGGTATCTAAAAGATGAAAAATTGTTATTTTACTATCAAAAAAAAGACAATTATTTTAATGTAATATATTCTATTTGGGTTAATTTTCAAAATAAATATTCACTTAACTATCAAGAATTGAAGGATTTACTTGTGGATGTATTGGAAGATGTGTTAAATTATAAGGGCGTTACACCCCGACACTNNGACANNNTTANTTGGCCNTCACAAGTGGAAGATGTGTTAAATTATGAGGGTGTTACACCTCATCAATTTCTTACTGAATCTCTTATGGATTGAATGGGTGGTAATATTGTACAATGTACAAATAATTAAAAAATAAATAATCATGGGTAAACAAAAAAACATATCCATTTAACAATTATTAACCATATATATTTTGTGTATATGGTTAAATTACTTATATTTGTATTGTAATTAAAATATAATACTATGAAGAAATAAAAAATAAAAATCGAACATCATGAAACAACGTAAGATTAAGAAACAATATTATTGGATGGTTTATCCACATCTTGATAAATATAAAGTTAAAAAATTTAAGAAAAAATCTGATGCTATAAAATATTTATATAGTATGGATTTAGATGCTCTTAATTCAATCGTTCGTAGAGAAATTGATGGAATTAATTTTTTTTGTACTTCATATGAATTATATGTTTGGTTTAATATGTATGAATATTTTGTAAAAAAACAACCATTAAAATTGGAATTAAGAAAAGGTAGATTTTTTAGGTGGGAAAAAAAAGATAAAATTAATAAATCCACTTTACAATATTCCTTGAAATCTAATCAAATAATTAATTTGATGTCACATATTTCAAATGAATATTCTGAAGATAGAGAACCTACAGATTCAAATTTGAAAAATCTTATCAAATTATTTAAATTTAGATTTGGTAAATTACCAGACGATTGTTTGGGGTATGGTGAAAGTATTAATAAATTAGAAGATTGTCCGTGGTCGTATTGGAGTGATAGATGTGGTTTTGAAAGAGCTTCTACAATTATTAAATGTATTAAAAATGATAGACCACACCTATTAAATATTTAATTAGTATATTTGTATAATAAATAAAAAACATTTATACAGTTTATGGTAGTGAAACATTTGTTTTAAACCCTGTTGAAGAAGGTATTGAAAAATCTTTGGATGTGGCAATTGAAGTGATGGTTGAAGTTAAAAGAAAATATTTTAATTAATTCGTGATTTGCGAATTGTAAAACAATAAAACATGAAAAACAAAATAGAAAAATTGATTAAAAAAATAGGTGTCAACGAGGTTGAATCTATTCTACAAGAAATGAAATCTAAAGTTAATGTAAAAGAAAACCTAAAAAAAGATTTTATTGAATTATTGAGTGGTTGCACCATATCATTTGATTGTGATGATATTGGGTATCTAAAAGATGAAAAATGGTTCTTTTACTATCAAAAAAAAGACAATTATTTTCGGGTTAAATTTGATATTTGGTCAAATTTTAAATCAAAATATAACCTTAACTATGATGAATTGAAGGATTTACTTGCTGGTATAGTGGAAGAAGTGTTAAATTATAAAGGTGTAACACCGGAATGTTATCCTTTACAGTTAACATAATCAGTGGAAGAAGTGTTAAATTATAAAGGTGTAACACCCCACCATTTATTAATTCAAAAGCCTTGCCAATTCAATGATTTGTAATTTTATTAAACCTACAAAATGTGGATTCAATTTTTTTAATTTAGATACAAACAAATGTATTTTAAAACACCATCTCTATCCAAGCAAATGTGAAAATCTGGTGATTGGTTTTGGGTGAATGAAAATATTCATATAAATTAAATAAAATGACACTACAAGAAGCAGTAAATAGAAGTCAAAGTGAACATAATATCTATCCAGATATTATTGATTCAAGTGCTGGTTTGTATGAAATACCAGAGTTGAATGTTGTTGGTATTCCCACATGGGATAGGTGTAAAAATGGTGCTAAAAGAAAAGCACTATTAAAAATAACCACCTTTAGAGGAATTTCATCCAATGCAACACATTTCTATGGAACGTTAGAGGTTGATGGGGTATATACTGCAAGATTAGATAATATTGAAATGTCACGTAATTTAACAACTGAACAACAAAAAGATCATCCTTTATATGATTATAAATACAATTTAAAAATATTAAGACCAATAACAAAAGAAGAAATTGAATTAAATCCTGATAGAACATATTGTTATACTGAAGGTGATTTGATTAGAAATTTTAATTCAACAAAATCATTAATTGATGATACTATTAAAATATTTAAATTAAGATTTACTGGTGATTGGCGATTCATTGTACAATATCCAAGAGGTAATAAAGAAGAAATAGAATTTTAAAATAAAAACATTATAAAAAAAATAAAATATGATTCACACAATAGATTCCGAAATGGTGGAACAAGATAAACAAAATAGAAAAGATAAATGGATGAAAAAACATTCACCAAAATCAACTCTATTAGCTAATAATATTTTACCTATGAATCCAGATATTGGTAGATATATTAATGTAAATGGATTTGATATTTCTGAGGATTTTTTTAAAGAAGAATTTAGAGAAATAAAGAAAGCATATTTTTCTTTTATAAACAAACTTAATAATTATTATAATGAAAATAGAAACAAAATTTGATGTATGTGATCCAGTAGTATTTATTTATAATGATGAGATAATTTCACGTACTATATATGCTATTGAATATTTGAATAGGACTATTCAATATCAAATTAGAATTAGTAAAGGTTTTACTAATCTTGATAAAGATAATTATGTTACATTGAGTGAAGATAAATGTTTTAAAACATTAAAAGAACTTTACGAATATTATAATAATATTGATTTAACTAAATAATTAACATGAAAATTGCAAAACCAAAAACTTCAAAATACCACAATTACGATGAAGGTGATTGTGGTAAACCTATTAAAGATATTTATAAAAGGGGTTTTTGGAAAAGATATGACAGGAAGAGGTATTAAATTATAAGGGTGTTACACCTGACCATAAGTGCTTTCCAAAAAAAACTATCAGTGGAAGATGTATTAAATTATAAATAAAATATGAAACCTAGCGAATTTATAAATAAAAAGATTGAATACCTTAAATTTAAATTTAAAGATATTGAAATTAAATACCAATACAAAATAACAACAAATACTCATATTATAAAAATATCACCCTTATCGTTATATGAAAATAATATTGAATATTTGTTTGATGAAGATGATTTTGAAAATGAATTTAATAAATTATACCCTTTTGAAGAAATATTATTTATTTCTGAGGATTCTCTAACTAAAATATAAAATAAATGAGTAGTACAAATAGAGGTTATGATAGGCATGTTGCAGATTATTATGTAACACCAAAAAAAGATGTTGAAATATTTTTAAATGAATTTATTCAATGCAATAAGATTTCAAATCCAGAAAAATTAAAATGGTTAGATCCTTGTTGTGGTGGTGATAAAGATAATGATGCATCATATTTAAGTGTAATTAAAAATAAATACAATCCTAAAAACATTATTGGAATTGATATTCGTGATGATAGTCATGCTGATATTGTTACAAATTATTTAGATGTTGATGGTGAAATGATTTATGATAATGATATTATAATTAGTAACCCACCATTTTATTTAGCTGAGGAGTTTATAAAAAAATCATTAGAGAATATTAAAGAAGGTGGTTATGTAATTATGTTATTAAGATTAAACTTCTTTGGTTCTCAAAAAAGAAAAGAATTGTTTGATAATTATATGCCAAAATATTGTTTCGTTCATAGAAAAAGAATTAACTTTATTCCAGATTCAATGAAAAAACAAATGAAATTAAATGGTGATAAAATACCAAGTGGTGATAGCATTGAATATGCTCATTTTGTTTGGCAAAAAGGTTATACAATGAATTATACACAAACTTTTATAATTTAAAAAATAAAATAATTAACTTTTTTTAACCACATATATTTTGTATATGTGGTTTTTTCTTTTTATATTTGTAATGTAAATAAAAACAAAATTATGAAAAGAAGTTTAATTCAAGGAAGTATAGCTGGTGGATTAGCACTTATAATTGGCTTAATAGCAATGCTTATATATCCACCATTTACAATTGAATATGTTTTAAGCATGGCAATTGGAACTGCAATTGGTAACTTTATTGCAGATGTGGTTTTAGATCGGTGGTCTTAGTATGGCTACTAACGGCTGCAAATATAAGCAGTTATTAACGAAAGATTATTAGAAGAACAAAATTATTATTAACCAACAACATTTATTTGGAATTGAAAAAATAATTGCTTATATTTGTTGTTATAAACATGTAAATTAAAATTATGGAAAACTTCACAGACAAAGACGTGAAAGATTTTGCTGANAAATTATTTGATTCAGCAAACAAAGCAACAGCAGGACATATGGTAGAACCACAAAATATTGATGAAGAAAAAGCAAAATCTTTTGAACAATGGGTTGAAAAACAACGAAAAGAAAGTTGATTTTAATTTATTGTTTATAACAGCTACAGGTATGNTGTCGTTGCGTAAAATTAGTAATAACTTAAAAAAAAAGAACAAATGAAAAATTTAGTAAGAAACATATTTAGAGGTAGGAAGCAGCAATGCAATATACCTGATGTTAGCAACCGAAGGGAATTGTATTTTGCTTTCATGAAAGAATATAATTCACTGATGGGTGAAAGTGAACATCAAATACTTAAAGAAGAGGTAGAAGTGTTGTTGGCAAAATGGCAAGACTTTACGATTGGTGGGAAATAAAAAATATATAAAATATGACAGATAAGATGATAGAAATTTTCAAAAAACTACGGAAGGCATTTGTTATACACAATGTTAGCACACGTACTTTTTCACGAAATGAAGTAGAAAGGCTACTAAAGGTGCAAAGAGATAAATGTGCTGCAAGGGCTACTCATTTTGCTAATGAGAAAGCAGATAGCCCAACGATATTTAACTACGTAAACAGCACACCTATTGAAGATTTTTAGTATGTGTTCTAACACCGACATATTGTCTATATCGGAAACCAACTTATGTAAAACCACCCGCCAGAGGGCGGGGCAAACGCAAAAATATTATGAAAGTCGAAAAAGAAACTCAATTAAAAATTAAAATCAAAGGTGAAGATATTAATAATCTAAAAACGGCTATTGATAAAGTTATTACTGAATCAAAGCAGGTCGGATTTAAAAGAAATTTATTTTCAGATGATGAACGCAAAGTATTAACCAAGCTGTCGGATTCTTTAAAATAACTGCTAACACCGACCTGTCGTACAACCACCCGCCAGAGGGTGATAAAAACACAACAAAATGAAAAAGACTGGAATTGAACTAATTGCCGAAGAAAGGCAACGACAAATTGAAGAAGAAGGGTGGACTGCCGAACACGATGCAGAACACAAAGAAGGTGAAATGGCTGTTGCAGCAGCTTGTTACGCATACCCTAATTATGATGAAGATTGGGCGGTGCAATCACAACTACAATGGCCTTGGGAAAAACATTGGTGGAAACCTTCTGGTGATAGAAAACGAGACCTTGCAAAAGCTGGTGCGTTGATAGCTGCCGAAATTGATAGGCTGCAAAGAGGTGAAGAATTAACGATAAAGGAGGATATAAAATGAGCGAAATTAAATTACAAGTAGGCAAAACCTACCGAAGCCGGAAAGGCGAGGAGGTAAAAATTG
>JGI24709J26583_10003945_pt1 | contig 11419 bp, 15 predicted proteins | sample BioPla2DNA1_FD_26583 | JGI IMG/M metagenome (IMG submission 26583) | reverse complement strand
TGCAACCACTGCAACCACTGCAACCACTGCAACCACTGCAACCACTGCAACCACTGCAACCACTGCAACCACTGCAACCACTGCGCAGCAAGCTGCGCTTGCTGGCGACTACGCCGATTATACCCCCTTCCATAAAATGGACGAAGCGCAGCTATTTGCGCATTTTATGGAGCTGGTGGACGAGGCTCTGGCTCGCAGCGACAAGAAGATGGCTACCTGGAAGCTGCTCCACGAAGCTTATAATTCCGGGCAGATAGCGCCGGAGCTGAGGAGTCTCAAGGGCCGCAGGAGCGAGAGAGCTCTTCGGGCCTGGCACAAAGAGTGGCGTGAGACAAAAGATATGTATACGTCTGTACACGGCAACTCGTCGGCAAAGAGAGGCAGAAAAGTAACACAATTTGAGCAGGACTTTTTACTTGCGATTCTGCTGCATGAAAACAAAGTGAGTATCGGCGGTGCTATAACGCACCTGAAAGACGAGGCCAGGATCAAGGGTCTTGATTCCCCTTCCAGCGAGAGCACGCTAAGGCGGTGGGTAAATGATTGGAAGGACGCAAACGGGGCTGCCTGGGGCCTGGCCCGCAGAGGCGAGAAATTTGTAAAAGAGCACTTCATCAAGAGTATACAGCGTGATGACAGTACTCTTGAGGTGGGCGATGTGCTTGTTGCCGACGGACACGTTATCTCGANTGATATTATAAGCCCTGAGACCGGCAAGCCTTGTCGCATGACCTTGATTATGTTTTATGATTGGGCCAGTCGCTATCCCGTTGGGGCGAGCTTGGCGCTCACAGAGAGCCGTATCCATATACTTACTGCATTGCGGGCAGCGATATTGCAATTGGGATTTACGCCCCGCTACATATATTTCGACAACGGCAAAGCCTTCAAAAGCAAGCTGTTTCATAATCCGGAAGACCACGATCTCAGCAAAGAGCTGGTTGGCATCCTGCCCCGTTTGGGGATTGCCTCGACCTTTGCCAAGGCGTACAACGCCAGGACGAAAATCATCGAGCGTTTCTTTAAGACTATGCAAGATCAATGGGAGCGGTTTGTTAGCTCCTTCCGGGGCGGCTCGATAGCAGATAAGCCGGCCTCCCTCCAGCGAAACGAAAGGTGGATGCAAAAGCTCTACCAGGGCAAGTCGCTGGAGTATCAGGAAGCAATGGATATGATCCATCAATGGGTGCGCCACTATTACGGTGGGCGGGTGCACAGCAGCTTGAAAGGAAAAACACCCTGGGAAGTGTTTTCGGCGAGAGAGATTCCTGCTGATCGCCTGATCAACGAGCGGGAGCTGGACTTTCTGATGTTGGCGGCAGAGCGCAAGCACGTGAGGAACGAGGGCATTTGGCTCAATAAGATGCGCTATTATGATGAGGCCTTGATTGATTGGGTGGGACGCCCTGTGATAATTCGCTACGATTATGCGGATGCACGCAGCATCCTGGTATATGACACTGAGAGTAGATATATATGCCAGGCTTTGCAAAGGGAAAGCCAGCACGCTTTTGCGCACCTGAGCGACGATCCGGTAGATATGGAAAAGGTGATCAAGGAAAATCGGGAAATCCAGAGAACCCTGGCTCGGATCAAGAGAGACACCAAGAAGCTGGTAACACGAAGTAAAAAAAGCGTAGACGCTGCTATCGCCCAGATGGGCAAGCCCGGGAAGCAGAACCCAAGGACAGAGAATCCACTATTCCGCAAAGACGTGGTTATTACGCCACCGACGCCAAAATACGACGTGCACAAAGACATAGAAAGGATGGAGGGATTAGTGGCCCAGGCAAAAGCAGAAGACGAAATAGCGGCTTCGAAGGGCGCAGACACAGATGAGGGGGTGGCTGCTGCGGTGGGCTTTGATGAACTTTTAGAATTAACAGGTATACATGGAGGTAAAAGAAGATGAAGCAAGGCAGACTGGCCAAGACTTCGAACGTTATCAAGGCCGAGAAGGCGATTGAATATCTGCTCAACCGCCCCAAGATGGAGATGGTAGGCCTGGGATTGATCTATGGGCATCCCGGGCTGGGAAAGACGACCTTCGCCATGCGAACGGCCGTCGTGAACGACTATATATACATCCGCATGGACTCTTATATGACGCCCAAGACTTTCGGTATAACGCTGGCAAAAGCCATCCACCGTCACCTGGGCCATGGAGACGTGCCGGTATCAGGTCACAGCCACAATGTTTTTAGGCAGATAGTGGCTATGTTGATAGAGAGTCCGGGCATCGTGATAATTGTCGACGAGATCGACTATGCCTTCCAGAATAAGCGAATTCTGGGAGCTATCAGGGATATTGTAGACCAGACATTGGCGGCGGTGATCCTGATCGGGATGCAAGACGCTAAGGATAAGCTCTATCGGATAGATCGCCACTACTTCGACAGATGTAATGTATTTGTCGAGTTTAAGAACCCGACCAAGCAGGATATAGCGCTGTTTTTGGCAACCGTAATGGAAGTGGAGATCACCAAGGAGGTGGTCGACTACGTATATCGGCAAAACAACGGCACCCTGCGGGATACCGTGAAGCTGGTAAGCATGATGGAAACCGTGGCAAGGGCCAAGGGCCTGAAGAAGGTCGGCCTGAAGGACTTGGGATTGTGAGACAGAAAGTAGAAAACGCCGTGAACATCATGCGGCGCCCGTATACGGCGGAGATGATAGCCGGCATGGTTGAGGCTCCGGTGGACCAAGTCCAGGCGGAGCTGAAGAGCTTAGAGAAGGCGGGCCGAGTGAAAGAAGCAGATGGCATCTATCTCACCTGCCGGCCTGCCACGCAAACAATAAATAAATGGTGCTTTGATCAGGCTTTGGCAAGGCAGATGCTGCGTGTGATCCGCAAGAAGAAGATCGTATCCGTGCGGGCCCTGGCGACAGAAGTCGGTTACGGCCGGCAATATGCCTACCTGTATATGGAAGCGCTGGCGTCTATTGGCTTGATCAGGTGGGACGCAGAGAAGCGCCGCTATGTAGCCAAACGAGGCGCAGACAATCAACCTCTCCATGCACTTGGTATACAAGTGAAGAAAGGGATTTTGGGAGAAATGAAATATGGCGTACGACGGAAGCCAGAGAGCAAAGACGCTTAGACAGCGCATCCAGGGCATCCGGATCAAGCGGTTGCGCTGGGATGATGAGACCTTCTATTTCATTCTGGCGGGGCTGGGATACGGTACGAGCCTCAGGGCGCTGGACTGCGACGAGCTGCAGGAGCTTTGGGACATTTTAAAATCTTACAAGCGGGAAGCCGCTTCGGAATATGACAAGCAGGGCAAGTATATGTATGCCCTGCAGATGCGGGCTGGCTGGTCTGACCGCCAGCTGCGAGAGTATATGTGTTTGCACTTCCGGGCACTACACTGGAACGTGCTTGATCCCGAACAGAAAAACAAACTAATAAACACGCTTAAGGCGTGTCTGGAGGAACGATGAACCCTTATATCTTAGCATTGACCATCTATGCGGTGGTTATGACATTTTCCTGGCTGATTGCGAAGGCGGATGCCAGGAAGCAGGAGCACGATACGCTTTTGGAAGCTGAGAACTTCCGGAATCGTGAGAGAAAGGTCTCTGAAAAAGCAGATGCCGAGAAGGCCGTATTGAAGGGCCTGGTTGACGGCCTCAGAGAGAAAAACGAAGAACTGACCAATCAGATTGGCGCAATAGGAGGCGCCATCGACTCAATCGTAGAGGAAATAGCAATGATGAAATTCAAGGAAAATCCGGAGATGTTGCATGATGCGATCCAGCGGCTGTCCAGCTCGGCAGACGAACTGCTGGTCGTGGTAGACCAGATAGAAGACTATGAAGCCGTGGCGAACTTTACACGGCAGATCGAGGCTGTGCAAAAGAAGATGCGGGGCTACGTCGACCTGTGGGAAAAGAATTTGAGGGGGGTGGTGTGATGAAGAGGTATCTGAAAGAGGGCTATGAGGTCGAATGGTATTGCGAAGGAAAGCTCAAAAAGAGAATCAAGATAGGTGGAACCGGAGACCCTGAGCGTGACGAGCTGATGCAAGAGCTTGTAGAGGCTGCCCATGAGGTAGAAGAGCAAAGAGACAATGCTAAAGATATAGCAAGTGATCTGAACAGTGTTTATAGGAAGCTTGAAAAGCTCACACAATCCAGGATCATAATGAGATTTGAAGATGATTTGACTGACTGTGGTGATTATCTTGAAAAAGCGGAGTCTGGCCTGGACAACCTTTACAACAAGATCATGAGACACCTAAGCGATCTGACGGCAGGGAAAGATGAAGACAATCAGAAGAAAGACGCTTCTCTATAAAACCGGTGTGGAATATGGCGATTATGCCATAAACCACGTCCTGGGCTGTGCGCATGGGTGTAAATACCCGTGTAATGCTTTTAGGCAAGCCCGGAGATTTGGCAAGGTCAAGAACTATGAGGACTGGTGCGAGCCGAGACTTGTAGAGAACGCTGCAGAGCTGCTCAAGCAGGAATTGAAGGTCAAGTTGAGGGGGGAGATTAAGCAGGTGCATATGTGCTTTGCAACTGATCCCTTCATGAGAGGGTATCCGGAAGTAACAAACATGACCAGGGATTTGCTCTGGATACTGGAAAGCAACTGGATACCTGTCACCTTCCTTACCAAGGGCGTATATCCAGGGGTGCTGCAGTTTAGCAGTGGGCGGAATGAGTATGGAATCTCGCTGGTGTCTCTTGATGAAGAGTTTAGAAAGAAGTGGGAACCGAATGCCGCTCCCTATCAAGACAGGATCAAGGCTCTGAAGTATCTGCACAATCAAGGACTCATGACGTGGGTCAGCATAGAGCCATATCCCACACCAAATATCCTGGGCCATCCACGGAGACACGATCAGATACTGAAGTTGATGCAAGAGGTGTCTTTTGTGGATAAGGCCGTCTTTGGAAGGCTGCATTATAACAAGCTCGTATCGGAGTATGAAGGCTATCAGGACTACTACAACGAGATGGCAGACCAATTCAAGCTGGCCTGCCGGCTGCATGGGATAGAGGGAATTATCAAGAAAGGGACTGTAAAGGAGGTAAATAGTGGTAATGCAATTGAGAGCAGCGGAGGCAGTTATCAAGGAATATGTAAACAGACAGTTAAGCAAGCCAAATACAACAAATAAAGGAGAAACCAATGAATAAGACACATTCAATCTTAGCGGGGCTATTGACCATCATCATCTGGGCAGTGCTGCTGTGGCTACATGGGAAGCGGGAGCGTAACAGATGGCTGGTGGTGGATAGCCTGACGGATGCGCTTAGGCGCAGTAACGACAGAGTCGACAAGGAAGCTCAAAAAGTGAAGCAACTGGAGGCGGCTCTGGTGGATATGGACAAGGTGCTCAAAGCGAATGCGGAGCATCACGGAGCGGAAATGGCGAAGCTTCGGAAAGAGCACAGCGCAGCGAATAAAGCCTTTGGCGAGCGATATGAGGAAGTGCAAAAGCTCAGCAGAGACGTGGAGGGGCTGCGCACAATCATAGAAAACCAAAGGAATGAGCTCAAGAAGAGGGATAAGAGTATCTCCGTACTGGAAGCTACCATCGATGACCTGCGAATCAGGGAAATGAATGCAATTAAAGCGGGCGTACTCGCTGCCCGTTTGGTTGAGGCAATCATGAAAGATCGAGAGTCCNCTCCCAAAGCCAAATACAAGCCTGGCGGCGTCTGCTCTGGTGAGAAGGTAGAAACAGAACCTAAAGAGGAGGCAAAGGCAAAGCAGGCGGCAGAAAAGGCAGACGAAAAGGTTCCGAGCTTTTTAGAATCTCTTATCAAAGAGATGGAGCTGAGGAACTTTGAGCCCGTGATGGCGGGCAAGATCACTATACATTCAGAAACCAAAAAGGAGATATAAATGCAGACACAATTAACAACATCGAGGCTTGCGGACATCCTGCTGGAGAAGTGCGTAAAGCCATTTGGAAGAAACGCCGTGCTGGATTTCGATATACCCACCATGGCGCATGACATTCTGAGATTATCAGAAGAGTATAAGGTAGAATCTCTGCTTTGCGTGGCCCAGGGAATCGTGGAGTCTCACTTTGCTTGCAATCCGCAAGCGAGACGAAGCAGAAAGACCAAGAACATCTTCAACGTGGGGAATGTTGACGATGGCAGCAATAAGTATTTCTTGAGCTATGCGGCGGGGCTGGAACGGTATTTTCAGCTTATGGACAAGGAGTATCGTTGGCCTGAGGATAAGGGCGGCTACGTGCGCATGAGCACGATGGCCAAGAGAGATTTCAATCGGCCTATAGGTGGCCGGTATGCTACTGCGCCAAACTACACGAAGCAGGTGCAGGCAGTTTATAACCAACTTCAAAGAGCCATTTAGGAGGTAAACCATGGCGATAACAGTTAAGAGAGGAAAACACGTTCACTGGATCGACGCAGAGGGGCTGGTGGTGCCGCTTAAGCATATATCCGAGAAAGACCGGAGACGTGACGAAGTGGCAGAAAAAGTGGTCAACATGGCCATCGACCTGCAGGAAGACATCATCAAGAGGAAGGCAGAGATGCGAGAGATACTCTACAGCTACCTGGAAGAGGTGGCAGAATCTTATGGGGAAGAGTGGCAGGGCAATGCCGTTATCACGTCTTTCAGTGGCGACAAGCAGGTGCAAGTCCGACAGCATAAGCTGCAGGAATTTGATGAGACGCTGCAGGTTGCCAAGACCAAGATAGATAAGTGTATCGTGGAGTGGTCGAAAGGCTCGAAAACCGAGCTGATTGCCCTTGTCAACCAGGCATTTAGGGTCGACAAGAAGGGCAACCTGGACGTGCGGGCCTTGCTAAAGCTTCCGAGCCTTGAGATTGATGATCCCACTTGGAAAGAAGCCATGGATATAATCCTGAAAGCGGTGCAGGTCAGGGACACCAAGGAGTATTTCAACTTCAAGGTGAGGGACGAAAACGGGCAGCTGAAGCCGCTCACACTGCAATTTAGCCAGTTATAGGAGCTTGAGATGGATAACAAAACCCTTTGGAATGATGCTGTGCAAGTGGTAGGCGAAGCCGAACTGTGCCGTCGTTTCCGGAGGTGGATCAGGGGACTGGTGAGGCGAGAGGTAATCAAACAAAACCAAGCCTCGTCAGATTCCCTGGTTCGGAAACAGGCGGAAGCCGTGTTGCAAGACCTCAATCGCCGCACCGGAAGAAACTACGGGCTCACTCCGGATGCCTTGCGTATGGCTCAGGCTATCCTGGCTGCTGGATATTCCGTGGACGACTTCTATAAGGTGCATGAGGTGATGTGCAAGGAGTGGATAGACAGCCCTAAATGGAGCAGATATCTGCGCCCTTCTACGCTTTGGCAACTCAAGAAGTTTGATGAGCGGCGGGCCCTTTGGAAGCCCAGGCGAGCGCCACAGACTCCGCAAGCAGTGCAGGCCAGGAAGGAGGCAGAGCAGAAGAAGGTAGCCGATGCCGCCCTGGTAAAAAAGCTGCTGGCAAGGCCCTGGTGGGACTTCCCCACCTGGGCGGACTTTGTGCGCTGGACGCTGCAATTTCCCGATGCTGAAAGCTATGAGAAGTACTATCTGCCCGAGCGTGTCCGGACGATGCGCAAAGCGCCTGGCATGAACTTCATGGTGCTGAAGGGCGAGAGCCCGCAGTGGGCAGAAGACGAATATAAACGACTAAAGGAGGCCCGCAATGAAGCTGTTTGACGACAAAAGATCATATCGGCCTGATGAGATAGCAGAACGGATCGAGGTGCACATTTCGACCGTGTACCGCATGATCAACGACATAGACAACCCCCTGCCGGCGTTTAGGATCAAGCGACAGCTAAGAGTCAACGGCGCCGCTGCGAACCGCTATTTCGAAAAGCAAAAAGTAAATCCGCTGGAGGAATAGCTACCTAAAGACACAGGCCCCGACTAATCATCGGGGCTTTTTTGTGTCTTGGTAAATCCTTGCTGCGGCGCACAATAGATATTCGGACGGCATAAAAGACGGCAGTTCTGCCACTTTATTGTTGACAGTTTTGCCGTCTTTAATATCTTGGTCTCAACATCAACCAATGGAGGAACCAATGAAGAAGACCACAATAAGATTTGAGGTAGAGGTTGCCGACAAGATCGAGCAGCTGGGCAACCTTGCCGCAATTGTTACCCATTTTACGGACACGTACTATCATGTACGGGCATCTTTTGCGCAGTGGATTAAGCAGGGATTTACCAAAAATGAGCTGAAGCTTATCCTGGACGCAGATAATGGACTTACGTACAGCGTCCAACTGATCGCAGGTTATCCTGCGCATCTTGAAGACGCTATCACCATTGATGGCCTGGATACTAAGTGGGGGGTAGACTCTAAGGCCTTCATGGCCAAAATCAATGGACTGGAAAAACACGAATTGATGATGCTCCACGAATGGAGCCACTGGTTTTGGTACGGAAAATGGCACAAACAGCCAGACCTTGAGGAATATGTAAGCTAATCTGCCTTTACTCCCTATCTGCCCCGACTAATCATCGGGGCTTTTTTGTGTCTGCAAGAAAATAGTGTGGCAGTAGGCAGCAGCTCGGTTTGACGGCGAAGGGCGGGCGTGGCGAAGTGGGCCCATGAGCAGCGTACCAAAAAAGAAAATCTATGCAGAAAAAAGAATAATGGCCCGGGAAGCCTACCTGAACGGCAACAGAGACATCTATTCTCTGGCCGAATTGGTGGGCTGCTCTCCCGTGACCATGAAAAAGTGGATTGAAAAGTACGGATGGGCAGAAGAAGAGATGGAGCTGATGGGGCTCGAAAAGACCGCCGAATTAGAGCGGCGACGGGCGTATGTTGCTGCTCTCAGGTCTTTTGCGAAAGACCCGACAAATTATAACCTACAGAGCCTGGTGCAGCTTCTGAAAGCAGAAGAGCGCCGGACAGCGCCCTCGAAAGACCTCAACGACCACATCGTGGTTTTTCTGGATCAGACGACGGACTATATGCNGGAGAACGACCTGGATATGTTGTTAAAAGAATTTAAGAAAATCGTAATGCCGCTAAGCGAGTATTTGAGAAAGAGGAACCAGTGACGTACCTTCTACATCGACATAAACCCTCCATGTGGGCATCCCCTGAGAGACTGGTTCCTCCCTCTCGGGGATGCCTCTATTTCATGAGTATAGGAGCGCCGGAATGGAAGACTGGGTAGTTAAGATATTGTTTGTTATATTCGGGCTTTACAGCGGCGTGATGAGCTGGTTGTTCCGCACCGTGTGGACCGACCTCAAACACGCAAAAGATGAAATCAAGAATATGCACGAAGAGATGATCGAGCTGAGGAGCTCGAACCTCCTGCAGATTCGTGAGCAAATAGATGAGCGTTTCGCCGGAATGGAGCGGCTGATTGAGACGAAGATGAATGAAGGATTCACAAAATTGGAACTCATGTGGATCAACGAGGGTCGGCTCCAACCAAAACGCAGGATCACAAGCAATAACACAAAATAAAAGGAGTGTATCATGAGCATGAGAACAATGGCTAAGAAAGAGATGCAAAGTATGCCGGACTACTTTCGGGTGCTTACCGCCGGCAACACCTTCCAGGGTACTGCCTCCGGCGTCGCCGTCTTCAAAGCGGATTTCCCCGACAACACAACCAGCATCAAGCTGGGTGGCGTGGGCGTGAACTTGAGCGACCTGAATGATGTTGTGTGCGACGGCTACGAGCTGAAAGGGCATTTTACTTATATCCAGATGCCACTTGTCACCGACATGGTGCTGATCGTCTATAGCTAAGATGAGATTGCAACTTAAGATAGGTGTCGGCATCACTGGGAAAGCCGCCGGTGGACAGTCCGTAAATAATGCCTGGTATGGGCTCAAGTTTCGGGACACTTTCACGGTCGCCGACGGCGTGTATACCTTTAATGGGCTGGAGTATGAGCGCACCGGCCTGGCTGCCGGATATGACCAGGGCCTGGATAAGGTGCCAGAAAAGCGGCTAACCGTCCATAATAAGCTGCGCCGCTGCGTGGTGGGGTATGATGGCAAGGTAAAGTATTATTTAGACCACCGGAATAGTATGTGGCAAGCAGGGAGCTGGAGGCAGCAGTCTGTCGACAATGCTGAAGGGATAGTAACCGAAGTGTTGGACAATTACGGCGTGGTGATAGACGATAAGCAGGTCGGAAACTACGAGGCAAAAGTCAACACGAAGCCTGACCCGAAGAAGATTGGCTGCGTGATGAACATATTTGATGGGAAGGGGGCGAGCTGGTATGGCGTGATCATAGGTATCTCCAGCGACCAATCCGCCTATATTCTGTCGCATCCGCATATTGATGGCTTTGGCGAAGTGGCAGAAGCTTGCGAAGCTTATTACATGATCGGCGATGCGATACTTGGGGGCCAGGATGGCAACGTGATGGTGGAAATTCCGTCTTTCTGGCATAAGTGGAGCTATGAGCCTGATCCGGAGAACCCCGACGATCTGGAAGGCAGGGCCTACTACGGCTGGCAGCATCATCAAATAAGCCTCCGAGAGATACCAGGCGGGAATTTCTACCCCAAGAGATATGTGGGGGCTTTCGAAGGCGTGCTTGCCGATGAAGACAATAATCCTCAGGACGGATGGTATGGGGCTTGGGACGAGGCCGCTTCTACGTGGGAGGGCGCCACTGTTACCCCCGTACCGCCTAACTATAAGATATTGAGCGTTGCGGGCTACTATGGAAAAACAAACATATCTCTGACTAATTATCGCACTGCAAGCGAAAGTGTAGGGGAAGGATACCACCAGTACGACGCCACCACGAACTTTATAATCCAGCTACTGATGATTATTGAGCTGGGGCATATGCAAACCCAGTTAGGCATAGGAAACGGTATCAGTGGAGTAGCGAACTGGGGCGTCTACAATGGCTACAGGCCGATTAGGAAGTGCGGCGACACTGTTGCTGCTGGAAATCATACCTGGGATACGTATGCAGCCAACCAGACGTGTCAGATTGGCGCTCTTAATTATCGCATTCAATCTCTTTCTTATCGAGGTATAGAGCAGCCTTATAGCCATGTGTTCCATTGGGTCGATGGTATTTGTCTCGGCATCATTGATTCGGGCGAAGGCGGAGAGCCGTACATCATGCCCTATGCGCACAAATGTATCAATGGCGGGGAGGCAGGATGTGACGAATATATTTCCCCTGCATCGGTAGAAGGGGCGGCTTCCAACCCCGACTATATGGCCCTGCCATCTATCACGGGCGATGAGCTGAAGATTCCGAACGTAAGCAGGTATTGGAAGGTTCCATCGCCTCACTTATTGCCCAATGACGACTCGTCTTCCAGAGGGCTAAGCTCCTACACATATGATTGGATGTTTTACTCGAGCTCGACTGGTCTCCGTGCCTTTGCGGTGGGCGGTCGGACGAATNNCNGTGTCCATGCTGGGGCGTTTTGCTTCCTTTCGGGG
>JGI24709J26583_10003939_pt1 | contig 11428 bp, 10 predicted proteins | sample BioPla2DNA1_FD_26583 | JGI IMG/M metagenome (IMG submission 26583) | reverse complement strand
TTGCTAAAGCCTGATTGAAAATATATAATTTTATATTGATTAAGTAAACTTATTATTAAATGAAAATGAAATAAAAATGCTATTAATTGTTTTGGAGGGGAAAAATGGATTCGACTAATTTAAGTTTTGCAGATTTTTTTAACATGCCTGATGTTGACATAATGGAAAGGGCTAGTAAATACTATGAGCTTTTAGAAGACCTTAGAGAAAAAAGACATCTGCAGTACAAAAGAGTTGCTCTAGAAGGTTCTGGCCCAGTTAGGAAAATTAAGGACAGTTATACTGGGGAAATTCGGGAAATGGTGTATTTAGCATCTAATGACTACTTGAACCTCACCAGGCACCCAAAAGTTGTGGAAGCAGGAAGGATTGCTTTAGAGAAATATGGTGCAGGTGCTGGGAGTGTGCCTCTTTTAGGAGGAACTTTAGATATACATGTTGAGTTAGAAGAAAGGGTTGCAGCATTTAAAGGATGTGAGTCTGCAATCATATATACTTCAGGATTTGGTTCAAATGCCGGAACACTCCTTTCTATGCTTTACAAGGAGGATGTAGCAATACTTGACATGCTAGTTCATGCCAGTATAATTGATGGATGTAAAAATACAAATGTTAAGTTTTTTAAACATAATGATATAGATAGTTTAGAAAGTGTATTAAAAAAGGTAAAGGATAAATACAGGACAAAGCTTATAGCAGTTGATGGTGTTTATTCAATGGATGGGGATATAGCGCCCCTAGACGAGATAGTGGAAGTAGCTAAAAAGTATGGAGCATATGTTATGGTGGATGAGGCACATGCTACAGGTGTTATAGGCGAAAATGGGCGAGGAACACCAGAATATTTTAATCTTGAAGGAAAAGTGGATATTGTAGCTGGTACATTTTCAAAAGCTGTTGGAGGTGTAGGTGGATTTATTGCTACAAACAAAGAGTTGGTGAATCTTTTAAACTTTTATTCTAGGACATATATGTTTTCCACTGCAATGACTCCACAGGCCACAGCTTCAATTACTGAAGCACTAAATGTAATTGAAAGTGAGCCAGACCGTAGAGAAAGACTATGGAAAAATATTAAATATTTTAAAAAAAGCCTTGAAGATTTAGGATTTTCCCTTGGTAATTCTGAGACAGCAATATTTCCAATAATAGTAGGAGATGAGCTGAAGGTAAAGGAAATGTGTAAGTACCTCCATGAAGCTAATATATATGTCAACCCAGTTTTATATCCTGCAGTGCCAAAAAGGCTTTCAAGAATTAGAATGAGCTTAATGTGCGACCACACCAAGGAGCATTTAGATAAGGCCCTTAATGCTCTAGAGGCTGCAGGAAAGAAATATGGGATAATATAATAATAGGGCAGAAATAGAGGTGAAGAGCTATTAACTTAAGAGGCAATATAGAATCGCTAAAGAGTTCAGTTTTAGACGAAATAGAGGAAATATATGATTTTAAAATTCCTAGTGGAATTTTAATTACAAAAGACCTTGCTTCTAAAATGGCAGAGTTAACAGAGAAAATTAACCGTGAAATAGCGGTGTATATTGATAGAAAAGGGAATATAACAGATATAAGTATTGGAGACAGCAACACAGTTTCTCTTCCTTTGGTTGAAGGAAGGAGGAGCCTTAATAGACTGTCTGGTATAAGGTGTGTCCATACACATCCAAGTGGTGGAGGAATGGTATCTGCAGTTGATTTAAGTTCAATGATAAATTTACGATTGGATGCTATGATTGCCATTGGTGTAAAAGATAAAAGAGCAGATGAAATATATGTAGCCCTTCCTCACAGAGACGACAGTGGAGAATTTAAAAAGTCCAGAATTTTTGGTCCTTTTACTGTAGATGACGATAGAATTAATCAGCTTATGGACTATATATTTGAAATAGACAAAGAAAAGATGCTTTCTTTGTACAAAAACAAAACAGAAAGTGAAAAAGCAATTCTTGTGGGACTAGAAACTGGGTCTAAAAACAAAATAAATGGAATGAGTTATGGTGAAAGATCATTAGCTGAATTAGAAGAACTTGCAACTACTGCAGGTGCCGTTGTGTTAGAAAAAATACTTCAAGTACGTCCAAAGAAGGATTCGGCTTTTTATGTAGGTAAGGGGAAGCTTGAAGAAATAGGACTTATATGTCAAGCACTCCATGCAGATTTACTTATTTTTGATGATGAACTTTCTGGTGCACAGATAAGTAATATAGAAAGTATAGTAGGAGTTAAGGTGATAGACAGAACCAACTTAATTCTTGACATATTTGCACAAAGAGCTAGGTCAAAAGAAGGGAAATTCCAAGTAGAATTGGCACAGCTAAAATATAGAATTTCAAGACTTGCAGGGCTGGGAAGACAGCTTTCAAGACTTGGAGGAGGTATAGGAACAAGGGGACCTGGAGAAAAGAAACTTGAAACTGACAGGCGTCATATAAGAAGAAGAATACAGTATTTAAATTCCCAATTAGAGCAGATGGAAAATAGGAGAAATTCTCTAAGAGATGATAGAAGTGACAGTGCTGTACCTGTTATTGCATTGGTGGGATATACAAATGCAGGCAAATCAACCCTTATGAACCAATTGTGTGATGCAGACGTATTTGCAGAAAATAAATTATTTGCAACGCTAGACCCTACTACGAGAAAACTCCCATTAGAGGATGGGAAATATGCACTGCTTATTGATACAGTAGGATTTATAAGAAAGTTGCCCCACCACCTTATTGAGGCATTTAAATCTACATTAGAAGAAGCTATATATGCAGATTTGCTAATTCATGTAGTGGATGTATCAAGTGAAGAGGTAGAGGAGCAGGTCCAAGTGGTGGACAGTATTTTAGAAGATTTAGGCGTTTTAGACAAGCCTATTATAATGGCATTTAATAAAATAGATTTAATTTCTGAATATAGAAGACCAGGTATAATAAACAAAAATGGCAAGTCCTTTGAGATTTCTGCAGTAAATGGTGATGGCATTGAAGAACTAAAAAAAGGAATATTAGAAGTATTACCACAAAATGAAGTTGAGATAAAACTATTTGTACCATATGCTGAAGGCTGGATAGTTTCTCATTTGCATCAGAATGGAAAAATATTAAATGAAGAACACAAAGAAGAAGGAACTGAGATTATTGCTAGAGTTAGCAAGAGTAAAATAGGAACTATAAAAAAATATTTTGTATAAATTTAATTTACACTTTTTTAAGATATTCTTTTTGTTTTTTAAAAATATATTTTATTATAGCATCTTTGGCTGATTCAGTGATTTCAGTAAATTCAAGCTCCATTTGGTATCTATATTCATTTGTATTAGACCATATTTTTTTTTCAGTAACAACACATATTGCATTTATTGTTTTTCTATCGCTAATCCAAATGAAAATATTAAGTAGTTCATGCAAATCTATATCTTCATTTACCAATAAGGTAAGTTTATGCTCACTTATGCTTATTACCTTTGATAGATTAAAGTCTACACTGTCTTTTAGATTAACTTGAAGATATTCTGCTTTTAAATTACAGTCTATTTTAACTGCTAAAGCATTCTGAGGATTTTTACTTTTTCCATCGTTTAATCTAATTTTTAGTAAAATTTTATTTTCAGTATTGGATTTAGAAACAACCACACCATTTAAGAATATTTTTTCTGATGACGCTGTTTTTAAAAATATTTTAATATCTGTATCTATTGGCAGTGGTATAGTATACTTGTCAAAGGTAGGTGCTAATATATCTATATCGTCTACAGCATTAACTTGAACAATCTGTGTTGTATAAGAAGGTCCAATTTTTTCACCCTTTTTATCCACTACTTCTAATGCTAATTCCACATTTGTATTTCTCATTAAAGTTTCCATATCCTAAAAACTCCTCCTTAATCTTCAACTTATTTATTTTAAAAGCTTATCTAAAAACCAGTTTGTTTTTAACAACCCTTGCAAAAATGTTTGTTTGATAATTGATAAATTTATATGAATGTCTTCCAATCATAATTGTAGTATCTGGGTATACAATTTTCATTTTGATAATACCTTTATCAGGTACTCTAACAAGGGTTTTTGCTCCCATACTAGTTCCAATTTTATTGATTTCTACATTTTTTTCAGACTCTACTATTCCTCCTCTTAAATTTCCTAATATGGAGACTTTACCACCAGCATAAATTTTAGTGTTAAAACAGGTTCTGCCTGATATAGTCACATTTCCATGAGAATGTATCTCTGAATTAAGTGCACCTGTTATAGTAATATTGCCAATTATTTTGCGTTTTTCTTCTATATAAAATGTATTTTTGATAGATTCAATTATTTCATATATATATTCTAAATCTGTGATTTCATTATAATTTCCCAAAAAGCATTTACATTTTTCTACTAATTTATACAATAAAATATCATCTATATCATAATTACCTTTTCTTAAATTACGGATTACATCATATATGGTGGTGGCAAGTTTTCCGTTTTTTGTATTTAACAAATAAAAAACAGTGTCTGCAAAAGTTGTTACATTGTAAAATTCCAGTTCGTTTTGAGACAAATTTTTAATGTTAGAAACAAGTTTTTCAATCTCTAAAATAATTCTTTGTACTTCAATACCAGGACTTTTTAATGCTATTGAGTTATCACCAGAAACCAATTTACTAGAAATAACATTTCCTTTAACAACTATCTCATTTCCAGAATACAATCTAGAAAAATTCACATCTCCTAATATGGTTATATCGTTGGTGGCAATTACCTCCATGTCTTCGTATACGCTACCTGCTACTTCTACATCGCCTTTAAAATTGATGTTTCCTGTCTTCAAACTTACTTCATTTAATTTTAATTTTTCACATATATCAAAAGTTATTACATAACCGTTTTCCTTTTTTGTAGGAGTTCCATGTTTTTTAGCTATTATTAAATCAGTGTCTTCATCAAATTGTATGTTTTTGTTGCTTTCAATAATTATTCTGCGAGCTTCTTTAGGCTTAATAGGAGTGCCTAGCACTGACATTCCCTCTTCACCGCTAAATCCTCTGATTAAACGGGCAATTCTATCTCCAGGCTTTACAGATATATATGTAATAAGATTTTTATGATCAATATTTTCAAGTTCATTATTATTTTTTTCACTAGCGATATTTAACAAGTACTCTAAGTTATCATCTGTGGCATCTAAAGGTGGTTTTCCTTCTGCTATAACATATTTACCGTTTTTATTTTTTTCACATATATCTTCTATTAAATCCTCCTTTACCCCATATACAATGCCTTGTTCTTCAATTATATTTAAAATTTCATTTACATCACTTTTTTTATTAATTTCGTCTTCATATACAGATATATCAAGTTTATTTATTGGATAGGAGTCTTTCAAAATTCTTTTAACAGTGCGACGTGGTTTAAAGGACATATAGGCTTTCAAATTATCAGGAGATATCTCTATATCTATTTCCATTTCTTTTTCTTCATGAACAGGTTCTACTTCTATAGTATCTTTTTCAGAAACCATAACAAGATGTTTGGTCTCCACACCATTTACAATAAGTTTAACACCTTCACATGGGTTAATTGCAGGAGGAATACCTCTTCCAATTGGGTCTTTTACAAATACTTTTCCATCAAGTATCCATACATAGCCATCTTCGTTTTTTGCTATATTTTCCGAAATCTTGTTTTTTAACAAGAAAATCACCTCTTTTAAGTGGTAGTTTGTATTCTTGGTACATTTGTAAATTTGTTTAAGGAATTTTAATACTTTTTTTAATCATATATGCAAATTTTCTACATATCATGTATCGAATTATTTTGTAATTTTATTTAGGATATTTTATTTTGGAGTAAAAAAATAATTTTCATTATAATAATTGAATAAAATCCACCTGTGTAGTATTATAATATATAAGACATTTATATATACAATTCAAATAACAGCCCAACGTAAGAGATGATAAGAATGAACTAAATTTCTCTAAAAGCCAGTCTTAACAAACTTTTTAGGGGAATAGTATAAATTATCAAGTTTAATACGAAAGGGGTTTTTAGTTATGATTGTCAGGAATTATGCCGGCGGAGTAGTATTCTCAGGAGATAGGGTTCTTCTTTCAAAGAATGAGAAAGACAAATGGATATTGCCAAGAAGTAAGATTAGTAAAGGGGAACTTTCTAATGAAGTTGTTAAAAGGAAGATAGAAGAGTCTGGTATTTTAGCTGAGTTTGTTTCAACGGCGGGTTACACAAATTATGAGTATTCTTCAAATCCACGTCAAAAACCATTCTGCAACAAAACCACATGGTACATAATGAAAGCCCAAAAACAAAATGAAAACTTTTTTAAAATAGATGAAGCGATGAAACTTATTGAGGAAAATCAAGAAAAGTCTTTAATAAACCTGTCCTTTAAAAAATACGCAGGAGAAGAATCTATGCTTAGCAGTCTATAATGGGAATAAAGAAGACTGTTTTTTTATAATATAGTAATTTATAAAAAAATTTATATTAGACCTAAATAAAAGAGAGACGCAATAAGGTCTCTCTTTTATTTAGGGTTAATAAAGAACTATTAAAATTTAAAAAGGTATTTACCAAGTACATGATCTAATGGAACAGTTCCAATTGCTCGACTGTCTTTACTGTGATTTCTATTATCACCCATTACAAATACATGTTTCTCAGGTACCGTTATAGTCCAATTTCCACTTTGGTACATAGGTTCATTAATATAGGGTTCGTCTAATAATTCGTCATTTCTAAAAACTTTACCATCTTTGAATTCTAGGACGTCTCCTTCTTTTCCAATAACTCTTTTAATCCAAAGTATTTCTTCTTGTTCTCCTGTAAAATAGTATGAAATAGCATTATATTTAATGCTGTCCATAATATCATCTTTTATTGAACGTTCCTTGTGTACACGGCTATCAATAACAACGATATCACCGTAATCAGGTTCACGACGAAGAGTATGCATAAGTTTATTTATTATTACCCTGTCATTTTGAGTCAATGTAGATTCCATTGATATTCCTTGAACTTGTGTAGGTTGAAGAATAAAAATGTTTATAGCAAGCCCACACACAACAGCAATAACTATGTGTAGTGTCCAGCTGAGTACTTCTTTTAAAATTTTTTTCATAGGATGCTACCCCCAAAAGAAATTTATTTGTCTTTACAATATTATAACATAAATGTTGTGAATAAGTTGTAAATAAATTTAAAAAAATATTAAATTTATTCAAGGATAAAACTATAAAAATAATTATAAATGCATGTACTAAAAATATTTTAAAAAGATGATTTTTGAATTGCTAATATGATAAAATATAACGTGGAGGGATGAAATGCGTATAGGAAATATTGAATTTAAAAACAATGTATTTTTAGCCCCAATGGCTGGAATAACAGACATGCCATTTAGAGTTTTATGTAAAGAACAAGGTTGTGGTCTTACATATACGGAAATGGTTAGTGGGAAGGGGCTTTATTATAAAGATGAAAAGACAAAAAAGCTTACATTTATCGACAAAAGAGAAGAACCCTGTGCTATTCAAATATTTGGTTCAGAGCCCTATGTTATGGCAAAGGCTGCACAACTCTTAAAGGAGAGCAATGCATGTATAATTGATATAAATATGGGGTGCCCTACCCCTAAAATAACCAAAAATGGTGAAGGAAGTGCATTGATGCTCCAGCCTTCACTGGTAGGAGAAATTATAAGAGAAGTTTCAAAAGCCTCTGAAAAGCCTATAACTGTTAAGATACGTAAAGGATGGGACGATACAAAAGTAAATGCTATTGAAATTGCAAAAATTGCAGAGGAAAATGGAGCTAAGGCAATTACAATTCATGGGAGAACCAGGGAGCAATTCTACAAGGGAGAGGCAGATTGGGAAATAATAAGAGAAGTAAAAAAAGCGGTGAGCATTCCAGTAATAGGGAATGGAGATATATTTACATCAGAAGATGCAAAAAATATGTTTAACAAAACAAATTGTGATGCTATAATGATAGGTAGAGGTGCACAGGGGAATCCGTGGATTTTTAAAAATATTTTACATCATTTAGACGATGAAATAAGTTGTGAAGAAAAAATATCTATGATAATCAGACATTTTAATATGATGATCGAGTATAAAGGTGAACATAAAGCTGTTAAAGAAATGAGAAAGCATATTGCTTACTACATAAAAGGTATGCATAAGTCAGCTGATTTAAAGGACAAAATATTTAAATTGAACTCAAAAGATGAGATAATTAATTTATTATATGAATATTTACAATATAACAGTACTATAAATATAAAGGAAACTAAAATCAACTTTGCAAGGTAAAAAAATGAAAAACAAAAAAATTATATTAATTTTATGTGTAACTTCAATCAAAATTATTGATTTTAAAATACATGGGTGATAAGATATAATATATAGGAACAAAATCATATAAAAATTTATAATACTTAAGGAGTAATACAATGGTGACTATACCTTTCTTAAAAAACAACCTTTTAAGTATTGACATTGGTTTTAGAAACATAAAAATTGTTGAGGTGGAAGTAAGCAGAAGTAACGAGGTTTTTATTAAAAATTTTGGTATAGCTTCTACACCTAAAGGGTCTATTAAAAATGGCGCTATTCAGGATGTTCATGCAGTTACTAATGAAATAAGAAGAGTAATGAAAGATATTGGTGTGAAGACTAAAAATGCCAAAATTGTTATGTCAGGTACTAACATAATATCTCGTGTTTTTATGGTTGAAAATATTCCAGGAGAGAGCTTAGATAATACTGTGAAAATGACCATTTCTCAAAGCATGCCTATAGACCTAGAAGCTCATAAGATTGATTATAAAATTTTAAAAGAGATAAAAGATGATGGAGTTCCGAAAGTTAAAGTTTTTGTTACTGCTGTTTTGAAAAGTATTATAAAAAGTTACATAGATATATTAGTGGAGTTAGGATTAAAACCTATATCGGTGGATATCCCTGCTAATAGTGCAGCGAAGTTTTTTAATCGTGAAATAGTAATTGCTGAAAGTGATACATGGTTTAAGAAAAATAAATATGGAAAGCTTGATCAAAGTACATTTGCTGTTTTAGACTTTGGTTCTGAAACAACAATAGTTAATATATTAAAGGACAGAGTGTTGGAATTCAATAAAGTTATATTAAGAGGAAGCAGTAATTTAGATGAAGCCATTGCTGCAAACATTAATAAAAAACTAGATGAAGCAGAAAGACTTAAAAAGATTCAAGGATTAGCGCCTTTAGATTTGAATTCTGGAGAAGAACAGGAAAAGATTCATAATAGTATAAAAGATGTCATAAACGAAATAATAAAACAGATATTTCAATGTTTTGAGTTCTATGAAAAAAGATGTTTTGGTGAAAAAGTTGGGAAAGTCTATATTATAGGTGGTGGTTCTCAACTTAAAGGATTGAGTACTTATTTAGAAAGTGTTTTACAAGTTCCAGTATATCACATAGGATTGCTTAGCATAGATGGTATTAAAATAAATGAAGGATTAGATAGTGAAAGACTTAATTATCTAATAAATTCTGTAGGAATAACCTTATCTTAAGGGAAGTTTTTAAAAATTAAATATATTTAAATTCAAAACGGCAAAGAATTGCCGTTTTTTTGATACAACATATAAAAAGAAGGGAAAGATTAATATAGGACATAAAGATAAGGAGAATGATAAATGGACAAAATTTTAAATGAACATAAAAATAATATTAAAGGAAAGACTGCTCGCCAGTCTGAAATAGAGATGACACAATTAGTGCTTCCTAATGATACAAACATTTTAGGGAATTTATTAGGTGGGCAATTAATGCACTGGATTGACATTGCAGGTGCTTTGGCTGCATCAAGACATTCTAATAAAGTAGTTGCCACTGTTGCCTTAGACAGCCTTGATTTTAGGCATCCTATACGCTTAGGAGAGATGGTAATATTAAAGGCAAGGCTTACTTGGGTAGGCAGAACTTCTATGGAGGTAAGTGTAGAGGTCTATGCAGAAAACATGAAGACAGGAAATACTATACTTACAAACAAAGCTTTTATATCTTTTGTAGCTTTAGGTGATGATGGAAAGTCTACAGAAGTGCCACCGTTGATTTTAGAAACAGAAGAAGAAAGACTAATTAATAAAGAAGCAGAAAAAAGACGTGAATACCGTCTGAAAAGAAGAAGTAAAGAATAATTGGCCAAAGCTTCATTACAATTACATTTATATCAAGAACATTACATGCATACCAAAAGTCTGCCACAAGAAGTTTATATGTGGTAGACTTTTTTGGTATAAATATAAGCTGTAACCTGTAATTTACAAGCAATACGCTGTAATTGGAGCGTTACTAATTGCCGATACATCTAATAAGAGGTGTATTTTTTATGTATAAAGGAAAGATAATAAAAATAGTAGACGATGAAGCTATCGTAATGGTAAAAGACTATGAACTTATTCGTATTAAAAGACGGGGTAATATGACTGTAGGGGAAGAAGTTGAATTTTCCACAGAAGATATTATCTTTAATTTTGCACACATTTCAGACTCTCAAGGCAAAGAGGCATCAGAAGATGATAATCTGAAAGGATTTAGCCGTGTATCAGGCATGCAAAACAAAGAGGACTTGGAGAATTTGCATACATAGATGTAGACATTAATTACCCAGGTATTTCATTTACAATAGATGATAAAGGAGTAGTAAATGAAGTAGTATTGCTAAATGACAATGATGACTTTAACATCAAAGATATGGATTTAGAAGGAAAATATTTTGTTAATGCTTTTGAAATGGTGGTACAGAAATTAAGAGATGAAGAATATTTTGAAGAAAAATCGGCTGTGTTTATGTCTGCAGCACTCAATGTTGAAAACAGTATAACCAATGAGAAAATGCTTGTACAACAATTGATGAGTGCAAAGTATGTTTTGAATAAATCTGGAGAAAAGGTAAGCGCAAAAGGTATTATCGTAGATAAAAGTGTAAGAGAAAAAGCATCAGAACTCAATGTTTCAATGGGAAGATATGTAACTTATTTAGCAGCTAATAAACAGTCTGATATGTCCTTGGATTTAATTTCAGAAAAATCCGTGCAAGAATTATTTGAAATTATTGATGACAATGAAATTGAGTTGGATGCTAAAATTATTATTGATACAGATATTATAAGTCAGACGCCTGTACCGGTGGAAATTACTCAACAACCAGTTAAAACAATGGAACCGGTTTTATCGCCAACTCCACCATTAGTGGAAGTAATGACACCGGAACCAATATCAACATCAACGCCGGAACCGACCCCGACATTAGAATCGACGTCAACACCAGTATCAACATCAACGCCGGAACCGACCCCGACATTAGAACCGACGTCAACACCAGTATCAACATCAACGCCGGAACCGACCCCGACATCAGAACCGACGTCAACACCA
>JGI24709J26583_10003934_pt1 | contig 11437 bp, 8 predicted proteins | sample BioPla2DNA1_FD_26583 | JGI IMG/M metagenome (IMG submission 26583) | reverse complement strand
AAGAAGGAGCCGTTAAAAAGGTTGTAACAAGATTTCCACCTGAGCCGAATGGTTATCTTCATATTGGACATGCAAAATCAATTCTATTAAACTATGGTTTAGCAAAGAAATATAATGGACAATTCAATCTTCGCTTTGATGACACCAACCCTATGAAAGAAAAGATGGAATACGTTGATTCCATTATTGAAGATGTAAAATGGATTGGCGGGGATTTTGAAGATCGTATATTCTTTGCATCCGATTATTTTGACCATATGTATGAGGCAGCTGTGAAATTAATTAAGAAGGGTAAGGCCTTTGTCTGCGATTTATCAGCGGAAGAAATCAGAGAATATCGTGGTACCTTAACGGAGCCTGGGAAAAATAGTCCTTATCGTGATCGTAGTATTGAGGAAAATGTAAGGCTATTCGAAGAAATGAAGGAAGGAAAATATCCGGATGGAAGTAAGGTCCTTCGTGCAAAAATTGATATGGCCTCTCCCAATATTAATATGAGAGATCCGGTAATTTACCGTATTGCTAAAATTCCTCATCATAATACTGGTGACAAGTGGTGTATTTATCCAATGTATGACTTTGCTCATCCAATCGAAGATGCCATTGAGGGCATTACACATTCCATCTGTACTCTGGAATTTGAGGATCATAGACCCTTGTATGATTGGGTAGTAAGAGAATTGGAATATGAAAATCCACCAAAACAGATTGAATTTGCCAAGTTGTATTTAACCAATGTTATTACTGGTAAGAGATATATTAAAAAGTTAGTTGATGAAGGAATTGTGGACGGCTGGGATGATCCAAGACTTGTAACCATCAGTGCCCTAAGAAGAAGAGGATTTACCCCTGAATCCATTCAAATGTTTATGGATTTATGTGGTGTTTCCAAAAGTAATAGTTCCGTAGACTATGCCATGTTAGAGTATTGTATTAGGGAAGACTTAAAATTAAAATGTAAGCGTATCATGGCTGTTCTTGATCCGATTAAGCTAGTGATTACCAACTATCCAGAGGGTCAGGTGGAATACATGGAAGCTCCAAACAACCAGGAAAATGAGGCAATGGGAGTAAGAAAGGTTCCATTTAGCAAGGTATTATATATTGAAAGGGAGGACTTTATGATTGACCCTCCTAAGAAATATTTCAGATTATATCCTGGTAATGAAGTGCGTCTCATGAATGCATATTTTGTTAAATGTGTGGACTATGTAACGGATGAAAATGGAACTGTAACAGAAGTTCATTGTACCTATGATCCAGAAACAAGAAGTGGTTCCGGATTTAATGCAAGAAAAGTAAAGGGAACCATCCATTGGGTAGCCGCAGATACAGCAGTTAAGGCAGAAGTTCGACTTTATGAAAACATTGTGGATGAAGAAAAGGGCGTATACAATGAGGATGGAAGCTTAAATTTGAATCCTAACTCCATCACTGTTTTAAAAGAATGCTATCTAGAGCCTAGTGTAGCAGATGCCCAGGTACCAGCAAGTTTTCAATTTTTAAGACAAGGATTTTTCTGCTTGGACAGTAAGGATAGCAAACCAGATCATATGGTATTTAATCGAATTGTATCCTTAAAAAGTTCATATAAACCAGCAAAGTAAAGAATTGGAAGAAGAATAAGCAGATTAAAGAAATATAATAATAGAAACTTTAGATGTAATATAAAAATTTTATAGAAACTGAGAAGATAAATAGGATGGATTATAAGTTGGATTCAAGGGATCCAACTTATGGAACATCTTTAAGAAAAGGGGGATATTGTATTGACTAATTTATTTAAAGGGCTAGAAGAATTTGGTTTGGGTAATCTCTCAAAAAAAATTGAGATATATGAGGAAAAAAATGAGACGGATACAAAACAATCCCTCTTAAAAAAGCCGGTTCCTATTACAGAAGAAGAGGTACTTTTTGAAAAGACCTTTAATTGTCCGGTTTGTGGTAATGATTTTAAATCGAAAATGGTCAAGTCCGGTAAAGTGAAATTGCTAACTCAAGATACGGATTTACGACCGGTATTTCAACATGTTGACCCTTTAAAATACGATGCTGTAGTATGCCCACGTTGTGGTTATGCAGCCTTGAATCGATTTTTCAAATACCTGACGGATACTCAGATTTCCCTCATTAAAAGTACCATATCAGCCTCCTTTAAGGGGCTTTCGGGATCTGGAGATACCTTAAGTTATGACGAGGCAATTACTAGACATAAGTTGGCATTGGTGAATTCCATTGTAAAGAAATCAAAGACATCCGAACGGGCCTATATTTGTTTGAAAACAGCTTGGGTTATAAGAGGTAAGATTGAAAATCTTAGTACCGAAGAAGAAACTTCTGAAAATCAGATGGCCATAAAAAATCTTCAGAAAGAAGAGGAAGAATTTATTCAAAAGGCATATGAAGGTTTCAATGAAGCTATTTTGAAAGAAGCCTTCCCTATGTGCGGGATGGATGAATCCACAGTAAGCTTGCTGATAGCAGATCTTGCAAGACGAACTCATAAATATGAGGAAGCATCGAGATGGCTTTCTAAAATACTGGTATCTAGGAATAGCAATGAACGTATTAAAGAAAAAGCAAGAGAGATTAAAGATTTAATGAGAGAAAGTTTATCAAAGAATGAATAAACGTAAAGGTAGGTATAAAGTTGAAGGAAAAACTATATACAATTCCGGTGAACGAAGCCTTTGATGCTGATGGTGAATGTCCCATCTGTTCCATGAGAAAAAGCCTGGAGACAAATGTTATAGATTTTACCATGGGACCCAGCTATATGGAAGATGATGTGAGGGGAGAAACCTCCAAACTAGGTTTTTGTGAGAAGCATCTGGATCAAATGTATCAAAATCAGAACCGATTGGGTCTTGCATTAATATTAAAAAGCCATATGGATAAATTGATTCAGGATATTGAGAAAGTGTCCAAAGGGGGCATCAAGCTTACTGGATCTTCATTATTTAAAAAGAAGGTAGATAAGTCAGAAGCACTGGATTATCTTGAGCAGGTCACAGACAGTTGTTATATCTGCGATAAAATCCAAGGCACTTTTAACCGTTACATTGCAACGATTTTTCACCTCTATCGTACGGAGGAACAATTTCGTGATAAATTCCGAACTTCCAAGGGATTTTGTACTTTACATTATAAAGACTTATATTCGGCTGCACCCAAGTATTTAAATGGTGAAGAATTAAATGAATTTATTAAACAGTTGAATCAATTGTATCTTGAAAATATGAAAAGAGTCCGTGATGACTTGGAATGGTTCATAAACAAATTTGATTATCGATATGCCAATGAACCATGGAAAAATGCAAAAGATGCCTTGCCAAGAGCAATGCAGAAAACGGATAATATCTTATAATGCCAAAAGAATTGGTATATAATTCATTTATTGGAATATACTAAAATAGTATATTGTAGGAAATGGAAAGTTATTACCTAAATGGTAGTAACTTTTTCTTTGCATGGCATATTTTATAACCATACTTCATAAGAAATAAAGAAAAAATGAGAAAAACAGAGGAAACAAAAGAAAATCCGAGCAATTATTAAATTTGCCCCGGTATTTTGGAAGAAATGAAGTTGCATAATAAGGGCGAATTTACTAATATATATGCTATCAGTTAGCACTCAATGAAGGTGAGTGCTAATAACAATCTAAAAAGAATTACTGGTAAAAATAAAGGAGGAATATCATGAAATTAGTACCATTGGGTGATAAGGTTGTATTGAAGCAATTGGTTGCAGAAGAAACCACAAAATCTGGTATAGTATTACCTGGTCAAGCAAAAGAAAAGCCACAACAGGCTGAGGTTATTGCTGTGGGACCTGGTGGAATGGTTGATGGTAAAGAAGTGGTTATGCAAGTTAAAGTTGGTGACAAAGTAATATACTCAAAATATGCAGGAACTGAAGTTAAATTAGATGATGAAGAATTTATCATAGTTAGACAAAATGATATTGTTGCTGTTGTAGAAGATTAATAAGGAGGAGAGAATATATGGCAAAAGATATTAAGTTTGGAGCAGATGCTAGAGTCGCTCTGGAAAGTGGCGTTAATAAATTAGCAGATACAGTAAAGGTTACTCTCGGACCCAAAGGAAGAAATGTTGTTCTTGATAAATCTTTTGGTACTCCTTTAATAACGAACGATGGTGTTACCATTGCAAAAGAAATTGAATTAGAAGATCCATTTGAAAATATGGGTGCTCAGATTCTAAAAGAAGTAGCTACAAAAACCAATGATGTTGCTGGTGATGGAACAACAACAGCTACAGTTTTAGCTCAGGCTATGATTAGTGAAGGAATGAAGAATCTAGCAGCAGGTGCTAATCCTATCATCTTAAGAAGAGGAATGAAGAAGGCTACTGAGAAGGCTGTAGAAGCAATTACTCAGATGAGTTCTAAATTAACAGGTAAGAATCAGATTGCAAGAGTAGCTGCAATTTCCGCTGGAGATGATACCGTAGGTCAATTAGTAGCGGATGCTATGGAGAAAGTATCCAATGATGGTGTAATTACCATTGAAGAATCAAAAACTATGAAAACAGAGTTGGATTTAGTAGAAGGTATGCAATTTGATCGTGGATATATCTCTGCTTACATGTGCACAGATATGGATAAAATGGAAGCTAACCTAGAGAATCCATATATCCTTATTACTGACAAAAAGATTTCAAATATTCAGGACATTTTACCAGTCTTAGAGCAAATTGTTCAATCCGGTGCAAAATTACTTATCATTGCAGAAGATGTAGAGGGTGAAGCTCTTACAACTTTAGTTCTTAATAAGTTAAGAGGAACCTTTACCGTAGTAGCTGTAAAAGCTCCAGGATATGGTGATAGAAGAAAAGCGATGCTTCAAGATATTGCAATCTTAACAGGTGGTACTGTGATTTCCGATGAGTTAGGTCTTGATTTGAAAGATACTACCATGGATCAATTAGGACGTGCAAAATCTGTTAAAGTGCAAAAAGAAAATACCATTATCGTTGATGGTGAAGGTGATAAGGAAGAAATCAACCAGAGAATTAATCAGATTAAAGCTCAAATCGAAGAGACACAATCTGAATTTGATAAAGAAAAATTACAGGAAAGACTTGCTAAATTGGCTGGTGGGGTAGCTGTAATCCGTGTTGGTGCTGCTACCGAAACAGAAATGAAAGAAAACAAGCTTCGTATGGAAGATGCTCTTGCAGCTACCAGAGCAGCGGTAGAGGAAGGTATTATCGCAGGTGGTGGAAGTGCATACATTCATGCAGCTAAGGAAGTTGAAAAGTTAGCGGCTACCTTAGAAGGAGATGAAAAAACTGGTGCTAGCATTATCCTAAAGGCTTTAGAAGCACCAATCAAATGCATTGTAAACAATGCTGGTTTAGAAGGTTCCGTAGTTGTTAGCAAGGTAAAAGAAAGCAATGTAGGAATAGGTTTTGATGCTCTATCAGAGCAATATGTTGATATGGTTGAAGCTGGTATTCTTGACCCTACTAAGGTTACAAGAAGTGCTCTTCAAAATGCAACCAGCGTAGCTTCTACTTTATTAACAACAGAATCTGTTGTTGCTAATATTAAGAGCAATGAGCCTGCAATGCCTGCAGCTGGTGGCGGAATGGGAATGATGTAATTTCATCCTAACAGTATTATCAGTAATATTATATAGAGGATTAAACCTTTTTGTAAGATAAAGAAAAGAACGGATTTGCTAGTTAGCAAGATCCGTTCTTTTTACTTATATGTCAGTTTGTATTCATATAGTTGTATTCATATAGTTGTATTCATATAGTTGTATTCATATAGTTGTATTCATATAGTTGTTTTCATATAGTTGTATTCANCATAGCTGTATTTAACATAGTTGTATTAATCATGTTGTATTCATCATCTTGTATTCATCACAGTTGCTTTCATAATAGTTGTTTCATGATAGTTGCTTTCATAATATTTTGCTATCATGAAAGATTGGTTTCATGAAAGATAGTTTTTATAAAAATAGTTTTCAAGATTTTTTATACTTCTATGATTTTCTTATTCATTCTATGATTCAAAATATTCGTCGATTCCATCACAGATACCCTTTGCCAGTTTATTCTGATAATCTTCCTCTTGCATTCGGCGATCTTCTGTCTCGTTGGTCATATATCCCATTTCAATAATTGAAACAGGTATGGTACACCAATTGATACCACTCATATCATCCCTGGCTATGGCTCCCCTATTTTTAGCTCCGGTGGCTTTGCTTAAATGGTCAACGATAGATTTTGATAGTTTATAACTATCTTCGCTAAGATAAGCTACATAAGGATTATCCTTAGAGGGATATAAGGTGCTGGCTCCTTCCACCTTAGGATTGGTAGATCCATCGGCATGGATTCTTATGAAGATATCAGCACCACTTTCATTGGCCATTTCGGCTCGTTCACGATTGCTGATGTTGACATCATGGGATTCCCGAATCATAACAACTTCATATCCCCGTTGAATAAGTTCTTCTTTGATTTTTTCTGCAACTACCAAGGTAAGCTTATATTCAGGAACTTTGGAGGCAATACCCTGGGTTCCAGTACTTACCTTAGGTTTCGTAGTTTTCGCACCAGGGCCTATGGGTTCTTTTTCATAATTCCCTTTTTTCTGATGACCTGCATCAATGGCAACTATAAATTTCCCTTGAGAATCTTTGACAGGGACATCGACAGGAGCTTTCTCTGAATTCTTATCCGAAATATCTTTTGTAGTGTCTTTGTTTTTATCTGCTATAGTTTCTTGGCTAATATTTTTCGGTCTTTCTTCCTTTCTTTCCTCTGTAGCTTGGTTAGAAACATTTTCTGTATTTTCCTTATCCGAATGTTTTAGAGACTCTTGATTAAGATTTTCTGAAATCTCTTGGTCATTATCTTTTATAGACTTATCATGAATATCTTCTATAATCTCTTGGTTATTATCATTTATGGACTTATCATGAATATCTTTTGAAATCTCTTGGTTATTATCATTTATGGACTTATCATGAATATCTTCTGAAATCTCTTGGTTATTATCATTTATGGACTTATCATGAATATTTTCTGAAATCTCTTGGTCATTATCATTTATGGATTTATCATGAGTATCTTCTAAAATCTCTTTATTAGTATCTTCTATAGTCCCTTCAGGAATATTTTCTGGAATTACTTCCTTATGATCTTCTGCAGATTCATTCTTTAAATCTTCGATAGAAAGCTTGTCTTCCTTCTTGCCATCGGTATGAATATTCTTCTTATTAGAATCATAATCGGTATTTGATGATTTACATCCCGTTAACATGAATATCATGATGAATAGAAGACCGACCATATAAATTCCCTTTTTATTTTTCATCTTATTATCCTCCTCACACTCCTTTGAATTAGTATAAGTAGACTTAAAGTCAAAAATAAGGCAATATATACCGGTAACCTGGGAAATAACTATTGACTTATCTTACTAAATTGATTAATATTATCAGTAACTCAATATAGTGATTTAAAAGCTAGGGGAGCCACAGGCTGAGAGGTGTGCAAACACACTGACCCTCACAACTTGATCCGGGTAATACCGGCGTAAGGAAGCGTATTCAAGTGGTCCCTCCTATGCTAATAAAAAGGAGGTTTTTTTATGTTTCAAAAGCTTTTTGATTTCTTTGTTACCACCGATGGGGAAGGAGGATTTTACCCATCATCTGCAGGCAATGTAGTATTATTTCTAGTGATACTCCTATTATTTCTTGCTATGATGGCCATAATAGGGCGAAGTAAGAAAAGGGTTGATGCAAAACAGCTGGCCTTTTCCGCAGCTGCAATTACCTTGACTGTAGTTACCTCTATGTTCCCGCTTTTTGAATTACCCAATGGTGGTTCTATTACCTTATTCGGAATGTTATTTATCAGTTTTATCGGCTATCTCTATGGGGCAAAAGTGGGTATCTTAACCGGTATTGCTTATGGTCTGTTAGATCTAATTCTTGAGCCCTATGTAGTTCATCCCCTACAATTATTGCTGGACTATCCAATTGCTTATGGATGTCTGGGCTTTGCAGGCTTATTTGCCAAATCAAAATACAGTATTATCAAAGGCTATATCCTAGGGGTGGGAGGAAGACTTTTATGCCATGTATTATCGGGAGTTATATTCTTTGCTGAGTATGCAGGGGATCAAAATGTTCTTTTCTATTCCCTTGGCTATAATGCTTCCTATATTGTACCTGAGGCAGTCGTTACAGTTATGGTATTTTTTGTTCCCGCAATACGTAGTGCCTTACTTGAAGTTAAGAGAATGGCTTGGGAAAAATAAATCCATTGAGGACAGACAATTTCCTTGTATCGGTTGGCATATGATTATTATAAGAAAATCACAGGAAGGGAATTTTATTGTATCATAAATTAAATGTGGGTATTGCCCTTATGATATCTCTTATTTTAATTCTAAGTATAGCTAGCCTATATAAAAAACTTGATTTAGAGAATTCCAAGGCAGAAACAGTGTGGTATGAATATCAGGGAGTAGAATTATTAGCTATTTTGGAAAATACATTAGTGGTGGAAGAAGAGGATGAGATTAGCCAGACTATTACAGAAGATTTACCGGATTATACAAAAATGTATCCTGATCTTTATACGGTTTATCAAATGCCAAAACAAATGGATCTAGGAAAAAAGATAGCTTATCTTACCTTTGATGATGGTCCCAGTGATAATACCTTTGATATCTTGGATATTCTTCAAGAAAAAGATGTACCAGCTACTTTTTTTATTCTTGGTAGTGCCATAACCGATGAAGGAGAGGCCTGTTTAAGAAGGATGGCCAATGAGGGGCATACCATTGGTATACATACCTATTCTCATATGTGTAATGAGATTTATTGTTCCATTGAAAGGTATCTAGATGATTTTAACACGGTTTACCAGCAAATTTATGAAATTACTGGGCGACGGGTTAGTATTTATCGGTTTCCTTGGGGAAGCAATAATGGTTATAGCAAGGAGATTAAGGAGGCGCTGATGGATGAAATGGAACGACGGGGATTTATTTGCTATGATTGGAATGTTAGTGCAAATGATTCCGTAGGAAAGCCAACGGCATATTCCATCCTTCATAATATTGAAAAGGATTTAGAACAACATAACTATCCCATTATTCTAATGCATGACTCCGTTATTAATGATTTAACAGCCAGAGTTTTACCGGATATTATTGAAATGATTCGTGAGAAAGGATATGAATTTGATACCTTAGATCATCGAGAGCCTTATCAGTTTCCATGGTAAAAAAGTAGTCTAATATTATAAGCCCCTGGATATGACAGGATCTATTCCATGTTGTATCAGGGGCTTACTATTTTGCTTTTTTTGTTTACTCGGCCATCCGGGTGACTGCCACGTATATACCTGAAATTCGATACCAGGTAGGAAAATCAACAATTCCAGTAACTGGCATATTAAAGACTTGTTGAAAAGCTCTAACCGCCTCTGCAGTTTGTTCATTATATTGGCTGGTAACGGCCACTTTAGGAATAGCGGTGTAGGTATCTGCTATAGTATTTAGCTGTTCTTGGATCATACGAACATTATTACCAGATGCGCCGATATTAAGATTGGCTCCTGGCCAGGAGGCAGGAACTCCAGCTACCTGTGGAGCAGTATTAATATAGATAGAATCCCCATAAAAATGACGCAAAATACGGATTGCATCATAACCTTGGTCACCGAGATCTTTGGATCCCCATTGGGTCATCCAATTAGGACATTGAACCTTATAACCATCACAATACTGCGTTAGAATTGGCTGTCTAACATTAGGTCTGGATAGAAAGTTGACGAACAGACTATCTACAGCAAGACTTATATTAGTAAAGATATTTCTTCCGGGTATCCATTTATGATCAAAAGCAGTAGATGAAGTAACGGTAAAATTAAATCCCTGATTTCGATACCATTCTGTAAATACTCGGTTTAAGGTAAAGGAGAGGATGGCTAAAATATTTGCCTGTATGGTTGCTTCCGGCCAAGTAGCATAAATTTCGCTGGATGCCACATTTTTTATATAATCTTGAAATTTAACATAATGATTTGCTGCAGAGGTATCTGTGGGTGGACCATCATGGACTATAATATATTCAGGAATTACAACTCGGCTTAATACAATTTCACCGGTTTCTGCTGACTCTTTTATTTCCGGCTCGGCTATTTTCGGTGGAAAGTCTCCAAAGAGGGTGTGGGGAGGGATGACAAATAATACACCTTCCTTATTGTCTGCTTCCGCTACCATACTAGCTTCTTGATAGGCAGTTAGATTTGTAAAGACTTGAGCATTGGAAACTTGTAAAGGAAGATATTCAGGAGACGTAACTCTGATATTATATTCACTGTAGGGTTGCTCTTGGTCTGGAGCTAGGCTGTAATCAATAGGAGGAGCGGGCAGTTCAATTTCAGGAGTGAGTCCGGAGATATCGGTTGTAACTTCTTCAATTACGGTATCTGGCTGGGAAGGAGAGGAGATGCTAACCCTAGCATTTTCCACTGGAGCAAAACCAGTTGTTGTACAACGGATTTGTAATTTTCCGAGATTTTGCGTACCAATGTCTGCGGGGAAAACTCTGAAAGGTCTCCAATCCCATTTTTTATATTTATTTCGATTGGAATAATACATTGGATTTACCTCTTTTATTCATTCATTATTAAAATATGAGCCTAAAAAATAGATGTGATAATTATTGAGCCATTCTTGTAACCCCAACATAAATATGTGAGATTTTANACCAAGTAGGCATATCAACAATACCGGTGGCAGGTAAACCAAAGATTTCTTGNAAGGTTCGTACGGCTTCTTCCGTTCTTGGTCCAAAGATTCCATCCACAGCAACGATAGGTAAAGCTGGATAAGCCTGGGCTATTCTATTTAATTGTTCTTGAATGGTCCGGACACTATTTCCAGTGGATCCTAGGGTTAGATTCGTACCAGGCCAAGAGGAAGGTACGCCAGAAACTTCAGTGGCGGTATTAATATAAATTGAATCACCATAGAAATTCCGTAGAATTTGAATGGCACTATAACCCTGATCTCCTAAAGTTTTGGAGCCCCACTGAGTCATCCATCCAGGGCATTGAGTTCGGTTCCCATCACAATATTGTGTTAGAATGGGCTGACGTACATTGGGACGGGAGAGGTAGTTTATAAATACGGAATCTACGATTGTACTGATATTTTGAAAGATATTTCTTCCATTAATCCATTTGTGGTCATAGGCAGTAGAAGAAGTTATGGTAAAGTTATAGCCTTGATTACGGTACCATTCGGTGTAGACACGATTTAAGGTAAAGGAAAGAATTGCCAATACATTGGCGTAAATGGTAGACTCTGGCCAAGTAGCATAAATTTCACTGGATGCTACATTATTAATATAATCTCGAAATCGAACCCA
>JGI24709J26583_10003933_pt1 | contig 11437 bp, 9 predicted proteins | sample BioPla2DNA1_FD_26583 | JGI IMG/M metagenome (IMG submission 26583) | reverse complement strand
TCAATTCTCTTTTTCAGCACAGACACCATATGTAGAAAGACGCTTGTGCTTCCTCCATTTACTCCACCGCAAACATAGACCTTTCCCTCCAGATAAGACATGTATGCGCTGGATTTCCTGTTTCTATCATATGCATATTCGTACGGCTTCTTTTGAAAGTATCCCGGATGCTGCACTACCAGAAGCTCTCCCTCTGACGGCAGGAACATTTCTTCCGATACTGCTTCATTACAGACAATATCCGCATTCATAAAAAAAACAAAGTCAAAGGACTGCAGCCTGTCCCTGACAGAATCAAATATCCGAAAACGGAACAGCGTATTTCCCGGCCATCCCAGATTCTCCTGGTATATCCTGTGAATCCGCTTATTGTTCCGTTCTCCGTAAAGCTCTGCTGCATCGGTAAAAACAAAATACTCTTTGTTGCAGCTTTCTAAGAAATTTTTCTCAAAGCTGACATAAAAATCCTGCCATAGTTTTACATAACTGCCTGTACAAATATATAAAATAGCAATATTTTTCATATTTTAATCCACTCCTTACATGCCGGATTATAACAGCTGTCATTTCTCCATCTCGCCGGAGCAATTACTGTTTTTTTTGTATTCTGATTCAGCCATGCTCCCCACCAGCTGTAGCTGCTGTTGGCAATAATATTATGCCTGCACCGCGACATAAGAAGCAAATCCCTTTCCGGCTTCTGATCTGTATTCTCAATAAAGCGATAAGCTTTTCCTTGAAACCTTTGTTTCACCCACTCAATATCATCGGAAAAGAAATAGAAAACCGGATGACTTATGATATTATTCACCCGCTCTATTGCTTTTTTATAGTATTCCTCTGTACATATATTGCCATACATTTTTTCATTTTGTAAATAATCTCCCCTCCTGATGTGTACACTCACCGTCTCTCCGCTGCATATTTCAGCTGACAGCCCATCTTCCTTCGGATCCAGGAATCGCACAAAGTTCAGTATATCATCTCTTATATCCCTGAAATAATCCTCATTCTGCCAATAACCATCCAAATAGGCATCCGTCACTCTGAAAACCTCTTCCATAAATTCATTCCGCTCTTTTATTTCAGTACGTTTTCTTAAGCCCAGACCCCTTCTTAAATACGCAAAAGGAGTGGTTTTATAATCACACAGTCTTTTGACATCCTGCATGGGGGCAGCCTGGAAATTTCCCGCCAGCTCTGATAGCTCTCTGGTTTCTATTTTTCGTTCAAACAACCCTGTATCTATCCTGACTTCTCTTCCCAGAGCTTCCAGCTTTCGGCATAAGGCGAACTGAAAAAGCTGATTACCCAAACCACCCTTTATTTTCACAATGACCATCTGTTATTATTTCCTCCGCCGGATTTTCATCCAAACTGCAAAAGCTGTCGTAACAACCCCTCTCATATATATACTGCTCCATAAGATGGTTCTTCTTACAGCTCCGGTTTTCTTTTTACAATACGCTTTACCCCAAGCCCGGTATTGCTTGAGCTTACTTAAAAAAAACCTTTTTGCCCCGCTGTCCCGTTGGAACAAAACAGTACAATAATATTTCAATAAAAGCTCATATAAATGATAGATACATTCATCCGCTAATTCCGGCCTGTCTATCTCCCGCAAATATTGAATCTGTGCTTCCAGCTGCGGAATCTGATCCGTCAGAATCCTTTTTGAAACACCCTGTCTCTCTGAAAAATCAAGCTTCGTGATACTGTTGTCACGCTGCCGGTAAAAATACAACGTTCTGTTCAAGTATACGCACCTTTCAGCCCGTTCAAAGACCTGGGTTGTCCAAAGCAGATCCTCATAACATTTACCCACCGGGAATTGAAATCCGTCTATAACTTCCCTTTTATAAATCCGATCCCATACCGATGGTGAAATGGTATAACCGTCTTTACCAAGTATCAGAAAATCCAATACTTCCTTTCCGTTTAATACGAATCGTATATCATCTTCCATTTTTTTCTGAGCCGGCTCTTTTTCAAATGCCTGCCATTTTGCCACAGCAATATCCGCATCATTTTCCTGAAGTGCACTAACCAGGATTCGATACATATCTTTGTCAATGTAATCATCCGAATCCAAAAAAGCAATATATGCCCCGGTTGCTGCCTTTACTCCAGCATTTCTTGCATCTGCAAGTCCGCCGTTTTCTTTATGGATTACTTTAATACGCTCATCCTTTGCTGCGTATAAATCACAGATTTGCGGGCATTGATCGGTTGATCCGTCATCGACCAGAATGATCTCCAGATTGCTGTAAGTCTGGTGTAATATCGATTCTATACAATCTGTCAGATATTCCTCTACATTAAAAACCGGAACGATCACACTGACCTTCTCATTTACATTTTCTCGCATTTTTCTTTACCCTGTTTAAGATTTCCAATAGGTAGCCCTTGAATTTTATGAAAAGTAACATATTTTGAAGCCCGATCATCGTTATTCCCTTTTCCAGACATGGATGCTGTTCCATCCATAAGTCTCTGTCTGACAAAACAGTCCTTTTCAGCCTTGCGTAATCAAGGTCAGGACTTGCGATTGGAACCACAAATATAAGATTAGAATAATATTCCCTGTCCACCCATTTTTGAAGCTTTCTCCAGGTTGTATCCGATTTCATCTTTTCTAATCTTACATGCCATTTTCTCAGTATACTGAACCGGTCCTCAAGCTTTTCATTCGTAACACTGGAAATGGAAGAGCTGCTTATATTCCTCCGGTAATAATAATATTGGGCATCCAGAAGACAGTAAACAGGCCTGTGCACCATAACCTGCAGAAAAAAATCCAAATCCTCCGACCACCTGATATGGTCGGGAAACCTGCACTCATGATTCTCTACAAACTGTTTTCTATATACATTAAAGCTTGTTCCTCCCGGCATTCCATAACCATGCTCAATAATATATTCCAGTATATTCTTTTCTTTTTGTTGAACCGCTTCCCCGACCGGAAACAGCTCTCGCTCGGTTATCCTGCCTGTTTTATTATCATAATAAAACATATGATTTGTAAGTACTACATCGGGAGCGTTTCTTTCTATTACCTGATCGACCTTCTGTATATAATTCACATCCAGGAAATCATCCCCATCGACAAACAGCAGATACTCTCCCTCTGCGCAGGCAATGCCATAATTTCTTGCAGCGCCTGCCCCGGCATGCTTCTGTCCAAGAGCCTTGATACGTTTATCACGTGCCGCCCATTGCTGGCATATTAAAGGGGACTGATCCTCTGACTCATCATCGACCAGCAATATTTCCATTTCCGGATACGTCTGCTTTATAAGGCTCTGGATACATTCTTCAATAAACGGCTCCTGATTGTATACGGGAACAATAATACTATATTTTCTCATATCTTCCCCTTTAACCATCCTGCTTTTGATTTTATCCCTTCAAACAATCGTATAAACCATAACCTCTGAAAGGGCTTTCTGCTCAAAAGCCTTGCCATTTTTTGGTGCATAGCATGCTGTTCAAAAGAAACCGCATCATATTCTTTTCTCAGATATTCCATCTGCCCCCTGGTAATGCCCGTCCCAAAAAAAACCGTTCCTTCCCGAAGGGATTTCCACTTTCTCGTTCTGTATGCATCTGCATGATAATATTCCACATAGGTTCCATACGTCTCAAACTCGCTAAAGCCTGAATTGGGAATGTCCTTTACTGCGACCGCATGCAGAATTTTTTCCCAGAAATCCTTTCCTTCCACGGCATCGTTTCCTTCAATTGCAGAAATTAGCTCTCTCATAATTTCTGCATGGAACAGCATATGTTCCGCAATATAGGAATACGTATTTTTCTTTTTCAACTGGGGAAATAATCTGCTCAACGTATCAAAATATGCCTTATTGTATTCCGTCTTAATGTCAAAGTAGTACCGCCCGGTTTTATCTGTCATTTCAACAGAATGTGTCGGAACCGTATCCGCATCCCATACAAGATAACTCTCTTCTTTGCATTGCATAGAATATGCCATTTTCAGAAACTGTTGAAAATACCACCCCGTTCTTTCAACGGCAGCCGGATTATCTGTTCTGTAACGAATCCTGTCTTTTACATGTTGAAAGGTCATTCCGGGATACAGTTCATCTTCGTTCTTAAATTCTACTTCTACACGCTCTTCTTCCAGCCACTTTCCCACGGCTTTTGAACCGATTATGACAACCGCTTTGGGCTTTAACAGCTCTTTCCATATGCTTAAGTATTTCTCAATATTCCGTACCGTATCTGCTGTACACAGCATGACGACTTTATATTCATTCATATTAAAACATCCACATTTCTGCCAAAAGCAGTTACTTTCTTCTTGCTGCGAGAAAATTTTGTACCTTCACAATCCAGTCAGGATTTATATCTAAAATGGCACCTTGAAAATATATCTTCGCCATATCCAGATTCGTCATAATCGGCCGTTTACTATGATCCAGTTTAATCCCATTTCTGCGGCACAGCTTCACCCCCTGTGCCATCCACTTACCCTTTCTCACGCCTTCCTCATAAGGGAATTCGTAATCCAAAGCCACAAGGATAGGCCAATTTTTGCTTTTACACTTCAGCGAAGCAATCCTTTCAAAATCCCATGCGCTCCACTCTTCCTCAATCAGCTTCTCCAGGAAACAGCAATCCCATATTCCGACCTGAGTAGACAATGCATACGCCGTTCCGCATTTATAATAGCCTACTTCAGCACTCCCCTGATAATTCCCACAACACGGGGGGGATTCTATTAAACGCATATTTCCCGCATGATACTGTTTTGCACGGTTAATTTGTCTTTCAACATCCTCGGTATTAACACAATCACATAGCAGATAGTCATCCATCCACAGCATTACATATGGGGTCGCCGCCTCCTTCATTGCGGCTTTGATCATTCTTCCCCAGGTATCGTCTAAAATTACTACACGATCAAAAACCAGTTCTTTCTCTGTATCAGCATAATAATCTGTTGCAAGTATAATATTGTACGGACAGTCGCTCCAATATTTGGAAAATAGTCTGGAAAAGATTTCCCACATGTCGCGATTTTTCCAGCATGAGTATATAATAATAGACAACTCAGTACTCTTTTGTTTCATTTTCACTCGTTCTCCCATAAGCAGCTTCCATTTTGACCGGAAATTTAATTATTTTTAAGAACATGTACCAGGCAATCACAACAAATACATACTCTGCAAAAAACATATGCAAAATAAACCAGCTGTCTTTTTTGGTAACTGCCATCCGCACAGAATCTGCCAGGACCGGAATTACCAAAAGACAGTATAATACATATTTCATCTGGCGTTTTTTTAACTTTTGCACACCTTTGCTTCTCTCCCGGAAGCCTACCCCTTCCTTCTGAAACAGGTTATTCTTTACCCTCCATCTCAGCTTTCGCAGGTAAACCGGAACCGTCAGACCCGGATCATGACATATATAATCATTTTCCAGCATGGCAGCACATCCTGTTTTTCCAACCATATTAGAGAAGATATTTGCAGCGAAGCTTTTGTCCTCCCCCGTTTCATAATAAATCCGGCGTGCTGCCTCTATTTCAAACATATTGCCCAGTGCATCAAATAGCGGTAAGGCTTCATTTTCTGCAAATGTGAATAAAAAGGCCTCTCCTTCTTTCTTATATGTATACATACGGGTCATATCAGAAATTCTGTTATACCCGTCATAGCGATACACATAATTTGAGAACGGATCTCCTATATAATTTGCATATCGATTGATGCCTTTTTCTCCCTCTACGCATACCTGTCCTGAAGATACTAAGTTTTTGATATCAGGATGCTGTTCTAAAAATGCTATACGTCTTCGCAAGGAATCCGAATTCTTAAATGACTCATCTGAATCAATAAAAATCCCGTATTTACCCTTTGCCTCCAATAATCCGATCTGCTTGGCAAACTCCGGCAGCCGCTTCTTATTTTCCAGAAAAATTGCTCCGTATTTTTCCGCGATCTCTTTTGTCCGGTCGGTTGATCCGCCATCCAAGATCAGAATTTCTACCGCATCCTGTTCCAGACTTTGATTCCGGATACTGCAAAGTGATCGTTCCAATGTCCGCTCCGAATTATAGGTCGGCATAATTATCGATACAATATATTCCTTCTGTCTATTCATCTTTTCTCTGCTTCTTCAAGTTTTCAAGAAATTCATCCAGTTCACGTCCCACTCGATCCCATAAAAACTGAGACGAAAAATCATATGTGCTTTTCCTTTTTTCTTCATAAAGGTCTTTATCACAAATTACCTTTTTCATTTGCTGATATAGACCATCTACCGTATTTTCCTTACACAGATAACCGGCCTGTCCATACCAGACTGCCTCCCGTATTCCCGGAGAATCAAACGCTATACTCGGGGTTCCCACACATCCTGCTTCCGTTATCGGAATCCCCCAGCCTTCCCGGATGGACGGATACAGCAAAACCCATGCCCGGCTTAACAGTTCCAGTTTCTTTTCCTCTGAAACATATCCCCAGCTGATTATATCACCCTTCGGTGGTTCCTCGGCGGCATCACACCATTCCAAATGATTCATCCTGCAGATCGGCATTAGATTTTTTTCCACATATTCCTGATCCTTTTTCCCCAAAATCCATAAGGATGCCTTGGGGAATTTCTGTTTCAGCCCCGCGAAAGCCTGCAATGATTTGTCAATTCCCTTATAGGGAGAATAACGTCCCGCATAAATAAAGGTCGGTTCTTCTTCCTTGTTACACCATTTTTCCTCGCTCCACGGCTGAAACGAAATACCATTATGAATAATTTTTATTTTATCCTTCTGATATCCACGCTCTATCAGCTCCTGCCTGGTTGATTCCGAAACCGTAATAACAGCATCCTTCCTGTTCAATTTCAGCATCATTTCCTCGGTCATTTTTCCGATTCTGTTTAAAGGAAATCCGGCACTGTAATCCCATATTTCTTTTGTCAGCTGATGAATATAAAAAATACGCTTTTTCTGTCTTACCCAGAGAGGTGTAAAAAAACGATGGGTATTACACTGATCAATTACAAAATCAATTTCCCTGTGATTCACTGCGTAATACCTTATTGCAAAAAGAATAACCGTAAGCGCATTTCCTTTGCGGATATATGTCACTCCGTCTATTACCTCTTCCATCTTCTCTTTTGGGTTTTTCATACTAATATGCACGACTCTATATTTCCCGGCATCCAGTCTCCGAAGCATTTCATGCGTATGAACTTCAGCTCCACCCGCCTTAGGCGATTTTATATCCCGCCAGGACAAAGATAATATTGTCGTTCTTTTATCATGCTGTAATTTCATCATCCTACACTATCATCCATTCTTACAACCACAATGTCATCAATAACCTTTACAGAATCTATGGAAGGAAACATCTCCAATTTCTGATATTCCGGAGACATCTTCAATTTTTCAATTTCAGAGACCGCCGGCGTTTCAAATTTTATTCCAAAATATGCTTCAACAAACTTCGCTGTATTCTCACTATTGTAAAAACGGTATACCCCCGTTCCCATTACACCGCACCAGCCCATATCAATATAATTATCCATCCATGTAAAGGATTGATAATTCTCATTTACCAAATAGCCGCTATCCTCTGCAAAGTCAAAATATAATTTTCTTGTTCCCTGTTGCCATTCTGGAAGCTGTTCCACACGATCCAGAATTCTTGTCATTTCCGAGTAAGCCGTTTCATAAATAGTATACATTCTCATATATGCATCATTTGTAATCTGCATATTGGTATATATATTAATGACCAATACAATAAACGCAATATTACCCATAAGATTTTTGAATCGTTCTCCTATTGTACTTTGTACAATACCAACAACAAAAACCGCAGTAAATACCAGGGAATACATCATCTGCATACTGGCTGTTGCTTTTCCATTTAATAAAATTTCGGTACTGTTCAAACAGATAGGTGCTGCCAAAAAAGAGATAATGAGTAATATTTTATGCCATATTCCATGTACCCGTATGACATAGACTGCCGTTATAGCACACAATCCCAACAATAATATTATATTGGCGGCTACACAGTATCTGCTTACCGGTGACTGATTGGCTCCATCAAATAGCGTATTAAAATGATAGTGGATAAACTGTTTTGCTGCACCTTTTACCGTATTCAGTATGTTGGACAGATATACGGTTCCTGACTCTGCCTGTGCTTCGTACCCCTGAACCTGCAATTCTGTTTTGGTAACTCCGAGATTAAGTGCCTGGTCTGTGTTTCCAAAAACAAACAGCGTTGCCACTTTTGTGCTCAAAATATAAGTCACCAGCCCCAGGAGGAGAGCTGAAACCGCCTTCACCGCCCCTATGATCCATTCCTTCAGACTCCAGTTCTCATGAAGCAAGCGTCCAAAGAGCTGAATATACATACCTGCAATGACTACTGCAAATAGTGATTGATAACCGGCAGTCGCCAGCATTATGAATACAATCGCTAAAAGATATCCGTGAATGCCTTTTTCATACCACCGGACTGCCAATATTGCAAACGGAAGTCCGATCACAAACAAGTAGGACCCCTCAACATATGACATAAAACTTGCCACAATAGGCGAGGAGGCCATAATTCCGCCGATAAGCACAGCCAACGCATGAGATTGAATCTCAAAAGTGTCTGCAACAAGCAATGCTGACACGGCTATCAGAATAATGGTCAGACTACCGGTTAATACAGGTGATCCCCATGGAGATACAAAGTTTACAAAAACCGACTGGAGCCATCTAAGAGGTCTGACTCCAGTTTCCGCCTTAAAAAAGGACCCCAAATCATCATGATTAAAAAGCTCATTTGAAAGAATAAACAGATGCGTCACAGCTCCGATAATAAGTGCTCCCGCTGCTGCTGTCCATCCCTGCTTTGAATAGCGACCATATATTTTTCTGATGATTTCATCAATAGAATATGTCATAATTTGCTTTTCCTTTTATTTCCCCTCTATCTCTTTTATAATATCTTCACGCTTTCTCTGCATAGCTCTACCATTTTCAATTTCAAATATCTTATCACAATTTTTTATTGTTGTCAGCCTATGTGCCACAATAATCAGTGTTTTTTGCCCCTGCAATGCCTCAATCGCATCCATGACCGCTTTTTCTGTATCATTATCCAGCGCAGATGTCGCCTCATCCAATACAATAATATCCGGATTATTGTATAGTGCCCTTGCAATGGCTATTCTTTGTCTTTGTCCGCCTGAGAATTTAATTCCCCGCTCTCCGACCTGTGTTTCTAATCCTTCAGGAAGTCTCCGCACAAATTCTTCCATCTGTGCCTGTCTCAGGGACTCCCATATTTCCTGATCTCGGATATCCCCAGCCGAACATCCAAATGCAACATTATTCCGAATGGTATCATCTAACAGGAACACATTCTGCGGAACGTAGCTTACCACTTTGCTCCACATCGCAGGATGCTCAAAAATATTCTTTCCATCCATAGTAATTGTTCCCTTCTCCGGTACCAGTAATCCAAGCAGAATATCCGCTAACGTCGTTTTTCCAGAACCCGACTTTCCGATTAAGCCAATTGCCTCTCCTCTTTTTATTTCCATGGAAATATTCTGCAATACATTTTTTTCTGTCCCCTGATATTTCCATTCAATTTCTTTTATAACCACGGTATCCTGAAATTTTGCTTCCGCTTCTTCGTTTTGGGAACCCACATTCATTCCTCTCTGCTTCCTATACTCATCTATTTCCAACATATTATGGTAGACACTTTTTAAATACGTATTATTAAAGATCACCCCATTCATATATCTTGTCATACGTGAAACAGACGGTAATAATCGAAACGCAGCTACTGCAAAAACAGCTAACTTAGGTACAAAGCTTTCCATATCAGCACCGATTTCTATTTTAATGCAGATTACACCAATCAAAGCTGCAACGCACACAGCCTCGATCAATCTTTCCGGTAAATTGGCTATTTTTTCATTTTGTACTTCCGCACGTCTACGCTTTTCGTATGCAGCATCATACTGATCTACAAAATGCTTTGTTGTCCGGGTTACCTTGATCTCCTTAAATCCCATTATGGCCTGGTAGGCACACTTTGTCCGGATTGTTTCCGTATATTGCTTCTGTTCTCCATATAATCTTGTTTTTCTTTTCAACCCCAATATTATAAAAAGGAAACATACACCGGCGATGGCTATAATGCACAATGCCATAAAGGCATCTGTATAAACAATAAATACAGAAATAAGAAGCATTGTGAACATTTCACCAAGAAAACGGAATAAATTATCCATCAAATTATATACGCCGGTTACATCCTCACCGGTGCCCCGGATAATCTCTGCCGTATTGATACTCGTAAAATACTCATATGGTCGATCCATATAAGCCTGAAGCATTTGGGTCGATAGATTCTTTTGGATTTTACTCCGTACAACGGTCTGGGCCATTGTGGACAGATAAAGATATAAATTTTTGGCAAAATAAATGAAAATAATTGCTATGCCAATCAGTATGATAATAGTATTTATATCCTCCAGCTGAAATAAATCAATAAAGGGTTGGACGTACCACTTCTCTACTACAGCCGCTGGCGAAAGAATCGCCTCGATAAAAGGTAAAATAGCAGAAACTCCAAGCATTTCCAGGAAGGAACCTATGATCAGCATGATGACAAGCACAACGCATGTCATCTTTTGCTTTCGGTTCAAAATATATTGCAGTTTTTTTATAATACTACATAAAGATTCTAACTGTCTCATTTATTCTTTCCTTCCTGTTTCTTTACATTTTTCGTTTCCGGTATTTTTTATATTCACTTGACATGATTTATCTGTTCCACTATATGAACAAACCTTTCTCCGATCACTCTAAAAGAAAATTGCTCTTCTATCTTTTCTCTGGCCGCTTCCCCTAAATGATTTCCATTAGCAAAGATAATTCCCTCCATCAGATCATCTATATTCTTATACTCTGCCAGATACCCGTTCTTTCTGTGATCAATTACGTCTGCAATACCTCCACTGCAAAAAGCGGCTACCGGCGTACCACATGCCATACATTCTGCTGCTGTCTGATTAAAACTGTCCTCTAACGAAGTAATCACATATACATCTGCAGCAGAATATACCTTTGCCAGCAGGTTCTCATCGGTAATATACCCCAGATTCTGCATCGGCAGACTGCATTTGGGTTCCAGCTGTTCTACCCCAAACACTACTGCCTGTATCTTCTGATTCCCCAGCCTCTTTCTATATTTTATATCATCCAGCTTTCGAAACATTTCCCATAAAAATGATGTCCCATTATAAGGAATCTTTTCATTTGCCTTTAGTCCAGCTAAAACTACAAAGCCTTCTCTGTCAAGTCCAAGCTCTGCTCTGACCTGTTCCTTTTTATATGGTCTGAAAATATGCGTATCAATGGCATTTGGAAGAATAAAATGTCTATGCC
>JGI24709J26583_10003932_pt1 | contig 11441 bp, 3 predicted proteins | sample BioPla2DNA1_FD_26583 | JGI IMG/M metagenome (IMG submission 26583) | reverse complement strand
GCCTTCTAAAACTAAGCATTTCCTCTCATCTTATATTTTTACTAATCATCAACTATATGATAACGCATTTATTCCCTGTGGAACTACTATGTTAGGAAAAGGTTATCAAGATACAGAACACGATATCCTGACCATGAAAATAGTAGATGGCAAAATAATTTTAGATTCGGCGGTAGAGTATACAAAAATAATAGTGGAGAAACTTTTATCAATGGCTAATATGACTTTAGATGAGGTAGATTATTTTATAACTTCGGATCAGTCAACTAGGATATGGGAAGCACAGGTAAAAGCTCTAGGAATTCCCTTTGAAAAAAGCTTAAGTTTATTTGAGAAGTATGGAAATACTGTGGCAGCTATGAGTCCTTTAGTATTAAATGAGTTAATAAGCACAAAAAGAGTAAAAAGAGGCGATGTTATAATGATGCTGGCTCATGGTGCAGGTGCAAGCAGTGGTGGATTACTTTTTAAGTATTAAAAAATAATATACTTTGGGGGGATTTATGTGAATTATTGTGATTTTTTATTTAATAATAATGAGAAGTATCTTAATAATGAAGCAATTGTTGATGTGGAAAAGGGTGAAAGGCTTTCTTTTGGTGAGCTTGAAAATGCCGTTATAAAAGTTGCAGATTTTTTAATTTCAAAAGGATATAAGCCGGGAATGGTTATAGCAACTCATTTATATAATGGTGCTGAAGCTGCTATAGCTTTGTTGGCAATTCAATACATAGGATGCGTTATATGTCTTATAGACCCATTATACAAAGTTGATGAATTGCCCTATTACTTAAAGGATTCCGGGGCTTCCTGCATATTTACATATTTAGACAAAGAAAGCGTTAAAGAGGTATATCAAGGGGAAATTGGAATATTTGAAGATGAAGAAATAAGACAAATTTATAAAAACACTAATAAAGGCATTGACAAAAAGCCTGAGGTGTATAAATTTGATAAAGATGAGCTGGCAATGCTGTTGTATACATCAGGCTCAACATCAGCTCCTAAGGCAGTTATGCTTTCTACAGGATGTTATTATACATTTCTTGAAAAAAGCGATATGAGAATGTACCAGTATACAAGTGAGGATAGATTACTTTGTTTTGTACCATTTTCCCATGGTTTTGGTTCAATATCACTACTTATTCCTTCTTTGGCACATAAGGCTGCACTTGTATTTTTAAAATCTTTTCATCCTATAAAAGTAGTTGAGACAATATCAAAGGAAAATATAACACATATCTATGGTGTTCCCACACATTATATGCAGCTTTTAAGGTATGAGTCAAAAATACAAGAACTTAAAAAATTAAAGGCAGCATTTTGTGCAGCTGCACCGTTAAGTTACGAGACATCTAGACAATGGAAAGAAAAGGTGGGTATATATTTAGATGAAGGATATGGGTTATCAGAAACTTGTACTTTAATAGCAACAAGAATTTCAAAGCTTTCCGAGCCTTCAGGCAATGTAGGTTTTCCACCTAAGGGGATATTAGAGGTAGATGTGGTGGATGAAAATGGAAACATGGTAGAAGACGGAACTATAGGAGAGTTAAGAGTCAGGGGAAGAGGTTTGATGCTTGGGTATTATAACCGTCCGGAAGAAACAGCTGAAAGACTAAAAGACGGATGTGTTTATACAGGGGATTTAGGCTATAAAATGGAAGACGGTTCTTATGTTGTATGTGGGAGAAAAACAGAATTCATAAATGTTGCAGGTTTGAAAATTTCTCCAATAGAAATAGAATCAGTATTAAATGCTCATACAAATGTTGTTGATTCAGCAGCTATAGGTGTTAGTGATGACCTTTACGGTGAAGTTGTAAAGGCTTATGTTGTTTTAGAAAAAGACGCAGAGATTAAGGAAAGAGAGCTAATAAAATATCTTTCTGGAAAGATTGCAAATTTTAAAATTCCAAAGAGTATCGAATTTATAGACGTAATACCAAGAAACAATGTAGGAAAAATAGATAAAAAAGCATTAAAAAATGTGAAAGTACTTAAATGAGTTTTGTTCTAATTTGGGGAGGTGATTTTTATGAATGAAGCTAGTTCAAAATTTGTTGACAACATTGCTATGGAAAAAATAAAAAATGAAAAACTTTTTAAAGTGAGTCATTCACCGATAAATTCACATTTTGTCTATGATGAGTTGTCTTTGGCGAATATAAACAGCAAAAAAGTGGATATTTCTACATTGAAATATTCAAAGGCTGCAGGTGGTTTTGATCTTATTGAAATACCTTCGTTTTATAATACTTTGCCTTATAAAGAAAACAATACCATTTATTTGTACAATAGCAACTGTGATGATAGTATTGGAAATATTTTATTTGTCCATGGGCTATATGATGAGCATTTACTGAATTATACATTTTTAATTAAAATGCTAAATGAATTTAAATTCAATGTTTTTATGATGACATTGCCATATCACCATAAAAGAAAACCCAAAAACAGTCTCTTTAGTGGAGAATACTTTTTAAGTGCAGATGTGTACAGAACAAAGAAGGCCTTTATTCAATCTGTTTATGATATTGAGGCTTGTATGCAGTATATAAATCATGTTGATAAAAAGCCTTTATTGCTTGTAGGATTTAGCATGGGTGGCTTTGTTTCTTTAAAGTACTACACTATAAAAAACAAGATAGATGGAGTTGTTTTAATTAATCCTGTCTTTAGCTTGTCAAAGCTTGTATGGGAGAATCCTTTGCTAGAATCCGTTAGAAATGATCTTAAAAAACATAGGTGGAATGAGAAAGCAACAGATGCTGTTTTTGAAGAAGTGGAAGTATTCAACAAGTCATATACTCATGTGGATTTTAAATCTGTTGCACTTTTATACTCAATTTATGATCAGCTTATTGAAGAAAAAAACTATAAAACTTTTACGGAAAAGACCAATATTAAAAACGTCAATATTTATCATGCAGGTCATCTTAATATTTTAAGAGTACCTAAACTTTCTAAAGATATTCATGTTTTTTTTACAGAGGTTATCAACACAAATTAGTTAACAGTAAATTTTAAATTAATTTGGGGAGGGGTTGAAATGAAAAAATATTATTATTCTGAAGAAAAAATTGCAATTGTTGGTATGGGTGGATTATTCCCTGATGCACCAAATATAAACACTTTTTGGGAAAATATACTAAACAGGAAAGTATCTATTAAAAATGTGCCAGAACACATTTTTAACAGTAAAGTATTTTACAGACCTGAAATGTATGGACAAATTAATAAGCAGGATAAGTCCTATACTAGAGTGGGAGCTTTAGTTGACAAGGCCAGTTTTGATATTTTAAGTAGAAAGTATAGAATACCTCCTACTGTAGCTGAATATATGGATCCAAATCAACATACAGCAATATACTGCGTAGATCAAGCGTTACAATCTATTAAATCCCCTATCCCTAGAGAGCAGACAGCAGTAATTTTCGGTACAGGAGCTCCAGGGACACATTATGACAACGTTACTAGAAGAACTTATTATTATAGAGTTAGAGAACAAATAATGAACAATCCTAAAATAAAGTCTACCTTTACTTCTGAGGAACTGGAGGAACTAATTAATGATATAACGGAAAAGTCTTTAGAAGGTACACTTCCAATAACAGAAGACAGTGCTCCTAGCATGCTTCAAAGCATTACTGCTGGAAGGATATGTAATGTATTTGATTTTAGAGGGCCAGCTTATACAGTTGATTCAGCATGCGCATCGGCGCTAACAGCTACTATCTGTGGGATAACAGGGTTGTTGAGAAAGGATTATGATGTTGCTTTTGTTGGTGGAGTAGAAGTAACAATGAGTGAAATCCCTATGGTGGTGTTTTCTGGTATCAATGCACTATCTCCAGACGGCTCATTTCCTTTTGATAAAAGGGCAAATGGTTTTGTAATTGGACTAGGGGGAGGAGTGTTAGTTTTAAAACGACTAGAGGATGCACTAAGGGACAAGGATGAAATTTATGGTATAATATCTGGTTTTGGACAGGGAAGCGACGGCAAGGGTAAAGGGATTGCAGCGCCTAATAAAGAAGGTCAGATAAGGGTAATAGAAAGTTCATGCAAAATGGCAGGATATCCTGTGGATACCATTGAGTATGTGGAAGCTCATGGAACTGGTACGGCTGTAGGAGATGAAGTTGAGGTGGAGGCACTTAAAGAAGCTTTTTTAAACTTAGGTGCCCAAAGAAAAAATTATTGTGGTTTAGGTTCGGTGAAATCAAATATTGGTCATCTAAGATATGCTTCAGGTGCACCTGGTATGATAAAAAATTGTTTGGCTCTTTACAATAAAATTATTCCTCCAACTGCAAATGTTGAAGAGATAAATCCTAAGCTAAAAATTGAAGAGTCCCCATTTTATATAGTTTCTGAAAAGAAAAAATGGGAAGGAACAAATTGGCATCCAAGGAGAGCAAATGTTAGTGCCTATGGATTTGGTGGAGCTGATTTTCATATTTGTATGGAGGAATTTAGACCTGAGTTTGTAAAAAGAGTTTATTCTACTGCCATGAAAAACACTGAAAATGTTAATGCAGCATCCCAAAATAAATCTGAAAAATTATCAGAAGTTATATTGTTTTCAGGTAATACAATTGATGATATAAAAAATGAATACACCAAATTTTTACAAAGCATAGAAAAAGAAAATAAGTCAATAGAAGAAGGGGTACTTATAAATAATTCTTCAAATTATGCTAAAGCTAATGTAAGGCTTGCTATAGTATTTAATTCTTTGGAAGAATTAAATGAAAAATGGGATTATTTTAATGAATGTATTGAAAAAAACAACTTAGCATCTCTTAATAGAAAAGGCGTGTTTTTTAAAGAAGGTAAAGCTATAAATTCCAATGAAGTAGCATGGATGTTTCCAGGACAGTCTTCTCAATATGCTAATATGTTAAAAGAATTGTATGAAAACTACACCTGTGTTGAGTCATTGTATATGCAGGCTGATGCTTTTTGGGAGGCAAAACATGGGCATAGCATTACTTCTCTTATATTTGGAGAAAACAATAGCCTATTAGAAGAAGAATTAAAGGACACAAAAAACACTCATCCTGCAATGTTTCTAAGTAATATGGGAATGTATAAACTACTAACTGAATCTGGAATAAAAGCAGATTATATGATAGGGCACAGCTTAGGGGAAATAGCATCTCTTTTTGCAAGTGGAATGATAGACCTAAAGACTTCTTTAAATATTATTGGAGAAAGAGGTTTTTCCTTTGCTAACATAGCAGAGAAGGAAAGAGGCATTTTGATGAGTGTATATGCAGATAGCACAGAGGTTGAAGATATTATAAAAAGTCAAGGTTTTGATGTGAGTATATCTAATATAAATTCTCCAGAGCAAACGGTTGTAGGAGGAAAAATTGAGGAAATAGAAAAGATATCAAAATATTTAAAAGAAATAAATATTAATACCAAAGTCCTTAATGTTTCCCACGGTTTTCATACTCCATTAATGAAGGATGTATCTCAAAGGTTTTATGATAAGATTAAAAATTGTCATTTTAATATGCCAAAAGAGAAAGTTATGTCATGTCATTTAGGTAACTTTTATCCAGATGAAAAAGAAGCTTTAAAGNATATTCCTAATATTTTAAAAGAGCAAATTGTTTCAAAAGTGAATTTTAAAGATGCAATAATATCACTTTATGACAAAGGGGTAAGAGTTTTTATTGAATCAGGTCCGTCAACAGTACTTACAAACCTTGTGAAAAGTATTTTAAATGACAAAGATGTTATGGTTTTAGCTTCAAATAAAAAAGGCAGAAGTGATGTTGAATCTTATAAAACATTGTTGGCACAGCTATTTACTCTAGGTGTTGATATAAGACATGTTCCATCAAAGAAAATTTTAAAAACAAATTATAATGGTGATTTAATAAAAGATGATAATGAAATAAAAATAATTCAAAAGACTGATTTATCCAAACCAAAAGAAAGCATTGTCTACAGTGGAGTGTCAATAGGATTACCTGGAACTTTTAAAAAAATATTTTCAGATGACAATTTTGACTACATATTTCAAGGGAAAAATCTCATTGAAAAACTTACTGATGATGAGCTGGAAAGTTTATTGGATTTAAACATAACAAGACTTTTGAAAAATGAACATAAAATCACATTTAAGAAGATTTCTGCAATTAATGAAGTTATTCAAATAGCAGGTAAACTTGGCGAAATTGACATGTTAAATGACTATCAAATAGATGAAAAGATATTAAATCAAATGACTTTGGATGTGTGTACAGGAATAGCAGCAGGCTATGAAGCATTAAAAGATGCAAAAATACCTCTTGTAAGAGAAAAAATTATGACATCTTCAGGTACTTCTTTAGAAGGAAGATGGGTTCTTCCAGAAGAAATGCAAAAAGATACAGGTATAATATATGCTTGTGCTTTTTCAGGATTTGAGCCTTTTGTATCAGAAGTATCAAAGTATATAGCAAGTAAATTTGGAAGTAAAACAAGAAGAGATTTAATAGATTTTTATCAGGAAGTAATTTCTAGAGTAAAGGATGATGGAGTAAGGAAAATTTTATCCGATTGGTTTAATTTTCATTATTCAAAACTTACAAATAATTTTGGTGAAGAGGATATTTATGAATTTAATCATAACTTATTAATCCAGACTGCCTCTTTAGCAAACAACAGGCTTGCACAGTTTATTGGTGCTATGGGTCCTAATTTTCACATAAAAGCTTCATGTTCTTCAACAGCATCTGCCATAACAGTTGCAGAAGACCTCATAAGGGGCGGACACGCAAAAAGAATGATTGTTCTAGGAGCGGATAACCCAACTTCAAAGAAAATGTTGCCATGGGTAGGGGGAAGCTTCTTGAGCATGGGAGCGGCTTCAGATTCTAGTAATGTTTTTGAAGCAGCTGTGCCTTTTGACAATAGAAGAAATGGAACGGTAATTGGAGCTGGAGCTGTAGGACTTGTAATTGAAAAGGAAGAAGATGTAAAAAAAAGAGGCGTGAATGGAATTTGCCGTATTTTAGGGACTCATCTATTCAATACTGCAGGACATCAAGTAAAAATTGAAAGCAAAAAGTATTGTGATGAATTAGAGAGATTTATTTCAAAAATGGAAGAAGAACATGGATTTAATAGAAGTGAATTTGCAAAAAAGACAGTGTATTTTTCTCACGATACATTTTCTCCCAAAAATGGTGGGTGTGCTGAAACTGAAAAAGTAGCACTTGAAAATGTATTTGGAGATAGGTATAAGGATATAAAAGTTGTAAATACAAAGGGAATGACAGGCCATACAATGGGTGCATCTTTAGAAGAGGCTATTGCAGCAAAAGCACTTTTAAAGCAAGAAATACCTCCAGTGCCAAATTTCAAAGAGCCAGATCCTTTTTTAGAAGGCTTTAACCTGTCTAAGGGAGGGGCATATAATTTCAGATATGCTTTAAGAATGGTTATAGGCTATGGCGGTCAGGGGAACTATCACCTTTTAGAAAAAATATCCTCTGAAGACACTAGAATTTTTGACAGTGAGGTTTATAACAACTGGCTTAAGGAAATTTCAGGCTTTGAAAATGTACAATTAAAAAATCAAGGCCGAATTCTTGTAGCAGAAGGAGAAGGAAGTAAAGAGACAGTAGAAGAAAGTTTAGAAGATATTCAAAGCACCAAAGTTAATGATGATACGCCAAAAGATGATAAAATTATGTCTTACCATAATTATGAATCAGATGTACTTAGTGTTATATCAGATGTGACAAGATATCCAGTAGAAATGCTGGAAAAAGACATGGAGATGGAAGCGGATTTAGGAATAGATACAGTAAAACAAGCAACAATATTTTCTCTTATAGGAGAAAAGTACGGAATAACAGATGAAGAAGGTGTAAATATATCTAGCTACAAAACTATAGGTGATGTAATTGATTTTGTAAAGAATTTAGAAAAGAATTTAGAAGTCCCAATAAGCAAAAACATAGAAGAAAAAACAGAAAAATCAGAAAAATCAGATGAGAAGCCAGAAATAAAACATGATGAAAAACCTAAAATTAGTGCTGAAGATGCTGTATTGAAAATTATATCAGAGGTAACAAAATATCCAGAAGAAATGCTTGAAAAAGATATGGAAATGGAAGCAGATTTAGGAATTGACACAGTAAAACAAGCAACAATATTTTCCCTTATAGGAGAAAAGTATGGAATGTCAGATGAAATAGAAGTGAATATATCCACCTACAAAACCATAGGTGATGTAATTGATTTTGTAAAAAATGAATTTTATAAAGCTGAAGTAAAAGAGGAAGAAAACAACTTAAAACAAGAAAAAACAGAAGAAATAGAAAAAACAGAAGAAATAGAAAAAACAGAAGAAACAGAAGAAATATCTTATGAAATTGAAAGAGACTTAAGTTTTCAAGTACCTGTCTTTGTTGAAGAAAACTTAGGCACAAAAGATTTTGATTTAAAAGACAAAAGAATATGGATTATTGGTGATGAAAAAGAAACGGTAAATAAAATATCCAGTTATCTTAAAGGACAATCAAAATCTATAAAAGAATTTGTATTTAATAAATATAAAGACCTAGAAGATTTTGAAAAAAGCATTTTAGAATTTATAGATGAAGATGTAGATGTAGTAGTTGACTGCACCCATATAGGTAAAAATATTGATATTGATAATATTTCAAAATTAGAAGAAGAGACTTTGGAATTTTTAAATGGTGAAGCTAGATTTGTATTTTATAAAAAGCTTAGTGAACAAATATCACAGCCAAAAGTAACAATTATTTCTGCAGTTTCAATGGATGGATGCCATGGATATGGAAAAGACAGGGAGTTTCAAGACCCATTCTTTGGAGCTTTAAGTGGATTTTATAAAGGTCTCAGAAAAGAATGGACAAATTCAAAAGTAAAAATAGTGGATGTGGGAGCTGTTGAAGGAGGACTTGAAGAAATTGCATCAAAACTTAAAGATGAGATAGAATGCTCTTCTTGTGACTATGAAATTGGCTATAAGAAAGATAAGCGTATGGTACCCAAAATTGACTATTTAGACAAAATGGAGCTTCAGAAGGTAGAGTATCCTGAAAACATTCACTTTTTCATTTCAGGTGGAGGAAATGGTATTACCTCTGAAATAACAAGAAAATTATCACAAAAATACAGAGGAAAATTTACCATTATAGGCCGTACTAACTTAGATGACAATGTAGAAGAGTTTTCACAGCTAGATGATGAACAGCTAGAAAATAAAAAAATAGAAATAAAAGAAAAGTTACAAAAAAAACATTCAAAAGTGACTCCTGTAATGGTAAACAGGGAATTGGAGAAAATTAAAAAGGCTGTATCTATTTATAAATTAATAAATGAAATTAAAAATGATGGAAATGAGGCTTTATACATATCCTGTGACATCAGAAATTATGAGGAATTAGAAAAAAGTATAAAAGAATCAGTTAAAAATAATGGACCTATCCATGTACTAATTCATGGGGCAGGAATTGAAAAAAGCAGGATGTTAAAGGATAAAAGTGAGGAGGAATTTAGAGAGGTCTTTTCTGTAAAGGTTAGGGGTCTTTTAAATCTTTATAGACTTTTAGACAAAAAGCAATTAAAAAGTGTTATTGGATTTTCCTCCATTTCAGGAAGGTTCGGAAATGAGGCACAGCTAGACTATTGTGCAGCAAATAGTTTTATAAATAGCTTTATTTCTTCATTTAATTCAAAATATCAAAACATTCATGGACTTAGCATAGCCTGGTCTGGTTGGAGGGATTTGGGTATAGCATGGAGAAATGAGTACCTAAAAGAGAACTTTGAAGAAATGGGATTAAATCTTATTGAGCCAGAAAGAGGAGCTAAGGAGTTTATAAACCTTCTAGAAGGCAAAACAAATAAAAGTGAAATTATTGTAAGCAAAGGCCTTGAGTTTATAATGCCGGAAAAAATGGCTTATAAAAAGCTTAATTCCACTCCATTTATTGACTGGATAAGCAAAAAAGACGGTTTAATTGAAAAAGCTTTTAAAGTTTTTTCAGTGAAAAAAGACCCTATTATAAACCAGCATAGATTGGGGGAAACACCACTAATGCCAGCAGTTGCATTTATGGAAATGTTTGCCCAATATCACAGCTTAATTTACGGAAGAAAGAGTCAATACTGTTTTAAAAACCTAATACTGCATAACCCTTGCAAACTCTTTTATGAAAGACCTCAGGAAATTATTTTAAATGTAAAAAAAGCAGAAGAAAAAGAGAGTTTTAAAGGAGATGTATACACATATTTAGATTCTAAATATGGTATTTCAAAACTTATTAATTTAAATAGTATGGAGATAAGCACTAATGTTACAGATTATAGTGACTTACTAAATATGAGGGATATAGAATATGGGGATAGTGAAGAGGGTTCTACAAGAGCTGGACTTGAAAACCATCAGAAGAAGAATCCAAATTCTATAGTGCTAGGTCCTTTGTTTATTGATAAGAATCTTGAAAACAATAGGTACAAGAGAAATAGTAAGGGGGCTGTATTCTCCATCACCACACTTCCGGAAGAAGAAATTAACAATAAAAAATATAAACTAGAGCAATTGTTAATTAATCCAGCTTTCATGGATTCCATCTTCCAAGTATGTGGAATACATACTGCTTACAATAGCGAAAGAGTATTTTTACCATGGAAAGTAGAAGAAATTGGTGTTGTAAAAGTTCCAAGAGATGCTTGTGGTTATAAAGTATATGCAGAGCTAAAAGAAGATGGGGACGAGTACAAAAAATACAATGTGGTAATGTTAAATGAGCATAATCAAGTGTGTTATTATGCAAGAAATGTTATAATGAGGCGAATTAGTCTATGATATCACAAGAAACAATGGAATTGATTGAATTTAATATGGAAAGATTAAAAACACATGCTAACTTAAATTATGCATTAGTAGATATGAGTAAGATAGATGAGAAATTGGAAATTGACGGCAAAAAATATCTTTCTCTACTGTCAGAAAGGGAGGTGGAATATTTAGAGGGATTTAAAATTTATAAGAAGAAACTTCAATGGTTATGTGGCAGATACGCAGTGAAAAAAGCACTTTTTAAATATAAAGTTTTAAAAAAAAGTATGATAGATTTAAACTGTGTAGATATTTTAAAAGGGGCAGATTCTGCCCCTTATATCCATCAGTATCCCAATACAAATGTTTCTATCACTCATTCCTTTCCCTATTGTATGGGAGTGATATCAGAAAACAAGGTGGGAGTAGATGTTGAAAAAATTTTTAAAGTGGAAAACTCTTTAATTAATTTCTTTTTTTCAGACAGAGAAAAGAGTATTCTATCTAAAACAACTAACCTGCATGAAAGAAATGTACAAGCTATAAAATACTGGACTAGAAAGGAAGCTATATCTAAATTTTTAAGACTTGGAATGAATATGGATTTTAAAAAACTAGA